>JABAOG010001283.1_pt2 | contig 20790 bp, 18 predicted proteins | sample 7062131 | NCBI WGS metagenome assembly JABAOG01 (sample SAMN14538629, study PRJNA623070) | marine sediment metagenome | biome: marine biome [ENVO:00000428]; feature: marine pelagic biome [ENVO:01000023]; material: deep marine sediment [ENVO:00002113] | place: India: Arabian Sea | collected...
TGGGCTTCAACGAGACCCGCACGGCAGCAAAAGTTGCGGAGGTGCTGAATTCACTCGGCTGGCGGGTGAAAACCGGCGTCGGAAAAACCGGCGTGGTCGGCGAATTGGGCTCCGGTGGGCCGGTCATCGGCATCCGGGCGGATATGGACGCCCTGCCCATCCAGGAGACCAACGAGGTACCCTACAAATCGACGGTCGATGGACTGATGCACGCCTGCGGCCACGACGCGCACACCTCCATACTGCTGGGAACGGCAAAGCTGCTTGCCCAGGAGGATTTCCCCGGGACGGTACGGCTGTTCTTCCAGCCCTCGGAAGAGATGGAGGACGACGAGGGCATCAGCGGGGCACCCCGCATGATCGAGGACGGCGCCATGAAAGGCGTAGATGCGGTCATCGCCCTGCACGTTTCAGCCGAATTGAAAACCGGTGAGATCGAGGTCGCCCCAGACCATGCCGCCGCCGGTGTGGACACCTTTTACGGCTCGGTGGTCGGTCAGGGCGGACATGGCTCCACGCCGCACAAGGTCGTCGACCCGATCTTCCTTTCCGGCTACGTGATCATGGCGCTGAACAGCATCGTCTCGCGCCGCTTGCGTCCCTCCGACCTGGCCGTGATCAGCATCGGCTCGATCAACGGCGGGACCATCGATAATGTCATCCCCGAGAAGGTCGATTTCAGCGGAACGATCCGCTACTTCAGCAAGGAAGTCCGGGGTAAGATCCACGAGGAGATCGAGCGCGCTTTCGCAGTTGCTCGCACGATGGGCGGAGATTATGAGCTGGAGATCGTCAGAGGCTACCCGCCGATGGAGAACGATGAGTCCATCATCGACCTGATTGAAAGCGTGGCGGAGGACATCATCGGCCGGGAGAATATCAAGACCACCACTCCGCAAATGGGCTCGGAGGATTTTGGATTCTTCATGCAGGAAGCCCCAGGGGCGATGTTCATGCTGGGCTGCCGCATGCCGGACTTCGAACGCCGCCACCACGATCCGCAGTTCGACGTCAATGAGGACTGCCTGCCGCTCGGCGCGGCGATCTTCGCTGAATCGGCGGTGAGGTATTTGAGCAACGCCCGGAGCTGAACTTCCAGGTTCCGGGTAGACGCCATCCATGCTGCGAGCAACGAGCCAGGACTCGGCGTGGAGGGAGCCAAATGGCAAGCTCACACTGTCCCCGTGCTCTGTCGGGGGTCAGCATCACTGTCGATGACGACGGCCAGCTTAATGATTTCCCAGAAGGGGTGAAGGAGTGGTAGAGAATCCACAAATGTCCAGAATCCTAATCATGCTATAATCTCGACAGCATGAACGAACACCTTACGTCCCTTCCAAAAGAAACGATCGCTGCCTTCTGTGAACGCTGGCAGGTGGTTGAATTCGCATTGTTCGGGTCTGCACTGCGCCCGGATTTCAATGCGGACAGCGATATTGACGTGCTGATCTCCTTCGCCGCTGATGCACAGATCACTCTATTGGACCTGGCTCAAATGCAGATCGAGCTTGAGCAAATCTTTGACCGTCCGGTAGACTTAGTTGAAAAGGCAGCCCTAAGAAATCCCTATCGCCGGAAAGAGATCTTCAAAACTGCCCAGGTGGTATATGCAAAATAAGGATCGAGATCTGGCTTATCTCTGGGATATGCGTACAGCAACACAGGAAATCTTAGAATTCCTTCAAGATGTATCACAAGCGGATTTCGAAACAAATAAACAGCTAAGGTATGCTGTCGAACGGCAGTTGATCGTTATCGGAGAAGCTGCCAAACATATATCGGATGAACTACGGGATGAGCATCCTGAAATCCCCTGGTTGCAGATCATTGGCCAACGCAATGTGCTCGCACATGAATATGGAGAAATCCTGGTTGAGCGGGTCTGGCTGACAGCTACCCAAAGCCTGCCAGAATTACTCCCTTTACTAAGCAAAATCATGCCCGAGGGGGACGAGTAACCGACATGCCGCCTGAATTTTGGCTGGGCATTCAAAACTAATATGACATCGAAATGGCCAAAGACAGGCTGGGGAGGCGCCTGGAAGAAGAAGTCACCCCAGCGGAAAGCGTTTTATCCTAACACGATAGGTTGTATTGAGCCCCAATCAACTAAGTTGATCATCTCACCTTCACAAAGCCCACCAGAAATTTACAGATCTATATGAATTTGGTGGGTTTTGTAGATTTGTCCCTCGATTCCATTAATAACAGAAACTGAATTATAATAATCTAGATTACGCTATTTTCGAGGTGCATCATGGATCGTTTCATCGGCCGGCAGGCTGAAATTGCAGAACTCAACCGCTACCTGGACCCCAAACACGGGCACCTGCTCTCCGTCTATGGGCGGCGCAGGGTCGGCAAGACCACCCTGCTGATTGAGTGGGCCAAGCAGACCGGACTTCCCTACCTGTACTGGGTGGCCAAACGAGAGACCCCTGCCGCCACCCGGCAGAGCCTGGCCCAGGCCATGTGGAACTGGGCGCACCCGCAGTCGATCGGCATGCAACCCCCGGAGTTCGGCGGCTGGGAGGCGCTCTTCCAGGACATGGCCGCCCGCGTGGGGGATACGCCGACAGTGATCATCTTTGATGAGTTCCCCTACGCCCAGGAATCGGACCCCTCGCTGGCCTCCCACCTGCAGGCTGCCTGGGACCACCACTTCAAGGAACGCCCGGTGCTGATGGTGCTTTCCGGTTCACACATCGGCATGATGGTCAACCTGTCCGAGTCGGACGCTCCCCTGCACGGTCGCTTCAGCGCCGAAATCCCCATCGACCCGCTGCCCTTCCGCACGCTGACCGAGTTCTTCCCCCGCTACGAGGAGGAAGAGCGCGTCGAACTGTACGCCGTGCTGGGCGGCATCCCTGCCTACCTGGAGCGCTTCTCGCCGGACCTGACCCTGCGCGAGAACATTCAGGAGCACCTGTACCGGCGCTCAGGGCTGTTCCGCTCTGATCCCGGGTTAATTGTCAGCGACCTGCTGCGCGAGACCCGGGTGTACGAATCCGTGCTGCGCTCGGTGGCGCAGGACAACCACGTCTTCTCGGATATTGCCCGCTCAGCAGGCATTACCAACGACAAACTGTCTCCGTACCTGCGCCGGCTGGTCGAGCTGCGCCTGGTCGAGCGCCGGGTGCCAGCCACTATACCGCTGCGCCAGCTGGCGAAATCCCGCATGGGACGCTACTACCTGCGCGACCCGTACCTGCGCTTCTACTTCCGCTTTATCGAGCCGTACCTGTCAATCCTGGAATACGGCAGCCCGCAGGCTCTGTGGGACCGTCTGGAGGATCAGTTCAACCAGTTCGTCGGTCTCACGGCTTTTGAGGACCTGTGCCGCGAGTGGGTGCTGGCGAAAGCGAAGTTGGGCGAGCTGCCCTTCGCACCTGAAATTGTTGGCCAGCACTGGGCCAGCGATGCCCAGATCGACGTGGTGGCCATCAACTGGCGGGAAAAAACCATCTTGCTGGGCGAATGCAAGTGGTACGGTGATGCCCTGCAGCGTTCCGTGCTCGCTGACCTGGCAGCCAAGACCGATAAGGTCGTTCCTGGCCCCGACTGGAAGGTGCACTACGCAATCTTCTCCCGCCGCGGCCTGTTTCCCCTGGCGTGGCGGGACGCAAAGCAGATGAATGCCCTGGTCGTCGACACCCGCCTGCTGGATGAGGACCTGGCACGGGCGGGGTGAATGTATATAGTAATCAGCAATTATTCAGGAACAAGAGGGAAGTTTGTATTGTATAATTTTATCAAGGCAACAAAAATGGCTGACATTTCTCCAGAGAAGATCGCAATCTACAGAAAGACTGCCCAGGAACGGCTAGAACGAGAGAGAGGGGAAATCGAACAGCGCAAAGAGAAGGCTTGGGCAGCAGCTCGTCGCGCAGCATCATTGCTCAAGGAACAGTTTCACGCCACTCGGGTAGTAGTATTTGGTTCCCTGGTTCACGAAAGCTCTTTTACACGTTGGTCTGATGTGGATATTGCTGCCTGGGGAATTCCCTCAGAAGATACCTTTCGGGCAATCGGAGCGGTGATGGATATGGATACTCCTGTCGAGGTAAATCTGGTAGATGTCAACACTTGCCGCCCCTCGATATTAGAATCGATCAAAAAGGAAGGGGTTGATCTTTGATCGAAGGTTATATCGTCCTAGCGAATCGCATCCGCAATGAATTGGTTGATTTAGAACGGGTTTTATCACGGGCTGAGGAGGCTATCGTTGCATCTCATGAGCACATTCAAAAACAGAATTTCTATATTGACTCTGCAGCCTTGAGTTTACATGACATTTATACTGGCTTGGAACGGATCTTCCAATTGATTGCTACTACGGTGGACAACACTCTCCCATACGGTAATACATGGCACCGAGATTTACTGCGGCAAATGAATTTGGAAATATCAAATCTACGCCCCAAAGTATTATCGGATGATGTGGTAAGCAATCTGGATGAATTTTTAAGATTTCGGCATGTTGTGCGAAATGTGTATGCATTCACATTTGACCCGGAGCAAATTGAACGGTTAGTGAAACTGGCTCGTCCTGCTTTCGAACAAGTGCAAGGCGAACTCTTGGACTTCACTCGTTTTCTGCAAGAAGTTGGGGGACAGTAGACATTGTGTAGGAAATCTTCGTTGTTATCAAACTGACATACCCTACAGTAAGATTATGATAATAAAGTAGTATAGACTGTCAGGCTTCCACGGATAAAAATTCTAACTTATCGATCTACACTTCGCTCTTGCTTTGTAACTGGACTCCGATTCGCCGTTTGGACCCAGGAAGCCGAAGATCTCCCCCTGGCGGACATCAAAGCTCAGGTCTGCAACGGCATCAATTTTTCCGAATGACTTGAACAAATGCTCAACCCGGATGACCGGATACCGTTGATTGATTTCCAAGTTTATTAAGCCATCTCCTTTGATATGGTCTTCAAAATATCCAGTCGAACGTAAGAATGAAGATCGGAAGGGCAGGTCATGCTGCCCTCAGCTGGATCGCCGACTGACGGACCGTAGAGATCAATTAGGCAAAATCGAACTGCCGAACAGGAGCACAATAACGATGATCGCCAGGTTGATGAGGATGCCGACAGCACCTTTGTTGGGTAGATGCTGGAAAGCTCCGTCCCAGAGCAGCAGGTAAATGACCGTGGAAAAGGCTGCGACAGAAAGGGTCGCCGGGCGCCACCAGGGCTGCTTGGCAAACAGGCCGACTCCGCCCAGGGCGAAGCCAAAAGCGGCGATCACCAGCAGGATGCCAGCCAGTGTGCGGGTAGTCTCAGTTCCCAGCAGTCGGGAAAACGCCCAGGCTCCGTCCGGCCAGACCATTCCTGGCTGCAGCTCGAAAAACCGGACGCTATGACCGAAATAAAGCAGGTGAACGATACCGTGCAGGATGAAGAAAATTCCGAAAATGATCCGTAGCATGTGATTACTCCTTGTTTTGTTAGAAATTTCCCTTATGCAGAAAGATACTTGAGCTTGAGTTCGTGGCCGATCCCGGCGATGAAGGTAAAGATATTCAGCAGCGAAGCCCCGAATACCAGGCTCATGGCCATGTTCTGCAGCGTGTTTGGGTTGGTGATTCCGGGGAAATAGCCGAAGATGGCAATTTCGATCCCCACCAGCACCATAAGGACCGAGGTGATCAGGGTGAATATCCACAGGTTGGATAGCGCTTTCCAGCTGGCTGGAGGCAAGATTTTCTTCCACCAGGTCAGTGGTTTGTCCATTCTTGTAAGAAAAGCCCAGGTGGGGAGAAAGAAGGCGACCTGCCCGATGCCGCCTCCTACCAGGAACAGCAGGATGAATAAAACCAGGAAACCGGTCGCCCCATGGCGGGATTGCAGGCGGAACAGGGACCAGTAGATGATCACAGCACCCAGGGTCATCGCCAGTAGACCGGAGATCATGAAGTTATGAATTATGGTGAAGGCCTCTTCGGTGCCAAGCGACCAGAAGCGTTGAGCCTCCCCGATCGCCTGGATGACCAGCCCACCTGTCGGGGCGTTTCCCTGCAGGAACTCGAACAACCCGTGGTTGATGCCGGACAGTCCGAAGAGCACCCCGATCGTGGCGCCAATTACGTGGATAGCATTCAGGTCGAGTTGAGGTGACTTCTCGTGTGCTAATGTGTGGATTTTCATTTCATGATCTCCATTTATCCGATATTTGTGACGAAAAGGTAGAGCCATCCTGCAGTGATGTCCAGTTGCCATCGGGTTGCAATTTGGGGCTGGATAGGATTAACTGCGTTTGACTGCCGCGCGTTCGCGTTCCATGGAGAGGAAGACAAATCCCCGCCCGTGCAGATGCCGGATCAGGCCGATGAAGCCGGATTGGTCCGTGGTAACGGTGAAAAACGTGGAAGTTGTATCGGTCTGCACAACGGTGATATGGCGCGGGCTTAACCGGTTAAGTTCATCCTCGCTGACCGTGCCGTACACCTCGACTCGATAGGTGCAGGTGTCGTCCAATCTCATTCCTTCCGGGACCATGGAACCTCCTTTCCTGTGATGGCTCTATCATAGCGGGAGGGACAGAGAAGCACATCACATCAAGATGTGATCTGCGTTCGCTAAAAGATGTGATATCTGGCTGGTTGGGATTTAGAGGAGGTTAAGACGTCCGGCGACCTGGATCGCCCGGGTGCGGTTGCTGACGTTCAGTTTGCTGTAAATTGACTTGGTATGGGTGCGGACCGTGTTAAGGGAGATGTACAGGCGTTCAGCGATCTCCTTATATTTCAACCCCTCGGACATCAGTCGTAAGACCTCGAGTTCCCGTTCAGTGAGGGGTTCTACCAGGGAATCCGCACGAATTGGCACTGGTTGTCCGGGAGGAGTTCGGGACGTGTCCATTGCCGACAGGATCATTTGGATGTATTCGTATTGCTGTGCTTCCAGGTTGTCCTGCTGGGCCAGTCCTGCCAGGTAGTCGGCGATGGGTTGGCCGTTTTCGATGAAGACAGCAAGTATACCCTCCGGAAGCGCCAGTTCCAGTGCATGGAGATAATCAGCGCGGCTGTCCGGCTGGTTGCCCAGCAATCCGTGCATCCGGGCGCGCAGCACAATTGCTTCCAGGGCAACGATCATATACTGGTAATGGAGAGCCCGGTCGATCACCTCCCCGGCAAGATCGATCGCCGGTTCTAGGAGGGTGAGATCGCCTGTGGTCGCCGCTTGATGCAGGAGCACCAGCAAACTGCTGTTGTAGAGGAGACCGATCGAGTGGTTGATGTTCCCATCAGGCGGCAGTTCAGGATAAGTGAATCCGTTCAGGAAGGAGAAGCCCTGGCGCTGCAGTGCGATTTGAGCAGCCTGGGGCCGGTTCCTTGCCAGGTACACACGCACCTGTTGGGAAACAGCCTCCTGGCGGATATAACCCGGCGCATTCACCTGCAGTTTCTGGATAGCTTCCTCGATTTTACGGCTAGCTTTTTCTATGTTCCCCTGCTGTTGGTACACGCGAGAGAGCATTACGCTGCAGTTGATCTCCCCGGATACGATTCCTCCCAGCCTGCTGAGCTGCAAAGCGCGCTCGGTATGCCGCTGTGCCTGCTCGAGCTGGTTCCACTGGTAATAGACCTCTCCCAGGATGCCAAAGATTACCATGCTGATCGGGGGAAGCGAGGCTGAGTCTTGTAATTGCTGGCATGCAGGATGGGCGATCTTGTAGGCCAGGTGAAGCTGACCGTGCTCCAGTGCCAGCTGTGTCAGTCCGGAGATGCTCATCATCTCTGTGATTGGATTATGAGATACCTTTCCGTAATCGATCGATTTCTGATAGGCTTCCACTGCCCGGTCGTAGTCGTCCAGTGCCTGGTAGGTGGTTGCCATGCCAAAGTAAGCCAGGCTCAACAGGCGGTTGTCGCCCTGCGGGGCGAGCTCAAGGGCTTCACTGGTGCAGGTCAGGCTTTCGGGAAATTTTCTCTCCATATTGAGGATCAGGGATCGCATCACCAGCCACTCCGCCCGGGTGGATTGCTTGACCTTCTCGTTGATCCCGCTGCTGGAAAACAACCGCTCCAGTCTCTCCAGGTATGGAGAGGCCTGTGCGTATGAACCGCGCAGCAGATGCATCCAGGCGAATGCCAGGTTGGTTCGCGGGCTTTGGGTCTGCCATTTTTCCGGTGTGCTGTTCACCCAGGTATAAACCGTTTTTGCGTAGCCGTACATGACCCTATCGAGGGCATTGCTTTCGATCAATTCCATCGCGCTGGTGTAGTCCCGGGCAGCCAGGGCATGGTGGATCGCCTCGTCGGTCATCTTCGCCTGAGCGTACCAGCGGCTGGCTGTCAGGTGGAGTGCGGCTGTCCCCGCCTCGTCCCGGCTTTCCTGGATGTCGCGCAGCAGGTCCGCGAAAAGTCGATGATAGCGATACCAGCGCCCCTCGTAATCCAGGGGGGTCAGGAACAGGTTCGCATCCAGCAGTCTTTCCAGGACCTGCCGGCTGTCCGTGCGCCCGGTCACCGCGTCACACAAATTGGCGTTCAGGCGTTCCAGGATCGAGGTGTGCAGTAAAAATTCCCGTGTTTCATTGCTTTGTTGGCTGAGGACTTCTTCTGTCAGGTAGCTGAGGATAGAGCGGTGTGTTCCGCTCAGGCTGGCGATGTATCGAGATGGGTTTTCCCGGTCCCGCAGAGAGAGACCGGCGAGTTGCAGTCCAACGACCCAGCCCTCGATCTTATTTTCCAGGACAGCGAGGTCCGCATCTGAGAGAGAGATTTCCATGACCCCCTTCAAAAATCGGTCGATATCCGGACGGGAGAAGCGCAGGTCCCTGGCGCGAATCTCGGTCAAACGATTGTTAGCCCGCAGCCGGGCCAGCGGGAGGGGAGGGTCTTCGCGGGTCAACAGGACCAGGTGCAGTTGTTGAGGACAATGCAGGATCAGATCTTCCAGGAGCTTGTGAATATAGGCATCCTGGATCACCTGCAGGTCGTCGAGGACGAAGATGAATTTACTGTTGTGTTCCTGGATTTGTTGGACAAGTGTAGTGCTGATGATCTCGCCGGGCGGCAGCTGCCCGGATTGCAGTATCCGGTCGATCTCCACCCCCAGGTTGGCTTCCACCTGTTTCAGAGCTCCGATGAAATAGATCAGGAAGCGGATGGGATCATCGTCAGCTTCCTCCAGGGACAGCCAGGCGACCGGGATCTCAGGTCGAGACTTGATCCATTCAGCGATGCTGCTGGTTTTTCCGAACCCGGCCGGAGCGGAAACCAGGGTGAGCTGCCGGTTGAAATTCCAACCATCATTCAATTTGTCGACCAGGTGGGGACGCGGCACCCATTTGACGGGGAGGGATGGAGGGCGCAATTTCGAGGCCAGGAGCGTGCTATGTTGCATAGGTAGATATTATCACGAGAAATCGATGATCGAGTTCTCCATTAACGATGACGGATGTAGGATTGCAGCTCACGAATACCATAACTCGTGTAGAAAATCTCCTCGAAGATCAAGAGACGAAGTGTGTTTTTGGCGATATAAGTGCGATGAAACGTTTTTTCTTTGACTAGTCGTTAATTTTATATTCCCAAACCCTGAGGCCATACCGGCTCAGGTAGATGGGGATATTTTTATAGTGCGAACTTTCTGCTTCGATCTCTCGGATCATGGCGCGTTTTTCATCTGACTGGGGACCGCACAGCAAAGTCAGTGATCCGCCCTCGCCTCCTGCACCGTTGACTTTNNTCGGATCATGGCGCGTTTTTTATCTGACCGGGGACCGCATAACAAGGTCAGGGATCCGCCATCACCTCCCGCTCCGTTGACTTTCCATCCCAATGCCCTGTGCTCGCGCGCAATTTCGATGATGCGATCGGCATCTGCATTGACCAGGGCCGGATGCAGCCTTCGCTGAGCCTCGTTGTTGTCGATCATTGCCTGACCCAGCATTTGGAAGTCACCGGCGTAGACTGCATCGCGTGAGCGGGGTGCGGTCGTGCGTAACTTCCGCAGGTGTTCATTCTCTGGTCCGGCATTTTCCATGGAGCGGATGACCATTTCGTGGGTCTGGTGGGAGTGGTGGGATTTGCCCAGGTAGATCAACACCAGCCTACGTTCCAGTTCCCACCAGATCGAATTCGGGACCTGGATTTGGGACATTGAAGCATGCGGGTATTGGATCATATCGATGTAGTTCAAGCCGCCGAACGCTGAACAGAGCTGGTCCTGAATGCCGCACTGCTGTCCCAGGAGTTCCGTTTCCACCTTTTGAGCCGCCAGGGCGATTTCATGCGGCGTCATTCGACCTGGCGTCAGCGAATCGAGAGCGCCGATCAGGGCTACCGTGACCGCCGCGGATGTCCCTGTGGAGGCACCGGCAGGGGCATCGGAATAGATCGTAACTTCAAGTCCGAGGTTGGCTGGGACCTGCATGTACTCAATCGCCGCTTCGAGCAGTGGATGGCGGTTCCAGCCGTGCTGTGAAGAATGCAGTTCAGGATCGACCACATAGCGTTCACCGTAGTTCTCAGCGTTGATTACGATATGGTTCTCCACCTGGTCAGCATCGTGGACCGCGATCTGCACTTCGGCATACGGGTAAACGCCGATATTGAAGATCTTGCCGTATTCAGCGAACCAGGTGTCGGTCCAACCCCCGTTATCACAGATGCGGATTGGAGCAACCGAATTGATTACAAAACAAGGATGATTAGAAATTGTTGACATTATTCTGAGTATTTTACCTTACCAAAGAGACCCCGTAATGAACGTTGCCTATCAGTGTAAAGTAAGTTAGTGAGAATTTTGTTTTTCTCCCCACTTTTATTAATAATCAGAAAACACTCACTAATGTATCTGTATCTTGTTAGTATCCCTGTGGGCAGGGATACTAACAATCTGACATTTCAAATCGAGCACATCCTTTCTTGATGGATCGTTCCACCAACCCGGGTTGTGTTTTGTGACATGAACAACACTCAGGTTACTCACGCACTGAGAGCCCTGATCAACCTGAATATGAGAATGTATTTGACAGATTAGCTCCCACACCAAATTGCATAGTTTGATCTTTAAGTCAGGGTGTGAGTTGTTTGTTTGGCGCTAAGAGCGCAAAACTTGCCTGGATTTACCAAGAGAATAATCCTATAAACCAATGGATATCGCCCACCTATGTTCTTGACGATTTGTGGCTAAATCTCAATCAAACCCATGCGAATAGCATATTTGACTAGTTCGGTTCCCGAATGCAAATTCAACTTATGCATGATCCGTTCACGATGCCTGGAAATCGTTTTGGGGCTGAGATCCAGTGCTTTGGCAATCTGCGGGGTGGTCAATCCCCGGGCTACTAGTTCAAGCACCTGCTGCTCTCGCTGGCTGAGTATTTCCAAATCAGGCAGGTTTTCGTCCGTTTCCGGGGATGCTTGCCCGGCAGCCTGTTCTACCAGCTTATGATAATCTTCCAGTAACCAGCGCGCCAGGGCCGGTTGCAGGTAAACATTACCGGCAGCAACTGCCTCGAGTGCTGCGACTAATTCATCAGCGGCGGCCTGTTTGGTGACATAACCCGAAGCGCCTGCTGCCAGCATTTCGAAAAAATATTGCTTATCGGCATGGACTGTCAAAGCCAGTACCCGGCTTTTTGGACAATGCTCCGATAACCGCCGGGTCGCCTCTAGTCCATCCATTTCGGGCATGGTGATATCCATCACCACCACATCCGGGCAGAGTTCATCAGCGGCCTGGATAGCTTCAATTCCATTTCCGGCCTCGCCAACCACTTCAAAACCGGTTTGGGATTCCAAAAAGGATTTTAACCCTGTGCGGACCACATCGTGGTCATCCACGAGCAGTAACTTGATCGGATTCATGTTAGCGTTTCGGCCTCCATCTCTGCTTGGTTGGATTCCAGAAGGGGAACAGTAATCTCGATGCAAGTGCCTTTGCCCAGCTGGGACTGTAATTTGAATTGCCCATCTACGGTGCGCACCCGCTCGCGCATCCCGACCAGCCCCCAGCCTTTTGGAGAAGCATGGGCTTCATCGTAATCAAAGCCGGCACCGTGATCACAAACGATTAACTGGACCACATTCGGTGCGTAAGTCAACTGTACTTCAGCCTGATGGGTATGAGCGTGCCGGGCAATATTGGTCAGCGCCTCCTGAACTACCCGAAACAAGACAGTTTCAAGGGTTGGTTCAAGGCGGCGCGGAGTCCCGTCTGCTGTCAAGACAACGTGTAAATTCATCTGTTGCTGGAAGATTTCTCCCAACTGATCGAGTGCTGGAACCAGGCCCAAATCATCCAATTGAGCGGGCCGCAAATCATGCACCAGACGGTAAAGGGTTTCAGACATTCTTCGGCTCAGGCTTTGCAAGCGTGCCATGATCTGGAGAACCCGTTCCTGATCTGGCAAGTAACTGCGCAGCGCAGCCAGATCAANNATATGGCGCAGCAACGAACGGCGCAGTTGTTCACGCTTGACCAGTTCAGCCTGCACTTGCTGCAAGGCTTCCAACCGGTCTTCACGGGCAACTAATAATTGCGCCTGACGTTCCATTTCTACAATTTGAGTGGCTCGGATCAATCCCGCTGTAATCATCACCGCTACCAGCGCCCGCAGGATTTGGATCGGGAAGAAAAAAGTGGCCGAGAACCAGTCGGCATTCAGCAGGCTGGCGGGAAACATGTTTGCTGCAGGGACAAAAAATTGAGAGAGGCCGTAGATAAAGAAACCCCAGGCAGACCACCCTAAACTTTGCGAGAGTTTCTCACGCCCGGCCAGTTGGGTAATCTTTGATTGCTGGTGCAGTACCAAAAAGGTGAGAAGCGCTCCCGGAATGGCGAGCATATAGCGGGCCAGTACATCTGCCCGGGCGACCCAGGCATGCGGATCCTGCCAAGAAAATGCACCGGTTAGTAAAATAACCGCCAGATATAAAACCAACAATCCGCTGCCTACCCAGATATCCGTAGCGCGCGGCAATTTATGTGCGCTGAAAGCCTGCACGCCATACGCCACCAGGGAAATAAACGAAAATGCCAGGAGTGCCAATCGAAACCATAACCAAGAGTGGGTGACCTCAACCCCGAAAAATTCGGCCTGCACGATGAAGATCTCTAGCCACTCATGCAGACCATGGATCAAACCAAAAACGGCCAGGGGACGCAGAATCTGGGCCTCAGCCAACGAGGGTGAGCGCCCGGCCTCGAGCGCCATCGCCAGCCCCATACTGAAAAATGCCAATCCATAAATGAAGTAAACCAACCAAAGATTCATCTGGAACATATTGTACTCAATCTAAACGCTAACCGTTTGAGAAAAAGTGGTCTTTATCACATAACAAACATGTCAGTTTCTCTCATTTTACCTTAATATTGGGTTATAATACCCAATATATTTTCCTTGGTGTGTTCACATTGGGCAAATATACCCAATAATAAGTCAAAGATGTATGGAAGGAGGTGCCAGATCAATCAACGAAACGACCGCCCTTGATCCCTTTTTACCTGAAAGTTTCAGAAATTTATTTGAGGAGAAATGTAAATGAAACGAAAAATACTGTTTTTGATTGGCGTCCTGGTGGTAGCCGCACTGGCGTTGTCAGCCTGTGCCGGAGCTGAGGGTCCGCAGGGTCCCGCAGGCCCCGCAGGCCCCGCAGGACCAGAGGGCCCGCAAGGTCCTCCGGGAGAAACCGGCCCGGCTGGTCCGGAAGGCCCGCAAGGTCCTCCAGGGGAGGCTGGAGAAATTGGTGCAGCAGCTCCGATGGGCGCAGCGTATGTTGGTGCTCAAGTCTGTGCCGGGTGTCACTCCGACATTGCTGAAGTCTTCAACATGTCGGGGCACCCTTACAAACTTAACCGTGTGGTTGACGGCCAGCCCCCAGAATACCCCTTCACAGAAGTCGATCAACTTCCCGCAGGCTACACTTGGGATGATATTCTGTTCGTGATCGGCGGCTATAACTGGAAATACCGCTTTGTCGGTCTGGATGGTTATATTATCACCAACCCCAAAGATGGCGTCGATGCCGAGTTCTTAAACCAATGGAACTTCCCCAACCCCATCACCGGATCTGAGGGGGGGTGGGTCAAGTATCACTCTGGTGATGAGGGCTACCAATATACTTGCGGTTCTTGCCACACCACCGGCTACGATCCCAGTGCAACCAACGAACTCCCCGGTATCGTGGGTACCTGGACCGAAGAAGGCATCCAATGTGAAGAGTGCCATGGCCCTGGCAGCCTGCACGTTGCGGCCCCGCGCGGTTTTGCGATGGAAGTTAACCGCGATCCTGAGGAATGCGGTGCCTGCCACCGGCGCGACGGCGTTGAAGCCGTTAATGCTAAGGGTGGCTTCATCCAGCACCACGAGCAGTATGAGGAACTCTTCCAAAGCAAACATGTGACGATCAACTGCGTGACCTGCCATGATCCCCATGCTGGTGTTGTGCAGTTGCGCAAAGCCCAGGAATCTGACCCCACTGTACAGACTACCCGTACACAATGTGAGAATTGTCACTACACAGAGGCCAACTACCAGAACTCAGCCGTACACCCGGAGGTGGCTCAGTGTATCGACTGCCACATGCCACGCGTTACCAAGAGCGCTACAGGGAATGTCGATCTATTTACCGGGGATATTCGCACGCATTTGATGGCGATCAACCCCACACAGATTGAGCAGTTCAACGAGGATGGTACCGTGGCCCTGTCTGAAATTGGTCTGAATTTTGCCTGCCGGCATTGCCATGTCGAGGGCGGACCGGCCAGCGTCAAAGCCGATGAAGAACTCATCAACAAGGCGGTTGATTATCATACGCCTGGCGAGTAATTCAGTGGAATAGCGCTAGTTGACCCGTTGAGGGTCTTGGTGCCAAATCAAAACCGAACGCCTCCCTCGCCATCCGGGGGAGGCGTTTTTTGGGATGTGATTTCCTAAAACACCAGGATGTGGTCTGCGTCGAGGCTCCAATCGGTCAATAGTTCCATCGTTCCCACCTGCGTCTGATCAATCAGTATTTCCGGCCCGAGACCTCGGGCTTTCTGGCAGGTGCCTCAGGTAGCCACTTCACCGCTGCGTAAAACGGCTTTGAACATGCGCTCGATGTTGTAGTAACCATGGGGGGTTTGCTGGCCTTTGACGGCGCACTGCACGCCATCGCCCATCAGGAAGACACGCACACGGACTGCTTCGCGTTTGACCAGGTTCATTGCCAGGCGCAGCGCGTTATAAGGACGCTCGTTGCCATAGGGTCCATCGTTGATGATGAATAGATAATTCATGCTTTCACTCCTCGTATGATATGTAGTAAGTGGGGGACCAACTTGCGACCACATGAATTGTAGATCAGTTCTCTGGCATTCTCAGAGGTGGCTGAGGGAGAGAAATATTGGCACTTCCTTGCAGCGAGACTGCTTCGACAGAATGCAATCTCTCACCGGATAGGTGTATCCAGCAATGTTAGTGAACAGGAGCTTCGCGAGATCTACTTGAAAGGTTTTGAGATCGCTGTCGAAGAAAGCCAACCTTGGGTAGTGATTTCTAAGTATAACAAACTCAATAGTGTATACCGCTAACCGTCATGATCTACTCACCCACATCGTTGCGGAAGTCCAGGCCGATACGAAGTAACAGCCATCGGTAGACATCGTGGTTTTTGTAGCCGATCATGCCTGACTTTAGGTCAGGCGGCAGTAGGCCCACACATCGGAGTTGAAATCGACCAGGTTTTTAGTATCGAGAGCAATTACTTGAGGGGTTGTGGTGAGATCTTCGACAAAAAGGTTTTGGAATTCAACAAATTTCCCCCAGCTGATGAGTTGTGAAGTTGTATTGAATTAATATCGTTGGGATGCGGCCAGTACCTTTTACTGAATAACTTTTTTGAGAGCTAGTTTGTAAGCTTCACATCTAACAGTATCCGATAACATTGTTTGATGTGCACCAAGTTTTGAAAAAAAACCAGAACCTATTGGTAACATTTCGAATAAAGATCTAGAAACGTAATCTTGCATTATGATCTCCCTTAGCTGAAATAAATAAGACAGGCATGAAATTTAACTAACAGCCCATGCAGATACATTAAAAGGTAGTTTACGTTACTCTTTTGATAAGTATATCCTGAACTTTTATCACTGAAATGTCAAAATTTTTTAAAAATATACATCTACAAAATTTTCACTATTACGCGCTTATTATTAAGATGTCGTTAGCATATAGGTGATTCTATGTGATGCTTCTGAATTCTACGAGTAATTTCCCATCCATCTCAATTCACGCCATGAATCAAAAATAAACATGACACACCCCTAATCTCATGTTTGAGATGTGTTTTTATCTCTACTATGCCATCTTAGTCTCCCCTTCCCAGTGGGGAGGAAAGAGGGGGGATGTGTTGTGGTGTGCATTACAGACCCGCAATGCACACCACAGATAAAGTTTCCCCGCCCCGGAAAATTGGGGGGAGGGGTTAGTGGTGGGGAAAACCATTTGCTAATTTTGAACAATATACCCTGAAAGATTAAATTGGGGGGGGGTGCCTCATGTTTCTTTTTGTTGGCCTTCTAAGAGAAAGCGGAGATTTCCAGCTAGAAAATCAATAGCTCTTCCAGTGGCAAGAAGGAACTGATCAAAATAACGACAGCTGTTTATCTTGTTGGAAAATACATCGACTTTGCTTACGAAGTGAATCAGATATCTTTTCTTGATTTGTAATCCATTGATCCAGTGTTAGTACTGGTAATACCATCGGGCTGATTGAAGTCGGTGACCCGGATGGAGAGGCAGTTAGTTCATTCTCAACACTGAAGATCCCTGATGCTCGGACAAGTTCTTCCTTCTGCAACACAGAACGCACCAATTCATTCAGAAAATCGCTTTCATCTTCTTCGGTCAGTGCTGAAGCGACTTCATCTCCATAAAACAGAGATGCAGCCTTCATCTTTTGCCCGATCAGGCTGAGGGCGCGCTCTTCCAGGGTGTTCTCATAGGCAGGAAACAAGATGTGTACTGGTAGGGGTGCCCCAGGACGATAGACACGCCGCCTGGCCTGCCATAAAATGGCCAGGCTCCACTCGAACTCGTAGAATATTCCAGTTGCAAACATTCGTAGATTCAGTCCCACTTTCACCAATCTAGCGTTAGTAAGTAGCACATCGATGGCCGGCGCATGCCGCTGGATCCAAGCCACACGGTTACGAGGAGAGACCGATGGAGACAACACGCCCACCCGCAAGCCATACTCTTTCAGGATTTCCACCAGATGGGGTTGTATATCGCGCTTACCGGTTTGGCGTACGATAACCAAGGACTTGCGCCCTTCCCGGCGCTCCGCCAAACAGCGTTCGGCCAGCCAGAGATCCTTCGATGCCGCCAGTTCCACAGCCGGCAAGTGCATCTCTTCTTCCCGCCGCACGGCATACTTGCCCTTTCCTGATATGCGGCGATTGAAACGCACGGTTTCATCCCGGAACATGGCGTTGGGCCGGTTGAGAGCGGCGTTCAGCCAAACGGAGAGCGTCCCGCGCGTGCCTTCCTTCATTTCCTCTACCGCCCAGGCATACAACGATTCGGACGGCGGTGCTTCAAAGAAAGAGCCATCCGCCCACTCATCATACTGGGCCTGCATGGCTGGCGACATGGGCAGCCAGACCATTTCTTCTTGGTAAGGCGGCAGCGGCAAACCCACATCCTGCAAGCTGGCGAAAACGATCTTGGGCAATCCATAGCGGATGATGGCCCTGGAGCATGCCAAAGATACATTGTTGGAGTCACTGGCACATTCTACCGATCACGGTTTGACAGGTTATAGCGATTGGATTCTCTTCGAATTATGCTCCCTGCACGCAATAGCAGGAGATTGGGACCAGGCTTATATTTATGCCAGGAAGGTGCTCCAGTCCCTCGAGGATGAATCTATCCTTTCCGTGAACTTAACTGGATGGTATATGATCGAGGCTCTCCTGCGCAGCGGGGATATCGACCTGGCTCGGGCTGAAACCGAGCGCCTGGAAAAGCTTATGGAAAATAATCGGCGGTATCGCCTGGTCCTGCTCCGATCTCAGGCAGTGCTGGCACAATGGGACGACAATCCGGACCAGGCTGTTTCTCACCTGCAAGCTGCTCTCGCTCTGGCGGAGGAAATTGGCCTGCCAGGTGAAGAATGGCAGATTTTGGGTGAATTAGCCAAGTTGTATGCGGGTCGGGACGAGGAAACAATGGCTCAGCAAGCATTTAAAGCCTCAGCCAGCATCATCATGCACCTGGCATAGACCATCGATGAAAAAGAGATACGGTCAGGTTTTATCACATCCCGACAAGTTCGTTCTGTTCTAAATAACATTTAGATGATTGAACAAGCCAGTTCATTTGTGGCTGAACACGAACCAATATAAAAAATTTTCAATCCACCATGAAGGTCACAAAAAGGCAGCCAAATTTAGAACAGGAGATGGTGTTCCGACTTTCCCGATGCATTTCAGTCATAACCAGGTCAGCTCTCTATCCCGAAAGATCTCAGTAGACTTCGCTTTACTCGCTTGCGCAAGGGTGCTGCTTTTAACTGGAATGTTGTTTGGGGTCTTTGTAAAGATTACACAATACAATCCATAAGGTTTGCTGGTCAGTGTCAGCTTACAGCCCGGCGTCCGGCGGGTTCTTTTTCATTAATTTCCCTTTAAACTTCTTGACAACCCCATAAATAATCCTATATAATTTTAACAAGTGAAACAGCGTTTCATATAATGAAATAACGCTCTGCCAAAGAAGGCTGGTGATCCAAATGTCAAACACGACCAAAAAGAAGAGTTACCAGGTCCAATCCGTTGATCGAGCGCTGCAAATCTTGTCTTGCTTCAGCCTGACAGACTCCGAGCGCACCCTGGTGGAATTATCAGAACTCACCGGGATCCCCAAGCCGACCGTATTCCGGCTGCTGTCCTCGCTGGAAGCGGCTCAATTTGTTGAGCGAACGGCCAACAATCAGAAATATACGGTGGGGATACGCGTCTTCGAACTGGGGAATGTCTACCTGGCGAATTTGTCCATCGAGCGTGTTCTCTCGCCCTATATGCAGAGAATCACCCAAAAACACAATATCGCCTGCAACCTGGCCATCCTGGATGATGGCCAGGTTGTTTATGTGGCTTCGACCAATACCAGCGGTCCTTTCCAGTATGCACCGATCATCGGGTACCGGCACTACATCCACTGCTCGGCGCTGGGAAAGGCGCTGGTCTTCGAAACGCCGGACCAGGATATCCTGCAAATCCTGGAGACCCGGGGCATGCCGTCGCTTTCGCCCCATACCATCACCGATCCACAGGAATATCTTACCGAACTGAAAAAAGCCAGAAAACAAGGCTACACCATCGATGACCAGGAAGGCGCTGTAGGGATCTACTGCCTGGCAGTGCCCATTCGCAATAAAGCGGGTGCGGTTGTCGCCGCCATGAGTGTATCCGGGCCAAGCCCGAAATATACCAAAGACCTCAAGAAAGAAATCATCCAGGACCTGCAAATCAGCGCGTCAGAAGCCCTGAGGCAGATCTGAAACTCAATGTAATAACTGTATTCATCCGAAACTGTGTAGATCAAAACAGGAGGTGCTGTCGAGAGATAATTTTCCCAAACAATCACATGGGGATAACCACAATCCGTGGTTATGCAAGAGGTGGTTCGTTCCTATACAACAAATAAGGAGAATGAAATGTTTAAAAGCTCGAAAAAATTAGCAATCTTCGTTTTGCTGATGGCATTGTTCGCCCTTTTCTTAGCAGGTTGCAGCCCTGCCGCAACCCCAGAGCCGACCGAAGCCGAAGTAGTTGAACCCACGGAAGTGGTCGAAGAAAGCCCGACCGAGGCGGTGGAACCAACAGAGGAAGAAATCGAAGAACCTGAGCCGACGGAAGAAGCTGCTCCGACGGAAGAAGTTGAACCCACAGAAGAAGCCGCCCCAGAAGAGACGAAAACACAGGTCTTCATCGGGACGAATGGGATGACTGGGAAGCACTACAATCCAATCTGGATGACGAGCAACCCGCAGTTCCTGACCTTCAACCTGATCCTGCCTGCACTGACCTGGTTCGATGACAGTGTACAGCCGATGCCCGACCTGGCGGAGTCCATTGATGTCAATGAAGACGCCACGGTATGGACCTTCCACCTGCCGGAGGATGCAACCTGGAGTGATGGTGAACCCCTGACGTCAGAGGACGTCTATTTCACCTATAAGCTTGCGGTCAATCCGGAGATTGGTCAGTCTGTTTGGGCTAATAACTTTGCCAGCGTGATCGGCGTTGCCGAATACCAGGCGGGTGAAGCGGAAGAGATCGAGGGCATCGTGCTGGAAGATGAACACACCGTTGTCTTCAACCTCAGCGCGCCGAACGCTGTATTCCTGTCTAACACCTACCTTGGCATTCTGCCGGAACATGTCCTCGGAGACATGACCGTCGAGGAACTCGAACAAAGCGACTATGTTGATGCACCGGTTGTGACCTCAGGCCCGTATGATTTCGTCGAATATGTCGAGGGTCAGTACATCCACCTGACCAAGAAAGCGGATTACTGGGGTCCTGAAGTCCAGATCGACGAGATTTTCGTCGAACTTTTCGAAGAACAGGCGACAATCCTGGCTCAGCTTGAAGCAGGTGAACTGGACATCGCCACGATCCCGGCGGATGAAGTTGAACGGTTCAGCGCAATGCCGAACGTGGAAGTTCAACCGGTGAAGGGGATTGGCTACCTGGTTGCCCACGTGGATGCGCGCACCCAGGAACAAATTGATACGATGAACCTGCCGGTCGATGAGGGCGGTAAGGGCGGCAA
>JABAOG010003314.1_pt1 | contig 20768 bp, 19 predicted proteins | sample 7062131 | NCBI WGS metagenome assembly JABAOG01 (sample SAMN14538629, study PRJNA623070) | marine sediment metagenome | biome: marine biome [ENVO:00000428]; feature: marine pelagic biome [ENVO:01000023]; material: deep marine sediment [ENVO:00002113] | place: India: Arabian Sea | collected...
CACGCCGCTGACCGGCCGCAGCTTCTCACCGGGCATGGGGCTCGACGTCTGGGTCACGGCCATCACCTTTCTCGAGGTGGCGGCGCTCGTCGCCGCCGTCGAGCTGATCGTCACGATCCTGAAGCTTCGCGCGCCGGGGATGTCCATGAGCCGCGCGCCGCTCTTCGTCTGGGCGCAGCTCGTGATGTCGGCCATGATCGTCTTCGCCATGCCGCCGCTCATNNCTCTGGCAGCACCTCTTCTGGATCTTCGGTCATCCGGACGTCTACATCATCCTGGTCCCGGCCCTCGGCATCGTGTCGATGGTGGTCACGGTTGCCTCTCGCCGTCCGATCGTCGGCTACACACTGCTGGTGCTGTCGTTCATCGCGATCGGATTCCTGAGCTTCGGGCTGTGGGTCCATCACATGTACGCCACGGGGCTCCCGTTCCTCGGGCTCGGCTTCTTCGCTGCCGCGAGCATGATGATCGCGGTTCCCAGCGGAATCCAGATCTTCGCGTACCTCGCGACCGTCTGGCAGGGCCGACTCCGGCTGAGTACCGCGTTCCTCTTCATCATCGGCTTCGTTTTCACTTTCGTCATCGGCGGGATGACGGGCGTCATGGTCGCCGCGGTGCCCTTCGACTGGCAGGTGCACGACTCCTACTTCGTGGTGGCTCACTTTCACTACGTGCTCATCGGTGGCGCCGTCTTCCCGCTGTTCGCCGGCGCGTACCACTGGTTCCCCAAGCTGACGGGGCGCCTCCTCTCGGAGCGGGTCGGGACGTGGAGCTTCTGGCTCGTGTTCGTCGGCTTCAACGTCACCTTCTTCCCGATGCACGAGCTGGGCATGGCGGGCATGCCGCGACGCGTGTACACCTACGCCGAGGGACTCGGCTGGAGCGATCTCAACCTGCTGGCCAGCGCCGGCGCACTCGTTCTCGCGGTCGGGATCCTGCTCACCGTGGTCAACGGCGGCTGGAGCCTGCTCCTCGGGGAGAAAGCCGGCGGCGACCCCTGGGAGGCCGACACGCTCGAGTGGGCGACGAGCTCGCCGCCGCCGAGCTACAACTTTGCCGTGCTCCCGTGGGTGCGCGGCCGGCATCCGCTCTGGGAGGAGCGCGCGGGCGGGGACGGAGCGGGGTTCGTGCTGCTGGACCCGGAGCAGCCGCGCAGGGAGACCCTCGCGACCACCGTCCTGGACGCCAGGCCCGATTTCCGGCGGATCCTCCCCGGGCCCAGCACCTGGCCGCTGTTCCTCGCGCTCGCGCTGGCCGTCGTCTTCCTCGGCTCCCTGGTGGACCTCATCCTGGTGCCGATCGGGGCCGCGCTCGCGTTCGTCGTGCTGGTCGGCTGGCTCTGGCCGGATCGGGCGGACTGGATGACCCGCGCGACGATCGGCGCCGGCGGCCCGGGCGAGCTGTCGGCCGTCGTTTCCGGCGCCCGTGCGCCGGAGTGGTGGGGGATCCTCTCGTTGATCGTCATCGAGGGCGTGGTCTTCGCCAGCCTGATCGTGAGCTACTTCTACCTGCGATTCCGGACGGTGGAGTGGCCGCTGGGCGGCATCGCGCCGCCCGAGCTGCTCCTGCCGAGCCTCAACACGGGCATCCTGCTGGCGAGCGCGGCGCCGATCTGGTGGGGCAGCCGCAGGATCCGTCGCGGCGAGCAGCGGCGCCTCAGGCTCGCGCTCGTGACCGGGATCACGCTGCTGGGCACGTTTCTGGCGCTCAAGCTCGTGGAGTATTCCCGCTACGATTACGACTGGTCGACGAACGCGTACGCCTCGATCGTCTTCACGATCACGGGGCTCCACGTCGCCCACGTCATCGCCGTGCTGCTGAAGAGCGGCACGGTCGCCGTCATGGCGTGGCGAGGCTATTTCAGCGAACGGCAGCACGTACCGGTCGAGGCCAACGCTCTGTACTGGTATTTCGTGGCCGGCATCTGGATCCCGCTGTACGCCACGATCTACCTCTCGCCCCGGCTGATCCGAGGATGAGTGGAGATCCGTACACGATCGCCGGCCGGTTCACCCTCTGGTACGGCTTCTTCGGCGGGCCCATCGCGTGGACGCTGCACCTGCTGGTCAGCTACGCGCCCGTCGAAGTGGACTGTGCCGGCGCCGACCCGGCCCTGCTCCACGGCATCACGATCGCGACCGCGCTGGTCGCGCTCGGGGCGGCGGCGGTGGGGTGGCGGGCGTGGCGGCGGGCGCGTGGGGCGGAGTCGGCGGTGCCCGCCGACGATGGGGCGGCCGTCCGGAGGACCCGGTTCATGGGCCTTTGCGGGATGATCCTGGGCGGCTTCTTCGCCCTGGCGATCCTGGCGGAAGGGATGCCGGTCCTGCTGGTCGATCCCTGTCTGCGTCTGCCGTGAGAACGCAACGGGGCGTGTGCGGCGGTAGGTCGCATCGCGCTGGATGGAGGCACTGAACCATGGCCACCGATGAGAGGGAGCGAGACGCCGTGGACCCGGGCGGCCACGCGCCGGACTCCGAGCGCAGGCGGTTCCTCGCAAGGATTACCATCGGCCTCGGCACGTTCGCTGCCCTGGTCGCGGTGATCCCCGCGGTCGGGGTGGTGCTCTGGCCGGTCCGGCGGCGAGAGCCGGAGGTGTGGCGCGCCGTCGGCCGGGTGGAGGATTTCCCCGTGGGCGGCACCCGGAAGGTCAGCTTCATCGATCCCTCGCCGGTGCCGTGGGCGGGGTTCGCCGCGATGAGCGCCGCATGGCTGCCGCCGCGAGGGCGAGGCGGAGTTCGTGGCGTTCTCGATCTACTGTACGCACACGGCCTGCCCGGTGCACTGGGACGCCCGCTCCGAGCTGTTCCTCTGCCCCTGCCACGGCGGCGTATTCTACGCCGATGGCTCCGTCGCCGCAGGCCCGCCGCGATGGCCACTGGTCCGACACCCGGTGCGCATCCGGGAAGGCCGGGTGGAGCTCAGGACGCTCGGCGTGCCGACGTTCGACGCGTAGGCGAGGTCCCGGGCGAGCGACGGCCGGCCGGGAGCATCGCCGATGCCTTCGTGGTCCGGTCGGACCGGAGTGTCGCCCACGACGTCGAGTTCGGGGTGCGCCAGATCGTGGACGTCGCGCGGAAGGCGCTGTCGCCGGGGATCGACGACGCGACGACCGCCGTGAACTGCGTGGACCACCCCTCGGCCGTACTCTCCCGGCTCGCCGTCCGCGGCCTTCACGCGCAGCCGGCCTCGCCTGCGGGCGCTGAGGCGGCACGTCGAGCGGATCCGCGAAGTGGCCGAACGGAAGATCCCGGCGCCGTACGATCGGCGTGAAGTCCTCGGGAGATGCGATGAGCCCCTGGCGCGACCGGGATAGGATGCGAGCGTACGCGACGCGAGGGCCGGCCAGGCGGGGAGTGCGGGGGCCGTGGGCGGCGGCGCTGGCGGGAGCGTGGCTCGTGGGCGTATGCCCGCGCGTCGCGTGGGCGCACGAGAAGCTGCCGCCGGCGCCGCACGACGTGTGGAGCGCGTGGAGCCCGGAGCCCGTCGTGCTGGTCGGGCTCGCCCTGGCGGCGGGCGGCTACGCCATCGGCATGCGCCGGCTCTGGCGGCGGAGCAGGGCGGGGCGCCGATCGCGCGGCCGGCACGCGGCCGCGTTCGCCGGCGGGATCGCCGCGCTGTTCGTGGCGCTGGTCTCGCCACTGGACGCGCTGGGCTCGGCGCTCTTCTCGGCGCACATGCTCCAGCACGTCGTGCTGATCCTGGTCGCGGCGCCGCTGCTGGTCCTCGGGCGGCCCCTCGCGCCGTGGCTCTGGGCGCTGTCGCCGCCGTGGAGAAAGCGGCTGGCGCGTGAGCTGACGCGGCGCGGCCCGCGCATGGCGTGGCGGCGGCTCACGCACCCGCTGCTCGTCTGGGCGCTGCACGCGGTCGCGCTCTGGGTCTGGCACGCGCCGGGCCTCTTCGAGGCCACGCTGTGGAGCGAGGCGGTCCACGTGGCACAGCACGCGAGCTTCTTCGGTACCGCGGTCCTGTTCTGGTGGGTCCCGATCCGCCGGAGGGGCGGCGCCGCGGTCGCGTACGCGACCGGCGTCCCCTACGTCTTCACGACGGCCCTCCACAGCAGCGTGCTCGGCGCGCTCCTCACCTTCGCGCCGGCTCCGTGGTACCCGGCGTACACGCGGACGGCGGCGTGGTGGGGGCTCGGCGCCCTGGAGGACCAGCAGCTCGGAGGACTGATCATGTGGATCCCCGCCGGCACGGTCTACCTGGGTGCGGCGCTCCTCCTCGTCACGGCGTGGCTGCACGCGGTGGAGCGCGATGTGCAGCGCAGAGAGGTGCGCCCGCGCGACGGTGGAGCCGCGACGGTACCGCAGGAGACATCGGCGGAGCGTGTGCCTCGCTGACCGGCGCCCGCCCGGCCCCGGCGTACCCGATCGGGTCCGGGACGACGCGAAGGAACCCGGAGGCGGCGCGCCGCGCCCGAACCGTACCGACGGACTGGAGGCTGCACCGCCATGGCGCGCACACACGACGGCTGGCCCACGACCGACAGTGATCTCACCTACGACATGTTCGAGCTCGACCTGGACGTGGCGCGGACGCAGGCCGAGTTCATGCGGTCCCGGCTGAACGAGGCGGCCGCGGCCGTGCACTGGTCCGAGCGGCACGAGCCCCTCGTCGCCGCGCTGGACCATGCCTGGCGCGTCGAGAGCGCGCTCGGCGCGTTCCTCGCGATGGACCACGTCAAGGCGGAGCAGGCGGGCTACCTCGAGGCCGGGCGCGGCTGCCGCCTCGCGTTCGACGCGATCCGCGCTCCGTTGCGAGATGGAGAGCGCCGGGCCGACCGCCCCGACCGTGAGCTACAGGGCTACGTCGCCGAGCTGCGCGAGGCGGTCGACGCGGCGATCCGCCACATGATGGACGCCCGGGAAGCGATCCGGGAACCCGGCTACGACCGGCTCCGCACGATCGACGAGCGCGCGACGGTCGCGATCGCCCGCACGACCGACGAGCCGGACACGGCCGGCATCGAGGCGCTGGTCCGCGAGGCCGTCGGCCACCTCGGTGGGATGGCCGCGTTCGTCCGGCCCGGTGACACGGTCCTGATCAAACCGAACCTGACCGTGTTCTTCCTGGCCCACGAGGGCGTNNGCTGGCGCGCCTGGCGCGCGAGGCCGGCGCCGGCGAGGTGCTCGTCGGCGAATCGAGCGGCGGCGGCGGCCGGACCCGCGAGACGCTGGACATCACGGGCACGCTCGCCGCCGCCGACGAGGTCGGCGCCCGCGTCGTCCCCTTCGACGAGGTCGAGCAGCGCGAGGTCGAGATCCCGGGCGGCCGGTACGTCGAGCGGATCCGACTGCCCGCCCCACTCCTCGATGCCGACGTGATCGTCAACGCGCCCAAGCTGAAAGTCCACCACATGGACCCGATCAGCGGCGCGATCAAGAACTGGGTCGGCGTGGTCCGCGCGGACGTCCGCGAGCACTACCACGACTGGAACACGTACCAGCAGTACGCCGAGATCATGACGGTCACGAAGCCGGCGCTCAACGTCATGGACGGGATCTTCCTGGGCGAGGGGAACGGGCCGGTCGCGTGCGAAGGGCGGTTCTACGGCGGGATCCTGGCGTCGGCGGATCCGGTCGCGCTCGACGTGACCGCCGCGCGCATCCTCGGCTTCGACCCGCGCCACGTCACGTTCGCGACCGTGGCGGCCGGCTACGGGCTCGGTCAGCTCGACCCCGAGCGCATCGACGTGGTCGGCACACCGCTGGACGAGGCCGCGGTCACGATCAAGGCGCCCCTGATCGGCATGGAATACATCGACGCCAACATCATCGTGGGGCTGGAGGTCAGCCACTCCGGCACGATGGGCCACTTCAAGAGCATCGCGGACTACCTGCACCGCAATCACACGTGGTCGCTCGTGGTCGACACGCTCAAGGGGCGGCCGACCGTGCTGATCGGGGATGCGGAGGACCCGCTCTTCGAGCGGCACGTGAAGGAGGGGCCCTACATCGTGATCGACGACGCCGCGCCCGCGCGCTACCGCGAGGACCCGCGCGTCTACGTCATCCCCGGCCACCCGGTGCTGCACAACATGCTGCCGATGGTGCTCGAGGGCTTGCAGATCCCGAAGCTGGGCGCCGCCGGGCAGTCGCTCATGAAGGCGTACCGCGACCTGCGCAGCCGGATCCGCAGGGGCTGACCGACGCTCGTACGGAATCCACGCGCTCCCGCTTCTTCGCGTTCGGCCGGCAGCGCGCGGTTTTCCCCGCGGCGTAGGGCCGGCAGCTTCGGCTGCTCGTTTTCACGCGGAGACGCGGAGACGCCGAGGCGTCCGGGAGTCTGCGGCGGTGGAGGCGCGCTCCGGCGCCGCGGGTCCGGGTCGGCTTTGTCTACTTCGCGAGTCGGGCGGATCGGGCGTTCGCCCGGAGCGTGCGCAGGAGAGGGAAAGGGAGAGGGAGAGGGAGAGGGAGAGGGAAGGGGAAGGGGAAAGAAACTCCCGACTCCACGTGGAGCGTGCGGCAGCGGCGGAGCACGTCCAGGCCGTGCAGGCTTCCACTACCTCGGCGGCTCTGCGTCTCTGCGTGAGAAGGAGAGCGCGATGCCGCCCGGATGCAGCCGGCACCCCGGCCGGGGCCGATGCAACCCGGAGCCGCCCCGCGCCTGTGCGAGCGAGACGGCGTTGGCTCGCCACGTGGTGAAATCCCCCACACGGAATTCCGGCACCTCCCCATTCACGTTGCGAGCACTTCCCGACAGACGCCCTGCCGCGGGTTCGGTATCCTCTCCCGGCCGCTTCCGTGGGTCGCCCGGACCGTCGTACGGCGGGCGGCGCGACGCACGGCGGCATCGATCGTGGCCGGCCGTGGCCGGCCCCGTACGGTTCCGTGAAGAGGCACACGATGCACAAGCTCGTACTGGCACTCGTCGGCAGCCTCGTCGCCGGCGGGCCCATGGTGTTCTTCATATGGCACGAGGTGAGCGAGGCGCTGCTCGGGCGGCCGGACCAGGGCCGGCTGCTCTTCGCGGCCGTGCTGCTGGTGGTGCTGCTCGTGCTGCTGGCCCGCGTCGGCCGATTCCTGCTACGGCTCGAGGAGCGCGAAGGCTGATGCGCCCGGCTCGCGTCCCCCGATCCGACCCTTCGCCCGGAGACTGCCCATGAGCGGAGATGCCTGGTCGCCCGGCCCGGACCCGGGTGGGGAGGATGTCGCGATCGAAGGGGCCGCCGTGGCCGTGGAGGAGGAGCCGGTTCCGGTCGGCACGCTCTTCTTCATGATCCTCTTCCTCCTGATCATGGTCGGGCTCTGGGCGGCCGTCTACTGGATGCTGCTCGAGAGGTGAGGCGATGCACGTCCACCGTTACGAGAAGGCGTTCCTCCTGGTCACCGGCGCGCTGCTGATCGGTTTCCTGGCCGCGCTCTTCTACTCGACGTTCGCCATGGGAATCCAGGTGCCCACGAAGGTCGCCGAGGTCGAGCCGTCCGAGGTCCGGTCGACGCCGCCGTTCGACCGGCCGGGCGTGCGTGAGGTCGCGCCGGGCCGGTACGAAGTCGTGATCATCGGCCAGGCCTGGTCGTTCTCGCCCGACGAGGTCCACGTGCCGGCCGGCGCCGAGGTGACGTTCACCGCCACCTCGACCGACGTGCTCCACGGCTTCGCGATCGAGGGCACGCGCGTCAACATGATGCTCGTCCCCGGCCAGGTGTCCCGGGCCACCTACACCTTCGACCGGCCGGGCGAGCACCTGCTGATCTGCCACGAGTTCTGTGGCCTCGGCCACCACGTGATGTACGGAAAGGTGATCGTCGAATGAGTGTGGTGGTCGCTGCCGCGCCCGGCTCCGGCACGCCCGTGGTCCACGACCCGAACGCCTTCTCGCTGCCGAGGTCCCAGAAGGCGGTCATCCGCTGGAACATCTACATCGCGTTCGGCGCGATGGGGATCGCCGTGGTCCACGGCCTGGCCCAGGCGCTGAGCTACGCCGGCATGGACGTGCTGAGCTGGTTCCCGGGGCTGAAGAACTACTACCAGGGACTCACGATCCACGGCGTCTTCAACGCCATCGTCCTGACCTTCGGCTTCAGCAACGGCTTCCTCGCGCTCGCCGCCGCGCGGGGGCTGGGGCGCAAGCTGAACGGAGCGCTGCTGCACGCGGCGCTCTGGTCGCTCGCGGCCGGACTGGCGCTGGCCTGCTGGGCCATGTTCACCGGCCGCGCCAGCGTGCTCTACACATCGTACGCGCCGCTCCAGGCGCACTGGACGTACTACCTGGGGCTGGTGCTGATGGTCGTCAGCACCTGGCTCACCTCCGTGAACCTCTTCGTGACGCTGGCGGCGTGGCGGCGCGAGCACCGGGGCGAGCGCATCCCGCTCCTGGCCTTCGTCGCCATCGCGACCTACGCGATGTGGGACCTGGCCTCGCTCGGCATCGCCGTCGAGTTCGTGGTGTTCCTGCTGCCGTGGTCGCTCGGCTGGACGCCGGGCGTGGACCCCCTGCTGACCCGCACGCTCTTCTGGTTCACCGGCCACCCGATCGTCTACTTCTGGCTGCTGCCGGCCTACGTGTCGTGGTACATGATGGTCCCGAAGCACGCCGGCGGGCGGCTGTTCAGCGACTCGATGACGCGCATCGTCTTCCTGCTCTTCCTGCTCCTCTCGATCCCGACCGGGTTCCACCACCAGTACACGGATCCCGGCATCTCGACGGGCATGAAGCTGGTCCACCTCATCATGACGTTCGGCGTCTTCTTCCCGAGCGTCATCACGGCGTTCTCGGTCGTGTCCGCGCTCGAGATCGGCGGGCGCCGGCGGGGCGGCGGCCGCCTGGTCGGTTGGTTCCTCAAGCTGCCATGGGGCGACCCGGCACTGGCGGCGCAGCTCCTGGCGATGCTGGTCTTCGTGCTCGGCGGCGTGACGGGGCTGATCAACGCCAGCTACAGCATGAACCAGGTGATCCACAACACCGCCTGGGTCCCGGGCCACTTCCACATGACCGTGGGGACCGCCGTCGCGCTCTCGTTCATGGGCATCGCCTACTGGATGGTCCCCTGGCTCAAGGACCGGGAGCTTCGGGGCCGCAGGCTGGCCGTCGCCCAGAGCTGGCTCTACTTCGTCGGGGTGCTGATCTTCGCCCGTGGCATGATCTCCGGCGGGCTCGAGGGGCTGCCCCGGCGCACGTTCCGCGCGGCCGCGGCCTACACCAGGGACTCGTGGGACGTGGCCGGAATCTGGACCGGCGTCGGCGGCACCCTGATGTTCGCGAGCGTCGTGCTGTTCCTGCTCGTACTGGTGATGACGGTCTTCTTCGGCGAGCGCAACACGGAGCAGGAGATCCCGTTCACCGAGACGGTCCAGACGCCCGCGAGCACGGGTTGGGAGGTACGGCTCGACCAGTTCCGGTGGTACGTGATCGCGGCCGTCGCCCTGATCCTCATCGCGTACGGACCGTACCTCGTCCAGGCGATCCCGCCGCACCTGAGCGTTCCTGGGTTCAAGCTGTATTGACGCGGCCTGGCGGCCGCGGAAGTGCGCGGCCTGGTGGCCGCGGAGGTGCGCGGCCTGGTGGCCGCGGAGGTGCGCGGCCTGGCGGCCGCGGTGGCGCCGCCTTCGGCGGCGGGTACCGCAGCGGAGCCCCGGGGTGACGATGCTCCGGGGCTCACCCCATCTCCATGCAGCCACGACCCGGCGCCGAAGGCGGCGCCCCCGGGGCGAAGCCCCGCGTGCCGGGCTCCGCCCGCCCCCGCGGCCGCCAGGCCGCACCCCCGGCGCGTAGCGCCGTATCCACTTGCGCGCTCGCCGTCGCCGGCCCAGGATTCGGCAGATCCTTACCGGGAGGAACGGACCCATGAACGGCGTGCACGACTACATCGATGCCCATCTGCCTCGTTTTCGCGAGGAGCTGTTCGAGTTCCTCCGCATCCCGAGCGTCAGTGCGCGCGGCGAGCACCGCACGGACATGCGCGCGGCCGCCGAGTGGCTGTACGAGCGGATGCGAGAGGCCGGGCTCGAGGCCTCGATCGAGGAGACGCCGGGCCACCCGATCGTGCTGGGCGAGTGGCGCGAGGCCGGCGACGACGCGCCGACCGTCCTCATCTACGGCCACTACGACGTGCAGCCGCCCGAGCCGCTCGAGCTGTGGACCTCGCCGCCGTTCGAGCCGACGGTGCGCGACGGCCGCATCTACGCGCGCGGCTCGGCCGACGACAAGGGCCAGCTCTACATGCACGTCAAGGCGCTCGAGGCGCACGTGCGCGCCGCCGGACGGCTGCCGCTCAACGTCATCGTGCTGGCGGAGGGCGAGGAGGAGGTGGGGAGCGAGCACCTGCTGCCGTTCGTCGAACGGCACGCCGACCGGCTGAAGGCCGCCGCGATCGTGATCTCCGACTCGACCATGTTCGCGCCCGGCATGCCGACGATCGGCGCGTCGCTCCGGGGGCTCGCGTACTTCGAGATCGAGGTCGAGGGGCCGGCGCACGACCTCCATTCGGGCAGCTACGGCGGCGCCGTGGTCGACCCGGCCAATGCGCTGGCCCGCATCATCGCGAGCTTCCACGACGAGGACGGCCGCGTCGCGATCGCCGGCTTCTACGACGACGTCGCCGAGGATCGCGAGTTCCGGGACCGGATCCGCGAGCTGCCGTTCGACGACGAGGCGTTCCGCGAGGAGGTCGGCGCGCCCGCGCTCGGCGGCGAGGCCGGCTACGGCACGCTGGAGCGCCTGTGGATGCGACCCACCCTCGACGTCAACGGCCTGCTCTCCGGCTACACCGGCGAAGGGCCGAAGACCGTGCTCCCCGCCGGGGCCATGGCCAAGGTGAGTTGCCGGCTCGTGCCCGACCAGGACCCGAAGCGCATCCGCGAGGTCTTCGAAGCACACGTGCGGCGGATCGCACCGGAAGGCGTGAAGGTCGAGGTCCGGGCGCTCCACGAAGCCGAGCCGTGGAAGGCCCGTCTCGAAGGCCGCCTTCACGACGCGGCGGCCCGCGCGCTCGAACGCGCGTTCGGCCGCCCGCCCGTTCACGCGGGCGAGGGCGGCTCGATCCCGATCGTGCCGGCGTTCGAACGGCTGCTCGGCGCGCCCGCCCTGCTCATGGGGTTCGGGCTGCCCGGCGAGAACGCCCACGCGCCCGACGAGTGGATGAGCCTCGAGAACTTCGAGAAGGGAACCCACGCGGCCGCGGCGCTGCTCGCGGAGCTCGGCTGAGCCGCGCGCCGCCGCGCCGCCCTACGGCGCGTCCTCCGCCATCGCCGGGGCGGGCCACGCCGGCCGCAGGTTCGCCCACTCCGCCACGAGCTGCCGCCGGATCCGGCCCACCTTGTCCGGATACTGGTGGCAGTTGCGGGTGAACGAGCCGGTCACGCAGCCGTTGTAGCTCAGCAGTGCGCGCCGCTCGTTGCCGCGCAGCCGCCTGAACGCCTCGGCCAGGATCCACGTGCCGTGGCAGAGGTTGTCCTCGATGTCGTAGAGGTCGCGGCCGCAGTCGTGGATCCGGCCGGTCCACCACGGCATCACCTGCATCAACCCCCGCGCGCCGACCGGGCTGGTCGCGTCCGGCCGACCCTCGCTCTCGACCAGCAGCACCGCCAGCACCGTGGCCGGGTCCAGACCCCGACGGTAGGAATACTCGACCAGCGGCCACGCCACTCGCCGCGCCGTGTCCGCCGCCACGCCCCGACGACGCAGCGCCTCCTCGACCGGCGCCACGTGCTCCCGGTACAGCACCACGTACTCCGCCGTCCGCTCGCCGGCCGTTCGCAGACCCTCCATCACCCGGCTCAGCGCCTCGAGCTGCGCGCGCGGCACCTCCCGGCCCGTCGGTACGCGCAGCGGCGCATCCTCCGGCAGTGCCAGCGCGCGATGCGTCAGCTTCCCCAGCCCCAGCCCGCCGAACAGGAACAGCGGCCCGAGCACCGGCAGCAGCAGCCCCCGCCGGATCAGTCGCTCCAGCTCCGCGATCATGTCCGGACGCGCCCCGCCGGACGCGCCCCCGCTCCGTTTGCGCAATCGTAGCATCGCTGTCCGTTCCGCCCGGTCGCGGGCGATCATCCCGAAATGTGCCCCATGCCGCCCCCCGCCGCAACCGCCCCGGCCGGCCGCGCTCTCAGGCGTCCGACCGCGCCGCCGCGATCAGCGCGTCGAACTCCTTCCCCGTGAAATCGTCACCGCTGACGCCGGGCAAGAGCTGGACCACATGGCCGCCCGCGGCCTCGACTGTGCCGTCGGCACGGACGAAGACGCCGCTGCCGACCGCGGACGGGACCTGCTCGCTGCGGGCCAGGTAACGGGGCCAGGTCGTCGCCGACCTCGCCCGAGACCCGCTCGATGGTGCTCGTGTAGGGTTGACGCAGCCCGAGGTCGCGGGTCACGCCTGGCCGGCCGGAGCGGCCGGCTCCTCGGAGTCAGCCGGTTCTTCGGAGTCGACAGAAACGGCCCCGGGGATCGGGGGCCGTTCGTATGGTGGTGTGGTAGCCGGCCGCGGCGCGTGCGTGCCCGGAGGGTCCGGCGCGCGGGCTACCAGCCTTCGTCCTCGGGGTGCGGCTCGCGGACCAGCACGAGGATCGCCGCCTGCGGCACGACGAGGTACTTCTTTTCCTCGAACGTGATCTCGACGGCGGCACGGCGGAAGAAGATCGCGTAGTCGCCGACGCGGGCCTGGACCGGGAGGTAGCGGGCCTCGCCGCTCGTGATCTTCCACGGCTCGTCGTCGAGCTCCGTCGGCGCCGAGATCGGCGTGCCCGGACCGGAGGCGACGACGGTGCCGCCCTGGACGGACTGGTTGTCCACCGCGGTCGGCGGGAGGTAGAGGCCGACGCGACTGCGGTCCTCGCCCTCCTCCGGGGCGATGAGGACCCGGTCGCCGACCACGATCAGTCGTTTCCGATTGGTTTCCATGACGTTAAAGATGGGCGATCGACGCGGCGGCGCAAGCGGCGGGGCCGCGCGGGCGGGCGGGGACCCGGGGCGGGATCGACGTCGAACGCGCGGTCGCCGTCGTGCGCGGGCGGCGCGGCGGCCCGTCGGGCCGGTCCCGCTATGTTCGCGCCCCCGGCGCGGCGCCACCCTCTCCCACGACCGCTGGCGGCGTGCGTCGGCGTGGGCGAGGAGCCGTTCGAGGAGGAGCGCATGTCAGGGAACGGAGCGAGCCGTGTCGTGCGGTCGCGGCCCGGGCGCGGGGTCGACCGCAGGCCCTTCACCTTCCTGCTCGACCCGGAGCTGGTCGAGCGGGCGCGGCGCGAGGTCGGCGAGCGCGACATGGTGCGGAGCATCGAGGCGGCGTTGACGGCCGCGATCGACTACCAGCTCTGGGTGCGCGAGGTCGCGCGGGGCGAGCGGGACGCGCTGTCGTGATGCGGCCGCCCGGCGCGACGGGCGTGGTCGCCTAGCGAGGCGGCCTGGACCAGCGGATCCCGATGCGGTGGATCCCGCCGAAGTACTGGAGCTCCCGGTACGTGTAGTCGAACGCGAGCCGGTCGAGTGCGATGCCCGCGCCGAGCCGGAGTGCGCCGAGCCCGCCGTCCGTCCGGCCCTCGCTGTCCATGCCGATGCGGGCGACGGCGGCGACCCGGCGGTCCGCGTGCGGCAGCAGGCCGGCCTCGACGCCGCCGGCGACGCGCGTCGTACCCGCGCGCAGGTCGGAGGCGAGGTCGGCGCCGACCGTGAAGCCGAGCCCGCCGCCGAGCTCCCTGTCGGAGCGTGCGCCGAGGCGCGCCTCGGTGGGCAGCCGGATGTCGGCGCCGTCATCGCCGCCCAGCGCCGGGCCGATGTTGCGCAGCGACGCGCCGAGCGTGACGGCGGGCAGGTCGATCTGGACGCCGAGGTCCAGGAGCGGCGCGGAGCGGCTCAGCCCGGCCAGGTTGCTGGTGACCACGCCCGCGGCGGCGCCGACGCGGAAGCGGCCGAGCGGCGCCGCGACGGCGATGCGCGCCGCGCTCTCCCTGGCGCCCGTGACCTCGCCGGTCTCGCGGCCGCGCTGGCCGCCGAAGTCCGGGTCGGGCTCGAAGACCTCGATCTCGCCCGCGTCGAGGTACGTCGCGGCCAGCCCGAAGACGAGCGGGCCGACCTCGAGCGCGCCGGCGGCGGAGCCGAACGTGATGTCCGCCACATGGCGCTCGTACGCCAGGCTGGCGGCCGCGCCGAGCGCCGCGACGCCGGCCGGGTTGTAGAAGAGCGCGTCGGCGTCGCCCGCCGCGGCGACGTACGCTCCCGACAGCGCGGCCGCCCGGCTGCCCGCCGGGAGCTGGAGCACCGCCGCGCCGGTCGAGCCCGTGCCGTCCTGGGCGTGGGCGGGGAGCGCCACGGCCGCGGCAGCGGCGAGCGGCCCGACCCATCGAAGGAGCGCGCCTGGCTTCGCCACCGGTCTATTCCTCCTCGTCCGTGGGTCGGACGATGATCAGCTTCCGGGTGATGAGCCGGCCGGCCACGCTGAACGCGACCAGGTAGATCCCCGGTGCGACGGCCGCGCCGTCGTCGTTGGTCAGGTCCCACTCGACCCGGCCGTCGGTCTCCATCCGCCGGAGCAGGTCCGCCACCCTGGCGCCGGTCAGCGTGTAGACCGCGGCCACCGCCGGCCGCTCGCGGAAGTTGAAGATCACGCGGTTCGACAGCACCGGGTTCTCGCTCAGCGCGAAGACCTCGTCGGGGCGCAGCACGCTCGTCGGGACCGTCGTGCCCGCGACCGGGCCGTCCGCCTGGTCGAGTCGGTCGGCCCGGCCCGAGCGGACGCCGACCGTGCTCAGGCGCTCCGGCTCGTAGCGCGCCTGGAAGCCGGTGCCGTTCGGCGAGCGGCCGCTCAGCTCCAGCGCGAGCAGCGCCGACCCGCTGTCTCCGGCGGCGACGATCCACGCCGCCGGCCGGAACTCGATCGCCGTCTCCTCGCCGCGTGCGAGCGAGACGCCGCGGTCCGAGAGCACGGGGTCGTCCTCGTCGAGCGACGCATTGGCGGCCCGGTCGTCCACGAGCTGCGCCCGCGCCAGCGGGTCGTCGCCCGCCAGCGTGAAGCCGATGCGGCGGACCCTCACCGCCTCCGGCCCGTCGACGCGTAGCCGCAGCCGCAGCAGGACGATGCGGTGGTCCTTCTCCGTGGACTCGGGCCCCGGGACGGGGACCGCCTCCGCCACGACGACCAGCGTCGACGGCGCGACCACCTCGATCCGCGCGGTGTCGCTCTTCTCCTCGGCCGTCGCCACGATGGCCGTCGCGCCGACGGCGAGACTCGACACCCGGCCGGCGGAGTCCACCGTCGCCACGAGCGGGTCCGTGCTCGCCCAGGCGACGGCACGGCCGGCCAGCGGCCCGCCGGCCGAGTCCAGCGGCGTGGCGGTCAGCGCCGTGTCCTCGCCGGCAACGAGCGTGGCCTCCGCCGGCGAAAGGGCGACCGCGGCAATCGGCGGCACGACCGTGATCGTGGCCGTCCCGCTCGCGCCGCTCGCCGCCGCCGTGATCGTCGCCGTGCCGAGGGCGACGGCGGTGACCGTGCCGTCGGCATCGACCGTCGCGACCGCCGGGTCGCTCGAGCTCCACGTGCCGTCGGCAGCGACGGTGTCGCCGATCGCGTTGTACGGCTGCGCCCGGAGCCGGACCGTGCGGCCGGGCGAGATCGAATCGGCGTCCGGCACGACCAGGACGCCGGCCACGAGGGTCGGGTCGACCAGGTCCTCGATCGCCGCGCGCACGTCGAGCTTGCCGTACCCCCACTGGTTGTTCGGGCTGCCCGTATCCTCGCCCGTGAAGGATCGGCCGGTGTACGCGTCCTGCCGCGCCGTCCGCTGGAGGACGGCCTTCACGGCCGCCGGCGTGAGTGCCGGGTCGTGCTGGAGCATCGCCGCGATCGCGCCGGTCACGTGGGGCGTGGACATGCTCGTGCCCTGGAATGCCGCGTGGAGGCCGTCGGTCGCGACGTAGTCCGGCGGGATCCAGTACGCGCTGGCGGAGAGCGCCGAGAAGATCGCGCGCCCCGGCGCGGCGACCTCCGGCTTCAGCCGACCGTCCCGCGTCGGCCCGCCGCTCGAGAAGTACGCGATGTCGCCCACCGCCTCGCGGTACGCGTACGCCTCGGGTCCGCCGACCGAGGTCCAGTCGAGGCGAGTGACGTAGGCGCCCACGGTCACGACCTCCCGCGCCGTGCCCGGCGAGCTGACGATGTAACCGTTGTCGAAGTTCGCGCTCGTGCCGCGCAGCGCGCCGGTCACGCCGTAGCGCGTGTACGAGATCCACAGGTGGATCGGCCGGCCGGACGCCGCCGTCGTGGGCGCGGCGCGCGCGATCCACGTCCCGCTCGCCGGCGGGCCGCTCGACGCGCCCTCGTGGGTGCAGTCGCTGATCTCGATCACCGCCTGGTGATCGCCGTTGTCCGGGTCCGGCCCGCCCGACGCGTTGTCGATCCGGACCAGGCCGCCGGAGTCGGGCTCGGCCACGAGCCGGCGGTAGGCCGCGGCGATCGTCCGGCCGTCCGGCCGGACCACCGAGACGTCGACGCGGTCGGCCCCCGCGTACCAGAGCTCGATCACGCCGAAGTCGTTGCAGCTCCCGCCCGCCGGCCGGATCGACGGCACCTCGACCCGGAACTCGGCGGTCGTGCCCTGCGCGGGCAGCGCCATGGCGTGGACGCGCCGGTCCGGCGGCGAAGGGCTGGCGTTGCCGTTCGACGCCTCGTTCCCCGCGGCCACCACGATGATGCGGCCCGCGCCCGACAGGCCGTCCAGCGCCTGCTCGAAGAGCGAGCTGCCGTCGCGGCCGCCCCACTGGAGCCCGAGCGAGAGGTTCACGACCGCCGGCCGCCCGAGCGCCGCGGCGGTCTGGAAGATCCAGTTCACGCCGTCGACGATCTCGTCCTCGGTGAAACGCTGGCCCCTGACCACGAGCAGCTCGGCCGCCGGCGCCACGCCGGCGTACCGGTAGGCGACGCCGTCGCCGGCCGCCGAGCCGTCGCCCGCGGCCGTGCCGAGCACGTGCGTGCCGTGGCCGTCGAAGTCCCGCGCCGGACAGCCGCCATCTGTCAGCGACGCGCGATCGCAGTAGTGGCCGTAGCCGAACCCGGCCGGCGGCGTGCCGCCCTGGCCGTGGTCCCACAACCCGAGCACCCGGCTGCGCCCCCGGCCGTCGCGGAAGTCCCCGTGCGTGTAATCGAGACCGGTGTCGTAGATGCCGACGATCACGCCGTGCCCGGCGGAGCCGTACCACAGGTCGCCGTCGCGCCGGCGCACCTCCGTGGCACGGACCGCCCTCATGCTCGAGTCGTTCAGGAGCGACGTCCGCCGGGCGGCGTCGATCCGCTCGAGCCTCGCCGCGTCGGCCAGCCGTGGGAGCGCCTCGAGCGGGACGCGCGCCGTCGCGATGCGGCCGATCACCGAGCCGATCCGCGCGCCGCTGCGCCGCAGCTCGCCCAGCGACGCGGCGACGGGCTCGCGCAGTCGGACCAGCACGCCGATCCGCGGGCCGCCGCCGGGGCCGCCACGATCCAGTGCGAGCTCCGCGAACCGATCCCGGCGCGGCTCCGCCGACCCGGGCCCGGCCGGATCCCCGGCGCGCCGCCGCGGCCGCTCGGCAGCACGCTCCAGGGCGCGGCCCACCGCCTCGCGGGCGTCCGGCCGCATCAGGCTTCGAAGTGCGGGGTCCAGGTGGGGGCGCTGCTGGGCGGCCGCCGCGCCGGGCAGCAACGCCACCAGCAACAGGCCGCGGAGATGACGGCACCTCAACCGGACCTCGGGGCTCGGGTCCGTGACCGCACCGGCCGCAGCCGACGGGCGGCCTCGACGTACGCCACGAACGGCAGCCGCGCCACGCCTCGCGCGGACCCGGCGCGTAGCCGGCCGGTGACGACGTCGCCCACGACCGATCCGATCGCGAGCCCCGCCTCCTCGAGCCCGGCCCGCTCCGCCGCGCCGACCGGCGACGACGTGCGGACCAGCACGCCGACCACGCTGTCCGGCCGCTCCGCCGCGATCCGGCGCAGCACGGGATCGAGCCGGCCGTCCACGGCCGCCTCCGCGTCCCGCACCTCGTTCGACGACACGCAACCCCCCAGCGCCATCGCCGCGGCCACGACCGCCGCACGCGCGATGGCTGCTTCCGCCTGCCTGCGCAGTGTCATGGACGACGCCTCGAAGTGGCTTTCGTTCTACCGACTCGGTGGGAAGCGTCGGCCGTCGCGTCAGCCGGAGGCCGGGACCAGCGCTTCGCCCAGCGCCTCGATCTCCGCCGCGATCCGACGAGCGCTCTCGCCCGGCGGCTGCACCGCCGGTCCGGTCACCGGCTCGCCCGCCGCGCCGCGCTCCAGCGCCGCGAGCAGCTCGTCGGCCCGGGTCAGCAGTTCGCCGAAGCCTTGCCGGCTCGCGGCACCGACCGCTTCCCGCAGCCGCTCGCGGGCAAGATCCGTGCGACCGGACCGCGCCGCCACGCCGGCGAGGTCGAGCACGGCCTGCACCCGCGCGAACGCCGCGCCCGACCGCTCGACGATGATCCGGTGGCAGCGCTCGGCTGCGTCGAACAGACCGACCCCCGTGAACGCGGCGCCGAGGCCGCGCAGCACGGTGTTGCGCTGCTCCCCGTCACGGGCCTGGCCGAACGCGGCCCAGCCGTGCTCGACCGCCCGCTCGAGGTCGCCGGCGTCGACCTCCGTCAGGCAGAGCCCGATCAGGGCCATCGAGGTGAGGGCGGAATCGTCCCGCTCGCGTCCTCGCGTCAACATCTCCCGGTACGCCCGCCGCGCATCGTCGTGGCGGCCCTGGTCCCGCAGGACCGACGCCAGACCGTCGATCGAGCGGCCCCACTGTTCCGGATCCTCCAACTGGCGCGCCAGCTCCGCCGCGGCCGCGTACTCCCGGGCCGCCTCCTCTCGCCGCCCGCACTTCCGGAACACGCGGCCGAGCAGCCGGTGCGCCACGACCCGCTCCGGCGTCAGGTGGTACGCATCGGCCAGCTCGAGCGCGGTCCGGTAGAACTCCTCCGCGCCGTGGTAGTGCTCCGCCGCCTCGATCACCTCGCCCAGGTCCAGCGTCGCCGTCGTCACGGCCAGCGGCGTGCGCTGCCGAATCTGGTGCAGGAATCGCGCGAGACGCCCCCGCTCCGGGTCCCGCGCCGCGAGGTGACCCAGCTCCTCGCGCACACCCTCGACCTGCCGGTCGAACGAGTCCGCGGGCACCGCCTCGATCCCCCACCGTGCCAGCCGCCGCACCGGGCGGAGCGCCAGAAACCGCAGCCGCACCCGCCGGCCCAGCTCGACCTCCCGGTCCCGGTCCTCGAGGTCGCGCAGCACCGGCCACGCCGGATACGCCCGGTCTCGAGCCGGGGCGGGGAGCGGGGCGATTCGATCGTAACGGGCCATGGACCCTCAACCCAGGGAGGAGACGCGCTGGTAGGCGCCATCGCCGGGGCACTCCGCGATGAACCGGTCCAGCGCGCGGTCGAAGCCGCGATGGTTGCGCAACGGCGACGGCCGGCCGCCGATCGTCGCCTTGATCGCCCGTCGGAACGCCGCGCCCGACGAATAGCCGAGCTGGTTCGCCACCGACTCGACGCTCCGGCCGGGTTCCAGCAGCCACCGCAGCCCGTACAGCACCCGCAGCCACAGCAGCAGCCGGCCCGGCGTCGGCAGCCCCCAGCGCTCGCACCGCCGTTCCAACGTAGAAACCGACATCTCGTACGCCTGCGCCAGATCCGGCACCTGGATCTGATCCGGGATCCGCTCCGTCGCCGTACGCACCAGCGTCCGCGCCCGCTCCGAGACCCGGCCCCGCAACCGGTCGTCCACGCGCTGGACCAGACCGCGACCCAGCGTCGCTTCCAGAACCTCCACCACCAGCCGCCGATCGTCCGCGTCGCGCGACAGGATCACGTCCGCCGCACCCGCCTTGCCCAGACGGTACAGCTCCCGTCCGTCTGGCTCACCCCACACGAGAATCGGGGTGAGCGGGAACCGCTGCGTGAAGCGCAGGACCCGCAACACCCCGTCCTTCCTCGATTCCGCGTGCACGTCCGCGACCGCCGCCACGATCGGCCTCGTCCGCACCAGGCGGTACAGCTCGCGCCACGTGCCGACCCAGGCAATCCCGTGCGGCGGCGCCGCGGACGCAAGCGATCCACGATCCGCGTGGTCCGGAAGGAGTGCGGCGATCAGCGCCATGGCGTGGCTCCGGGAAGGGGCACACGGTCCGCCAGGGTGCTAGTTTAGGGCCGCCTCACTCCGATTGCAAGGATACCATAATCCGTCTATGCGGACACTTCCAGCGCCTGTTCCTGACCCGCGCCGTGACCCGTGACCACCGACCGGTCGACCACGCCCGCCTCCAGCCACTCGTGCCGACCGGCCAGGATCTGCTGCGCGACGCGGTACCGGAACACATCGTCGTTCCTCGACACCGTCCGGAAATGTTCGGCGATGCGACGCCGGGCGCCGCGGCAGAACAGATCGGCCATCACCAGCGGGCCCTCGTCCGCCGGGTTCGCCCGGTGCAGCTCGTGCGCGCGGATGCACGTGGCCGCCATCGCGAACAGCTCGGCCCCGATGTCGACCAGCCGGAACAGCAGTGACTGCCGCTTCTCCAGCGCCGGGCCGAGGCGCGCCATCTGGAGGGCCAGCGTGCGCGCGAGCCTGCCCGCGGCGCGCTCGCCGTAGCGGAGGTGAGAGGCCAGGCGGCCGAACTCGCCGTAGCGCGGCCAGTGGCCCCAGCCGACCAGCGTGCCGGTGACCCAGCTCGCCATGTGCAGCCCCAGGCCGACCGCGTCCTTCGCCTTGGCGGCGACCGACGCATCCGGCTCGAGCATCGCGCCGGCGTGCTGAACGTGCGGATCCACCGCTTCGCGCGCGATGAAGAGCCGCATGATCTCG
>JABAOG010000177.1_pt2 | contig 20738 bp, 27 predicted proteins | sample 7062131 | NCBI WGS metagenome assembly JABAOG01 (sample SAMN14538629, study PRJNA623070) | marine sediment metagenome | biome: marine biome [ENVO:00000428]; feature: marine pelagic biome [ENVO:01000023]; material: deep marine sediment [ENVO:00002113] | place: India: Arabian Sea | collected...
AAACCAGACGGGTCTAGGGAGACCATGTTCTTGTACTTCTTGAACAGCCCTGTGGCCTTGTTGAGTGAGCCGAACTTCGACGCACCACTCGCTTCCGCTGTAGTGATGCCGCCCTGGCCAGACTGCACTCGCTTGATCTGATCCGGAGTGCCACCGAACGCCCAGTGGATGTGGTCGGCGTGTGTGCCAGGTCCGGCACCACCACCGGTGAACCGGTGCCGGCGGCCGTTCCAAACTGCCTGGTTTCCTAACGGGTCCCAGATCAGCTCAAGGGTGTTGGCAGTGAAGTGACGCTTAATAGCGTCCGCTGCACGCTTCGCTTGACCACCCGGTCTCTGACCCGCACTGCGGTTCTGAGANNCGGACGAAGCCCGCCATCGCCTTCAGGAGTGCGGAGGAACCGACCCCTCGGTCACCGCCACTTCCCTCGTTACCGTGTGCGATAGCGATAGAAGCGACAGATGCCAGTGCGTGGTCGTACAACCCGACGATGAACCGGCGGGGGATCTCCAGCCACCCACGGCCAGTTAGAGTGTTGTCAATGCCCGACTCTAAGGCACCCGCAGCCCTTTCAACGATAGGGTTGTGGAAGAACAGCTTCTCAACAATCTTGCCAGCACCTTCTTTGGCCAACCGACCAATAGTGCTACCGATGTTGTTGATGATGCCACTACCGGGTACCCAGTCAGGAAGACCACCCATCTGCGGTGGGAGCTGGTTGTTGACGACAATCTTCGGCTCTTTGCCGAGGGACACTGACACCGGCCTGGCGTCAATGACACCGCCGCTAGCGTAGCCCTTGACCTTGGTCCGACTCTTAGTTTGACCACGATCTAACTGACCAGTACGAGCAGCCCGGTTCCAAGCATCGATCTGCCTCTTTCCGACCGCGCGGGTGAACTCTGGGCGCATCACTGCCTCGCCGCCGCTAAGGGCGGCCAGATGAACGTCCTTGCCAGGGGTATATCCTGGCATCACACCACCGGTTGCAAGAGGGGTGGCGCGAGGGAAGCTCGGCATCCCAGAAAAGACATCCTTGACCTTATTCCAAAGTCCGCCGATGCCATTATTCCAGACAGTGTTGATGACGAAGTTGATCGGCTCCTTGGTCCAGTTTTTGATCTTATCCCACCAGGACTTAATTCCTTGCGCAGCACGCTTGAAGAAATCGATGATTTTGTTCTTGAACTCGGTGACCTTGTTCTCGATAGCCGACTTCGCGTTGTTCCAGATTCGCTTCGCAGTTTCCCAGAGCGTGTTCCAAATGCTCTTTACCTTGTCCTTGATGTTATTCCAAAGACGAACGGCAAAATCGCGAATAGCGTTCCAGCCGCCGCGAATCCAAGAACTAAATTGATTCCATAGGTTCCTTGCAGCATTCCAAAGGGCATTCCATGCATTACGTACTCGATCTTTAATGCTGTTCCATAGGTTAGATGCGAAACTACGAATAGCTCCCCAAGCACTTTGGATAAATGCCTTAAATTGGTTCCACAGTCTACGAGCAGAGAGCCACAATGTCCGCCATGCGGTCACAACAGCGTTACGAATGCTAGTCCAAAGATTGGAGGCAAAGTTTTTAATTGCTCCCCAAGCACTCTGAATGAACGCCTTAAACTCGTTCCATAGACGTCGTGCAGCAAACCATATAGTACGCCATGCCGTTACTACGGCATTGCGCAGACTATTCCAAAGGTTAATTGCAAAATTCTTGACAGCATTCCATCCAGTCCTAATCCAAGAGCCGAATGTATTCCACACCGTCCGCGCCGCATTCCAAAGAGCATTCCATGCCGTCGTAACGCCAGTACGAATGCCATTCCAAATTGCTAGAGCGAATGTCTTGATGCCGTTCCAAGCTGGCCGTAGGAAGTCGTTGAAAAAGGAGTTCCAAGTATCTTTTAAGAAACCAACAATCGCATTCCAGACATTTTTTACAGCATCACCAAGAGGTCGCAGGAAGTCGTTCATAAACGACTCCCAAGTGTTCTTCAAGAACGATATTAGAGGTCGCCAGAAGTCTTCTACGAACGACTGCCAGGTAGATACGAGGAAAGCAACAACAGCCTTACCGACCTCCCATAGGAAGTTCCATGTCTTAATAAGAGCACTGATCGCAGTAACAAAGATCCTGACGATAATAGCGCCGACCTTGAGTTGGAAAACGAACCAGTGCGCAAAGATCTTTGCGAAGAGAATTATGACATCCACTAACTGAAGTAGTTCGTTCTTGTTCTCCATGAAGATCTGTGCGATCTCCCGGAAGAATGTCGCAACCGCTGGGCCAACAACCTGGGCAATTTCAACCAACGCCGGGAGAATCTTCTCCTGGAAGATTCGGGCGAACTCCTCAAATACAGGAGTGAGAGCTTCCTTGATCTGTCCGAGAGTGGTGTTGATGATTTCTCGGAATTCTTCACTCTGCTGATAGGCCATGAAGAACGCAGCAGCTAGCCCACCGAGAGCAAGTGCCAAGATGCCAATCGCGATACCAGCAACCATCGCCACCGGACCTAGGGCCGCAATCGGTTGGAATAGTCCAATGAACGTCAGAGCAGACCGAGCAAGGTTGATTGAACCCAACGCCAGAGCAATAGCAGTAAAGCCTTTAGCAATCGTTCCCCAGGGGATATTCTGTAGCTTCTGGAAAAAGTCGAGGATCTTCCGCTGACCTTCTTCGCTCTGAGAGAACCGCTTCCACTTCCGCGTCAGCGCCTCGATCTTGTCCATGATGCTGCTGGTGATGGGCGAGATAGCCTTGAAAGTGTTGAACAGCGCACTGAAGATGTTGCCGAAGATGCGACCCCACTGAGCGGCGGCGTCACCCATCTTCCGGAAGTCTTCAGCAAGTTGCCCTGACTGCTCTCGCGCCTCTAGGAAACGAGCCATCCGGGTAGTCGCACGACTAATCCAGTTCGCAAAACGCTCAAGCTGACCCACAGCACCAGCGGCTAGAGAGGTTAGAATTCGGAAGACCTGTACGCCCATGTTGCCGAAACTGTCTAAGGCTCGGTTATTGCCCTCCAAAATCGTCTTGAACTGGTCATCAAAGACCGGAGTAGAGATGAATCTTGCCAGTTCGTTCGATACCCTCCGGATGGTGTTGCCGAAGCGGTGGAAGAAAGCATCTACTGGCGGCACAAGCCGCCGGGCAGTATTGAGGAAGTTTTCAACGCCCGGCATCGCCCGCTTCTGGAAGGTGATAGCGAGGTCGTCGGCAATGCGCTTCCAGTTGTTGAAAGCGCCATGCGCCCGCGCCATCTCTTTCGTGAGGATGTTGGTACCGCTCACCAACCCACGGAAGCCGAGAGCTAATGCTGCGGTAGCACCTACAGCACCAAACATCGCAGCAACAAGCACACCACCGATGACGCCGGCAACCTGACCCAGCGATCCAATGAGGTGGAAGATGTGGATTAGAGAGAAGCCGATCAGTGCAAAGAAGCCAACCCACAGCGGCCGTAGGGCTACGAAGGCAGACCGCAACATCATGACCCTGGTTCGCAACGCATGAAAGGCAGTGGCGGCCATCGCCAATGCTCGGCGGTCCACGTCCAGCTTAATCTCTTGTTTCACCGGCCGGGTTAGAGCTTGCAACTTCATTCGGTAGCCGTCAGACTCAAGGTTGATATGAACCTTCTGATCTACTGGTGAGGTGACAACCTTGAGCTGCTGGCGGTACTTAGTAGCTTGGCCCTTGTCCATCTGCGGGCCGATTTTGGGTTGAACTTCTCTTTCAATCCGCTCCATCTGAACCCGGAACTTCATCCGGAACTGACGGAGGATGCGGTCGTTAATTTCGGGGCCAATAGAGATTTCAACAGAACCAATATTCTCTGCCATCTCGCCCCTCTTTCTACTGGCGTAGTTGTTTTCGTTGCTGGCGTTCTGCAAGCAACTGCTGTCGCTTTTTCAGCGCAGTCTTCGGGAAGAGCATTTGTAGCTCTTCCTTCGTGGCAAATCGCTTCTCTTCCGGTTCTTCACCCGGCCTGGGAAGTCGTTTCGGGTAACCTCGTACAACCTTCTGTTGCTGCGCTGGTTTCATCTCCTTGCAAGCACCCACGAAGGTGAAATATTGGTTGCCTAGAAGGAGGTCGCGAATATCTGCTAGAAGGTGGTCACGGACCTCAAATACCGACGACTCCCCCTGGTAGTGCTTTTTGATCCGCGAATTCTCAGGGAGTTCCATCAGATGGACTATTACCCAACGCACTGTCATACTCCCCGAACGACAGCCGCAATGCGAACAACTACTGTTGTCGCGCCATAAATTCCGAAGGTCAGCCTGGTAATACTGGGTGAAGTCAGCCTCCAATTTTCTTACCAGGCTGGGGTCCCTCAGAATGGTAATTAGTCCGTGGATTCCCCCGTAGATACTCCAATAGTATTGAATGCCTGCTCGGAGAAGTCCGCGAAGTCACGGTTGGTGGGTTTCGTTTCCATGAACTTCGCCCATTGGTCATCGCCCAGAAGAGCACGCATCACAGTGATGGACTTACCATCCTCGTACGCGAGCATCGCTTCCAGACTCCACTTCTCAGCATCGCTTTCAATCGAGAAGTCCTTACCCTTGTAGGTAAAGGTGCGGACGGTAGTGGTTTCGCCGTCCAGTTCCTTAGCTTCCGCCTCAAGCGGGGCCTTTTTGGTTGTCATTTTTCTCTCCTGGAGCATTGACTACGGGGTACTACGGAGTGTTGCTATTCAACTAGACTGAACTAGCGATCATGTTGCTGTTGTTGGTTAGGAGGTAGCCGGCGATGCCGTTGTCGTCTAGCGCAGAGAAAGTGAGGCCGAGGTTGATCGACTCACCACGGGTTAGAGTTAGCTCTTCCCGGTTGGTCATCTGCGCACGAGGAACCACTAACCGATAGACGTCGCCTGAACTGTCGGTCCACTCGACCACCAAACACCGCTCCTGCGAACCGGGGTTCGAGTTGATGTTTAGAGTCGCGGTGGTGCCATCGTCGGACCACTGCTCACCAAGGAAGTACAGGGACATCGTTTCCTCGTTGAGCTGCGCTAGCATGAACTCGATTTCTAGAGTCATACCAGTAATTGGGCTCAGTACAGGCATTAGCGCCTGCCATACGTTGATGTCTTCCTGTTCGACGTTCGGGGTGATAGTGACACCATCCGGTGTCGCGTAACCAAGTTCAGCAAACGCCGCGTCTAGGGCTGTCGTTACGTCGGTTGGTTCGGTAGCACCCAAAGGGCCAACATAAATCTTACCGCTGGGCGCAGTTCGAACCTGGGCAGCATTAAATGCCATTAGGTTTCTCCTTTAGTAGCAAAAAGAACTAGCTGCTCTGCGCGCCCGGCGCTGAGTCAGGGTGAATGGTGCAAACGATTCGCAGAGAAAAGAGATACCGGTAGGATTCCTCTTCCTCTTTATCGGGGACGTTCACCAACCCGAGTTCCGTCTTTACCTGCGATAGTGTTGCGCCATATGCTGAGTACGGAACTGACCGATAGATCGATCCAAAACAAATTTGGGCAATCTGATGCGCGACATCTCGCCGCTCTGCGCGAACCTCGACATCTATTCGAGGTTTATTTATGACATTCCACTGAGCATGGTTACCTCCCTCTGCGGTAACCATGACCCACCGCATTCCTGCCTGGTAATTGCGGAGGTCGGTGGAAATGGTTGGACTGTACAGTTGAAGTTCAGGTGTGAGATTTTCGAGGACGTCCACAATTAGAGCTTCCGCGTCCCCATGAATGATCATCGGGTCAGACATCTACCTACCCCGCTTCATCCGCTGCCAGGATTTCGATGGCAGTAGTAATAGGGCGGTATTTCAACACCGGAGTTTCGCCGCCAGCATGAGCACCAAATTCAACCCATAGCGCGGCAGGGTCCTCGTTTCCAGCAACCCAAAAGTTCCCTCGACGTTCTACGTAAAAGGACTCAACATATTTTGGTGGTGTAGTCTCGGAAGTGCGATCTTCGTTGTCCCGGCGCTGACGCCTATTAAAAACGCTCTTAGCAACCTCGGTGACCTCAATTGCCTTGCCTCGGGCGTAGGTATGATATTCTCGACGACGAGTTGCCGCGATGCGCAACTTTCGTTTGTCGATGTCGATGTCGGCCATTCCTACCCCTCCCTTCGGCGAGCAAGGAACGCGACATGGTTTACAGTGCCGTCGAAGTCAGTCCAGTCGCCGTGGTGGCCGAACACTGCATACTCTCGACCCCTATAGATGATTCGATCATCGGCGTCAATATCGGTGCCGGCGGGTGCGAAGAATCGCAACCCGGTACGACTAAACTCTCGTTCCTTATTGATTTCGAAATTCAGCTTCTCAGCCAACCGGAAGGGCTGTACGGAGCAGCCACTAATTGTGGTCTCTGTGGCGTTATCCCAATCTCGGTAATACGCCTTAGCAGTATCACTCCAAACCAACGGTGCCCGGATACGGGTAAATTCATCGTTCCCAAGGGGGCGAGTTGGTACAGGCATCCAATTCCCCCCTTACTCAAATAGCGCGTCGTCGGTAGACGGGGGAGGGAAGCCACCCTGAGCCTCCGGCTGAGCGAAGCCGATACGGCGCGTTCCGGTGGTGATGCGATAGTTGTCCAGGATGAACTTCTCAAGATCGTTGAAAGTGCCGGCACCGAGACCAAATCGACCAAACGGTGGGCGGAATTCCTCTTCGACGTCCCCGACTCGATAACGCATCAACGGCCCGCTGTCCTGACCTTCTGGGGCCAACAACAGTCGTTTCACCGCTTGCTGGGCAACTGACCGGATGTCCTCAGGGACGGTGTCGTAGCCGTGAGTGAAGGTGATGTTGACGACCGCTTTAGCAGGGAGGTCGTAAATCTCCTGGCCGCCGTCCCAGGACCACATCTGAAGTGTGCCGCCGTTGCCGAGCTTGACATCACTAACTGACGCGATCGGGTCGGCCGGCAGTTGTACGACGCCGTAGTAGTCTGCTTTGACCTTAACCGTTTCGGTGACCGATTCGAATGTGACATCAGTGTAGGTCTTGATAAAGTTACTGATGAGGGTGATGTAATAGGGGACTTGTTCAGTCTCCGCAGTAGTCAACGTACGACCCAACGCCTCCTCAACATCAACAGTGTCAATTAGATCCATTAGGCCGCCTATCTCTCATAGGGGGATCGATCAGGAAAGGTCGAAACAATTCGTTCACGAACGACGCTGCGAGTGGTGAAACTAGCGTTGTCAGTGCTAAGAAATGGGCCGTCCGGAACAGAGGTCTTGTAAGAGTTGATTTTGACATCTCTCATCTGCGTCCCGCCTATTTGCCAGTAATTCCCATACCAGGTGCGCAAATGAAAGCAGTTCGGCATCGCCGCCGGGCGGATGGAACGCAGATAGTCTAGGGAGGTTAAGAGCTTAGTTTTATTGAAGACAAAGGGAACATGCAGGCTGTACGAGTAAAGTGTGTCAGTACAGCCAGCCCATTCCAAAAGAGCCTTGGTTTCTACCAACCCCATTACGTAGCCGCTAACCTTGCCGGCCTTTTTCCGCGCCTCGACGAAATCATCGATTGGCCCCCGGTGTAGGGTGGGGACCTTCGGGATCGGGGACATTACAAAGAAGTCATCATTCATTAAGATGAAGTCCTCAGAAATGTCCGGATGTTTTGCAGCGGCAATGATGTTTTCCCGAGCGTTCTGCCACTTGGAACTCGATTGCTGTCTCCTGATGAATCTGACTTCCTTCGAAAACCAACGCTCTTGTTCTCCCACAACCCAAACGTTGTCATGGGGAACATTCCTCAACGACCGTAGGCTGAACTTCAACTCACTACCGTCGCCAGACCTGCGGTAGGGGTAGATGACATCCATCTACAGCCCCCTTAAATAATCCCTAATGGCGGCATCAAACACCGGCAACGCCTTTTTTGCATCTAAGTGGCATTCCAACGTCAAATCCAAAGACTGAAGGCAAATATTTATGTCGTTATCAAAAGTGCAGACACGGCCATTAAGGTTGGTTGATCGCTGCACTTCTAACTCAGCGGGTGTAGTGATGATGCCGCCGAACTGCTGTCCAGCGATCATCACTCTGAGACCTAAGGCGGACATCTCCTGAGCGCAACGACCTACGCCAATCCCATAGGAGAACTCGTTAAGTTGCTGCCAAGCTTCTTGCTGGGGGACACCTGACACCACGGTTAACTGCCATCCGCGAGCAGCTAACACACCGCGAATCTCTTGGAGAAGCCGCTGCCGGCGCGCCGCGACTGCGCGACGTACATTGAGGTTGCCATAATAGGCGACATGCCCCTCGCCGCGTCTTTTGATTTTCTTTGGAACGGGTGGGTCTATTGACATCGGAACGTAGATCGCATTCAATCCGTGATTTTGAAGCCAGGACTGAAAACTGCGATATGCAACTACAAAGACAAGATGCTGTGGCTGTGTTCGTGCATTTATGACATCCAGTCGACGTTTAAGCCACTCCTCGTATTCACCTATCGGGTACTCATGAAGGTACTGAACAAGTAGGTAGGGGCGCGGTGGGCACGTCGAAGGCACAATGCCACAAGTAGATACAACAACCTCACCGGGTGCATTAGCTGTGAGAGATCGCCAGATCGGAACTTGATATCGAACAATTTCCTCAGAGTATGTTTGAGCGCCGTTTGTGCGATTATGACGGCCGTACCGCACCTGCCAGGAAGGGTGGTTATGGTCGAAAAGAAACACCACACACTCCAAATGTGGGGCGGGGCCTTTATGACCCCGCCCCTATCACTTAGACAGACGAGTCCTGAAGGACGTAGAACGGGTACTGGCCACCCAGAACCTTCGCGGGGTTCGGAACGGCGTAGCCGAGCCGCATCACAGCCCGCAGCACCTTGCCGTCCTGTTCGACGGCGTTGTAAACGACGGTGTTGGTCGACGGGTCGGTTAGGGTCGCCTGGTCAAAGACTCGGAAGGTGATGTCCTGCCGAATGCCAATAACTAGCTTGTCCCACTCACCACCAACCAAAAGCGCCTGGCTCCGGTCCCACGCACCGTTGCCAACCTCCTTTAGAGGTTCGCCATAGAGGAAGGACTGGCCATCCCGCTCCTGAAGTAGTGGCTGACCGTCCTGGCCGCGCAGCCGGCGTAGCCGCCACTTGAAGCTCCGGTAGGCAGCGAACCCAGAGAGGTCGTAGCCATCACCGTCTAGCTGCTCACCTAGAGTGGCGATATCCAGCGCGAGATCCTGAATCGGGGAAGTCCCGTCGTTGGTCACAGCGTTGCCCTCGGCAACACCATCGCCCACGGTTACGACGTTGCCCGCCGCAACCGCATCCGGAACTAGACCCGCACCAAAGGAGGTCGGGGCCTGACCAGTACCAAATAGAAGCGCCTGGTCGATCTTCTTGGCGAAGGCCCGGGTTACTTCAGACCGAATCTCTTCCCAAGCGATATCGGAGTCGTCCATCCACGCATCCGGAACCACAACCAGAACGGCTAGCTCCTCGGGTGTCACGAAGACGTTATCCCATTCCACATTGGTCCGACTCTTGACCGCGCTGTCCTTGTCCTGCTTCGTACCGGTGCCGGTACCACCTCGGGTGTCCGAAGAGTCACCGTGCAGCCAGTAGGCGTCGGCGAAGGCGCTCAGCACTCGAATTCGGTGCTGGTGTGCCGCCATCCGAAAAGTCCGGCCGAGCTGAAGGGCAGCAGAACCCTCAGCGGCATCCTTGATGATTTCCTGCGCCACTGTCTCCGGAATCTCCCGAGCCGACCGAGACGGCTGGCTCCGATCCTGCATGGCGCTGTAGTTAACGCTATGTGCCATTTCTATTAGCCCTTATCGGTAAATAGGTCCTTAAGCCATTGCTTGCTGTCCTGAGCCACCGGACTTGTTCGACCGGCATGCATACTTTCGGCAGAAGCGCGATTTCGCTTCGCGGTCTTCTCAGCGAGCTTCTTGGCTTTCGCTGTCATTTCGTCCAAATCCGAACCAGTGATGAACTCGACAAGATCCGGGTCGACGCCATACTCGGAAGCAAGAGCTTGCTGATTGCGCTCCATCTTCAAAGTGGAGTTCTCGCCTTCCAGCGTGTTTAGGCGTTCCTGAAGCTTTTCAAACTCAGTCTTTTGGGAATCGAGGTGTTCCTGCCACTTTTTAGCAGCATCCTCAATTTCCTTGTTCTTGGTCCGTCGGGCTGCGTTCTCCTTGCGGAGCTTTGCAATTTCCCGCCGCAACGCTTCCGGATCGTCAGGTAGAGTCGACTTTTCCGAATCTGAACTAGTTGACTTATCCTCTGGTTCCTGCGACTGATTTACTTCTTCGTTTTCAATCTCAGCAGAGGTGGTTTCGTCAACTTCCTCACTGTTCGCCACCTGGGCGTCGTCATTAGACATAGTTATCTCCAAGGACCCTTCTAGGGCCTAATAGTGGATTTACTTACTCTGCGAGCTGCTACCGGAACTACCCGAACTTCCGCCGCCAGAGGGACGGCTTAGTCGGCTACCCGCAGCTCGGATTGCAGCCTGCTTTTCAGCAAGCTCTAGGTCACGCATTTGCTGCTCTTCCTTCTCGATCTTCATCTGAGTGATCGCGCGTTCGATTTCATCAGAACTGAAACCAACACGCTCCATAATCAGTTCGAGCGGAATTACGTCAGCGAACTTCGTAACCATGTCTGCCATCTCGGCAAGAGTTCGCACCTCCGGGTCGGCCCAATGCACCTCGGCGTCAATCTCATCCGCCTTCGGGCTGCCGGTGTACCGGAAGCAAAGCTTAATAATTTGTTCGAAGAATGTCCCCATCGCTGCCATGCGCCGGCGCACCTTTGCAGCATGAGCTTGCATCGCCATCTGAAGTGTGTCTCCAGAGACGTTGACCATTCGGTTTGTTAGATAGGTGACCGGCGTTTGTGTCAACGCGGCGAGGTCACCGATATCATCACGAATGGCCTCTAGAAGTTGTCCGATCTCAGCCTGATCGAGATCCCATACCTTCGCACCAACCTCATCGGTGATCCAAATTGCGTCAGCACCGGGGTCAAACGGTGGGGTGAGCTTGTTGCCCTTCTGACTAGGCCGAACACCGGTCAGCATTCGTTGGCGATACGCCTGACTCTTTGTGATGATGAGTCGGTCCAGCATCGTGTGGTTGATGCGATCCTGAATCTGAAACGCACCATCTTCACATTCTGCTAGTCCGGTCTCTGGTTGCCACATACCCCGGACCAACGGCACGATATCGCCCAACGGATTGTCCAGCACCCTGTCAAGCACAAACCCACCAGCAGAAGCTCCATCTGAAGCGATCCGCCTAGAAAACGCCTCAAACTCAAACTTCTCAGTTGGCTTCGGACCGTGGTAGACGTAAATCTCCCCAGGAAGGTAGAGAATAGCCACCTTCTTTTCAATGAGGTCGTCGTCGTAGATCTTCAGTCCAGCTCTGGTCCGCGTTGGTCGAATAGGATCGGTCTCGACGATGCAGTTCCGAGGATTCTCGACAGTGATTACAGGGGTCTCGTCTCCCTCGTCTGGGGGACTAACCAACGCATATGCCTCACGAAGCTTCGCAGCATCGTAGATAGCAATGGAGCTTTGCAGCTCCATGTTGTTTGCCTTCCAAAACCGCGTGGCTTCGTCGTCCACCTCACCGGCAAACTTGAAATCCTTGACCTGCATTCGCTGGGTTACGCCCTTCAGAACCAACGAGATATAATTGGTTTGCGCCTTGCGCTGAAGGTCACGTAGAGCTTGAACGTATCTAGTATCGCCGTTTGGGAGTGGATGGTCGCCCTTGGCGTAATCTTCTAGCTTGTCAAAATCGGGCTGGCGGTCTCCTAGACGCCGCATCAGCCTCGCAAGCCACCAATCAGGCGAGCCGACAGCGATATCCGTCATGTGCCGGCTTCCTTTCTATTAAAATGACCAAACCACACCAGAGGCGCGATTTAGGGCACCCTCTTCCACTGACAGAACTGCGGCTTCCAGAGCCAACACAGCGGCTTGAGCACCAGAGATGTAGCGCCTACTGTTGGCGCTCTCTTTACGGATTAAATGGCTGCCATCGGGCAGCTCCATCGTGTGGCAAGCAAGAACATGCTTCATAAGATTCTCGTCCGACCACTTCAATCGCCTCGACTGTGCGGCAGTCTCAAACTGCTCCACGGCCTTAGACGCCTTAGCTTTATTCTTGGTTAGCCACAATTCTTCAACATGATCCGGAAAGTCGGCGTAGATACGACCAACAATCTCTTGCCAGTTTTCCGGATCGGCAATCAACTTCGTACACCCTGAGAGGGAAAGCAGGTGACGCAACCTGGCGTCAATATCTGTATATGGAACTTCCCAACCCGGAGGGGCGTTCTCTGGCTTCTCCCATAAACCAAGCAGGAATAGGGCGTTGTCGCTGAGTCGGCACGCCACAATTGCGGCGGCACCGTTTCTAACAGCCCCCTTGAAGCCGATCGCGAAGTCGTCGTTCTCGATGTCCAGATGGATCTCGGGGTCGTGGCAAGCCTTCCATTCACGCTCGTTCAGCCACGTAGACTTCCCCTCAGTCTTCTCGTTAAAGAAGAATCGCCGAGCGGAATGCTCTGGCCAGCTCGGGTCGTTGATGTCGGCCCAGACACGGTTGAGGTTAATCCAACCCCCGTTTTCAATACAGGAATCCCCGTATGCCTCCACCAGTCCCGGATAGGCTTGCTCGTAGTCGTAGATGTTTTCTACGAATACTTCCTTGGTATCGAAAAGAAGACCTTTGTCTAAGGTCTGTCCGGCTTGCATTTTCAAGAACGCCTGGTATGAATCCTCAGCCACGCTGCCTTCGCCTGGGGCGTGGGCGTTAGTGGTCTCGATGCTGCGAGCATCCATCTTGGTGAGGTTGTTCCGAAGGGCGTCTGCCAGCTCCGGACCCTTCTCAGCAGGAACCCAAAGGTGGGTCTCATCCATAACCACGAAGGTCGCCCGGTTACCCTGCCGGCCGCGTGGTGAGGCGGTAACCTTCTCAATTTTGCCGCTACTGCAAGATACCTTCGACAGCATGATATCGAGGTCGCGATAGACGTTCGCCGCCTCGCCTTCGGCGAGCATTTCCCCGACAAGACTCATGGTGTTGTCGGCCTGGCTATCCGAAATAGCGGCGATCTGAATTAGCGGAGACCACGCCTGCGTCCCTACGGGTTCGCCGTCTGCATCCCAGCCGTCAAATCGTGTCGGACCCAACAACTCTGTGCAGCAAATGGCGGCCAACAACGGGGACTTGCCCCAGCCCTTAGCTCGCTCTAGAACAGCACGGCGGTACAGAAATCTACCGCCTTCATCGACCGCATAGAATCGAAGAATGAATAATGCTTGTTCGTTGGTGTATTGCCAGACATCACCCTTATTTTTACCGTCTGGCTGCCCAAGCATCTCGGAGCCCCAAGCTAGAATTTCCCAGCCTAAGGTCTTTATTCTGCCGGATGTAAAGTCTTCAAAAGAAGGTAGTACCCCAAGAGGGTTCATATTTCAACCCTCCTGGGGTTGACTACTCAGAATCTTCAGGCTTATCGCTCTTCGACTGCGCCTCTTCTCGATTCTTATCTGCCTTGGACCGATTCTTTGCAACTTTCTCTGCGGCCGGCTCTGGAAGCTCACTAGCCGGCTTTCGCCGCAAATACGAATGCTTCGACGGATCGGCCTTCCTACGGAAATAGGGGTGCGCCATGCGTACCACTCCTTAGCGCCGCTTCTTTGGCGGCTGCTTCTTAGCCGCCGCCTTCTTCTGAGGCGCTTGCTGGTTCTGCTGCTGGTTGCCGTTTTGCGTCTGGCCGTTACCATTCTGCTTTGCCGACTGTTGCTTCGCCTGCTGAGCCTTATTCGGCGGCATCTGCTTCTTGGCCGGCTGCTGTTTCTTTGGCGGGGGCTTACGCGCTGCCATCTGAATTCCTTACCATGTTTCCGGGATCATGCTGGACAAACCAAGAGCAGAGGCCCGTCGCTTAATAAAAGCTCGCGCCTTCGCTGGGTTCTTTGCATGTCCTGCTAATCTGATTGCTTTTCGCAGATCTGACCTATTGGTGATCGGAAAACTCCCGTCAGGAAGAGCCTGCCCCTTAGAGGCATGCCGGCGGCGGCCGGCAGCGGAGGTATCAGCCATCTAATCCTCCTCAAATAGCGAACGGATGAACTCAGATGCCTCCTTGCGACTCTCTTCGCGCACAAGCTCCCCCAGTTCCACCGCTACTTCAATATCTTCCTCAGTGAAGTCTTCTAACTCCATCTGTTTTAGCCAACCGCGCCGTCGGATTCGAGGTCAGCCGCGCGGGCGTGAGCGAACTCATCGACGTGCCGAGCCTCAGACTCGGTAGCGAGATCCGAGAAAGTGGTGGTGGGGTCGTTCTTTACAACATCTGCGTGTCGTACCTGACTTTCGGTCAGGGGATCGTGGGGATATGCCATCATTACTCCTATAGGATGTCGTCGGTCGAAACTTGTCGTTGCCCACGCGAATCCTTAACCCAAACGGTCGCCGGATTGCGATCACTACGAACCCATATAATTCGCTCACCTCTAAAGGTGTCGCGATAGGCGGGCTGCCACTGCCTTCCTCCAGGACCAGGCAACCCAACTGCTAGATAGATCGTGTCTAAATCATCTGATCGGTGTGGATAACGAACCATCACCTTCATTACTTAACCTCCAGGGAGACGGGCGCAATGCGCACAGGTCTCTCGGTGGTGTCTGTGAGTCGCACCCAAATCTGATAATCGCCGGTTGATAGGACGACGCCAGAAGGGTCGAAGTCGCCGATCAGCACCGCAAGAAAATAGTCCCCAGTTGCCAACGCAGACGCTTTAGTGTAGAGCGCATGCTGGCTGTCCACTAGAATAGCCGGCTCCCAATCTGTCGAAGTAGGCCGAACGCCGGCAGTTAGAAAAGCGACTTCCTGATCGGTGGAGGGCTGGTCGCCAGTAATGCCGATGTAGAGATATTCAGTGGACTCGCGTTCAATTGCTACCATTATATTGCTACTCCCTGAATAACGTTAGCTACGGCTACATCCGGCGACAAATCAGCCATTTGCACATCCTCGACTTTCACAACACCAACAGCACCACTCACTGGGTCCGGTTGTGTTGCAACACCGGCAGATGAAACCGTCCAAGATCCTAGACCCGCTGTTGAAGCAGTTCGCGAATCCAACCCAACTGATGTAATAGGGTCTACTACAGCGCCCGAACTAACATCTATAACACCAAGTCCAGCGGAGGTAATGGTGAATGTGAGATCTCGCAGACTTCCCGCTACACCAGCAAGCGAGACACCGATAGCGGCGGCTGTCGTTGCCTCGCCGAACTTAGTTACAGCTCCAGAACCTTCCACCTGTAACGCCAACTGGGTGGAAGCAGTCTTAGCCTCCGATGCAGAAGTCGCTCCGGAGACGGCCGCACTTACTGACAATCCCGTGACGCTGGATGCGGTCTTTGATACGGTGGTGCTGACCCCCACAGTTATAGGGATCGAACCCGATGGTTCGGCAGATTTCGCCGCCAAGCCGGAAACAGAAGCGTCAACAACAAGTGACGTATTAGAAGATCCACCGGTTGAAGCTACGCCACTAAGAGCGCAAGATACGACGAGCGGTGTCACCGACTGGGCGGTCTTCTGAGCCACGCCGCCAATAGATGTATCGATTGAAAGCGACGCACTGGCCGTCTTTTGTTCAGACCCGCTAGCGTCTCCATCGATGCCGAGAGAGACGCCTAGCGCGCCAGTTGCGTCGCCTGCTTTCGCTACTAGAGCTGATATGTTTAGAGAGGTAGCTAGTAGAGCTGAGGTTTCACCAGTTTTTGTAACATCACCGGAGGTGGCGAGATCTATAGCAACTGGTGAACTAGTAACACCAGCCTTTATAGCCGAACCACTTAGAGCGGTATTGGCGGCAAGTGGCCCGGCTGTAACTCCGCTCTTAGTTGCGGTGGCAGAGATCCCTACCGTACAGCCCAAGGAACCAGTAGTGAGTCCAGTCTTATCGACTGTCGCGCTAACGGTTGCACCTACTGACGTCCCGCCCGCAGTAAGGCCATCTTTAGATGCGCTACCGGCGAGAGAAGCAGTAGCAGAGATCGTAGTACCAGCCGCCGGAACTTGAACAATCGCGGGACGCACAATTAGCGAAACACCGCAACCGTCAACACTACCCGCACTATAATTAAAGGTCTGTGTTCCGGTTGCTCCGGAAGCACTAAGTTGCTTGTTTGCACCCGTCCACTGGTTCGGATCACCAGGAGCCGGCAATGTGAGATCCCAGTTCTCCGTCATTCCTGTTGGTGGAGTATAGGTACCAACACCGCCGAACGTCTCAGTTATGACAGCAGAAATCAGGATACCGCCGTCAGTTTCAGCGGTAACCGACGGAGCTGGATGCTGTGAAGGTGTACCAGAAACTCCGGTAAATAGTGCGCTAGCGGAGTCCTCTAAATGATCGGTTGTATCCGCTCCCGACATCACAAAAACAGCGATACCGCACTCTTCACTAGAGATAGTGTCCAGCGTAATGTTCTGCGACCCGGCTTGAGCGCAGGTTTTGGTCCACACCCGCATATGCGCGTTGTTCGTGCCAAGGTCAGCGGTAGTGTGAAGAGTCCAGGTGCCAGCCCCACCGCCGGACGGCGGGCCGAAGCCAGAGGACAATGAGAAGTAGTTTGATACACCTACTACCACCAAGACGTCATCTATTGCGGTACTAGCGCCTAGATTAGCGGTTGCTGTACCGTTTGAAACCTGCCCAGTTGCGATTTGTCGAATCGCCAGAGTTGAGTCGATAGTTTTATCGTCAGCGGTACTCGATGTTGTGATGTCTGTACTCAGCGATCCGGTAGTCGATCCGGCTTTAATAACAGAACCGGATGCAGACAGCGACGCTGAAATAGTAGTGCTAGCACTACTAGATTGCCCTGTAGAGTATTGAACATCCCAAGCAACCGCACCAACCTCCACGGAGGCTCGGTTGCCGGGGTTGCCACCACCAGGAGTACCAACAACCCGACACTCAACATTCGCCATATTGGTGACAGCAGAAGCGTCGAAGTTGCCGGTAAAGACCTGCCCGGTCGTCGAAGATAGGGTAGTGGAAGCAATGACAGTGGAAACTAAAGCATTGCTCTCATATAGCTCTACGACGAAAGTAGGATCAGTTGAATGGTTAGTTTTGCGAAGCAGAACACGAAACGACTGTTGTCCAGTCAAACTACCCGAAGGGGTAGGAAAACTTGTATGACATATCGTTGAAACGTTGCTAGAGGTGGTGAGCCATGCGCCGTCCGGGCTAGCAGGGTCCTCATCGATGTCAGCAAGACTCCCACCGGTATATCCAGTCGAGTCGAGTAACGCATCAGGGGCTAGCGTCTCATTGGCCATGCTAGCTCCCTACCTACGACGACTCTTCGACAATCCCACCGAGGTCGGTATTGATAATCAATCGCTCGTATCCACGGGCCGGAAAGGTAATGACCTGGCCATCACTAAAGGTAATTTCGAATTCGACGTTAAATCTCCCGGCCGTAGCGGTGTCGTTACTCGTGAGGTCTACCACAACAACAGTGTCGTCTACCTGATCGACAGCAGCGGTTTTATCCACCAACGGAGGCTCGGGTCGCCTTTTCGAGTTCATTAAGAATCGAACATCAGTAGCGTCAGATAAACTGACGTTGAACTGCCAACGAAGCTGAATGGCGTCGTATTGTTTGATGATATGCGCCACTACGTACCTCCGATGGCTTTAATCGACCGATCAATAGTCAAGGACTGCATCAGTTTCCCCGGTGCCTCTGCTGACTTCCCTCGAATCGGCCAGAACCGGACGTTCTTCGGATCTATATCAACCCACCACGGTGAGCCGCCACCAGAGCCAGTGTTCCCGGAAATGCTCAGTGCGAGGCCACAACTAGCACTTCTCTGCGCTTTTTTCACCCCTAGACCAGCAAAATCGAGACCAAGCGCCTCGGAGAGGCTAACTTGCCCGCTCTTTTGGCTCCCAGCGGTCTCTCCAACCGCAAATCCGAGGCTGGAAGTCGAAATCGCGCCCTTAGAGGCCCCTGAGAGGGCAGAAATAACGAAACTGAGGGTCGTGGTCGCAGAATGCGTTTCGCCGGCCCCACCGCCGGCTGAGGTTGCCGAAATGGCAAAATCAACCAACAGGGGCACCGAAGAGGCCGCCGCTTTCGTTGCTAGGCCGCTAGTAGTCGCCGAAATCGGAAAATCGGCTGTCGACTGGCCGGTTTTGGTCGAATCCGAGGCTACTGAGGTTGAAAAAATGTACCCAGCGGCCGTCTGACCGGCCTTTTGGCCGTCTGAGGCCGTTAAAATCGCCGTAGAGAGCGTCGTAGAGGTCGAAAAGTGCTCTTCAGAAGACGTCGAACCGGAAAATGCGGTCGTAAGACCGTAATTTGCCCCCACAGAACCCGTTTTGACCGCTTGCGAGGCCAAATCGAGAGCCGCAGAGACCGTCAGAGAGCCAAAACCGACCTTCGAGACAGTCGAACTGGGGAGACTGAGGCTCGCAGAGAGCGGAGCTGCCGTAGATCCGCCCTTTGCGGCCGTATCAGATGTGATAACCGAAGCTGAAATCGTCGTAGAAGCGGAAAAACTCTCCCCACCGGTCGAATATTGGACATCCCAAGCGATAGATCCAACCTCAACTGACCCCCTGGCACCCGGACTACCGCCCTGTTCTGGGGCGGTCACAACCCGGCATTCGACCACTGAAGCGTCTGAGACCTGTGACGCATCCCAATTGACCGTCAAAACGGTGCCCGGATCAGTCGGCAGACCGGTTCCACTACCGATCTGGGTGCCCGAGCCGCCGGCCTGATAGAGATAAACCTGCCACGAGTCGTCCGTACGGCCGGCATTGGTGGATGTTTTGCGCAAGCGCAACCGAAAAGACTGTGTTCCGGTGAGTCCGCCAGAGGGTGTCGGAAAAGAAACTCGACAAATGGTGGCGGTATTGGTGGGCGCAGTTAGCCACGCGCCATCATTCGAAGCAGGATCTTCGTCAATGTCTGCCAGGGAACCAGTAAGACCACTACTTTCAAGTAGGCCGTCAGGAGCCAGAGTTTCGTTCGCCACATCTGGCTCCTATTCATTACGTCGAACTCGCGGAGGTGTTGACGGTGACATCCAGAGTGCCGGAACCGCTGAAGGATTCCTGCGGGCTTAGAGTACCGGAGCCGTAGAAGTTACCAGCGGAAGCCGCATCCCATAAAGTGACGTGTGTATAGGTCTCGCCACCGGCGGTAATAGTAAAAGTCACGGTGTCACTGGAGGCGTTGCCAGAAGAAGCAGGAAGAGCAATCGCCACCCGGCTAGAGTTGGCAGCTACAGCAGTGGTGCCAGCAGCACCAGGATCGGCGGTGTGAAGCTGAGCGTGTGTGATGCCGCTGTTCGCACCGTCCAAGGCAGCGTCTACTCGTGCAGATGTGTATGCCATTTTATGCCAATCCGTTCAGTCGTTTCCGGTAGTCGCTTGCCGAAGAAGACGACTGCCGTGTGGTATTCTCTGCTTCCCGAGCTACCTGTTCGGGGGTAGTGATATAAATTCCATACTTCCGCCTATCCGCCCAGGTGAACCCGTAGGACTCACAGCGGCGACGAATTTCCCCCGCGATGCTGGCCGCTTCAGTCGGTTTCACCTGCATCCAGTGGACCTCGCCATCCCTATCGACGACCTTGAAAGACGACCACAGGATGTTGTGAAGTCGGGCAGTATCCAGCATCATCAGCCAGTCGGTCTCTTGGAACGCCATTGCCTGGGCACTCTTACGAATGGTTTGCCACCACGCCCTGGTTTGGTCACTCCACTGCCGGTTGTCTGGCAGAGTTGGGCCACGGATTTCACCGTCCCAACAAATGGGGATGTCGTCGTAGACAGGCTGAATCCGGTTCGCCCGGTTCGCCGGTGATTTACGTGCTGACATCGCTATTCACTCATTCGTTAATCTCATTAGTCGCGGCCTCCCAATGGCGCGACACTAAAGCTGGTTGATAATAGGAGAAGTGGTGTGAGCAGAACCCGAGAACGAACTTCCCGTTCTCTTTGATGAAGTAGCCCTGAACTCTCGCCGGGCAGGCTCGGGCATCACATTTCGCATAGGCTATGGAGGTATCAAGAGGTATTGAAGTAGTCACTTCGCTCTCCTCTCGTGACTCCTCAAAAAACCAACGCCACAGGAAGTTCCAGAACATCTCCACACCGAAACCTCACTGAATTTGGGCATAGGTTTCCGCAGCTTGGGGCTCCCGGGTAGGCAGGTAGGAGTAGTATGAGTAGTAGGTAGTAGTAGGTAGTTAGTAGTAGGTAATGGCCGCCGTAGGCGGCTATTGCATGTTGTAACAGTACGGCTGTACTGTTACCTGCCTACACTGCCCCTTCTTTACCCAAGCACTGCACTCTTAAAGATCTAAGAGGTTAGCCTTCGTCTCTATGGATCACTCAATTGATGAGGCGGACTGCATTACCTCCGGGGCGCACATAGAGCATGCCTACACTCCCCACGGTTCCCTCACCGGCTCTCTCGTCACTGAGCTGTTTGACGCTAGGGTGTGCCTCTCTGAGATCATCAGGCGTTACACCTTCACTCAGGTTTGAACTTCTCCTAGCCCCGGTATGCCCATAACCAGGGACGACAGTCCGGCAGCTCATTAAGAGGTTGCCGATCAACTGAGGTTTGACCTCAATTTATATCGCCCCTGGCCAGAGGGGCATACCGGAGACATCCGGTGTATGATGGGTGGATGAGTAAGTGGCCACCGC
>JABAOG010006246.1_pt1 | contig 20736 bp, 20 predicted proteins | sample 7062131 | NCBI WGS metagenome assembly JABAOG01 (sample SAMN14538629, study PRJNA623070) | marine sediment metagenome | biome: marine biome [ENVO:00000428]; feature: marine pelagic biome [ENVO:01000023]; material: deep marine sediment [ENVO:00002113] | place: India: Arabian Sea | collected...
CTTGCCGTGCTGGTCGAGCATCTCCCAACCAAGCAGCAAACAGCCCTCGACAAGGACCAACGCCGCCGCACTCACGATAAGACGGGTGATAGCATGGTCCGGGTAGAGACTGCTCGCCACTTCAACCGTGGCTGGACTGGTCAGAGCTACAGCTGAGAACTTGATGAGCGTCTTGAGCAGCTTGATACTGTTGAGTTTCTTGAGCACAGTAGACTCCTTTGAAGGGTTCCACTGCTCNNCGCGCATTCGAGATGCCATACTTGCGTGCCAGCTTTGGAATGTTCCAATCACCGGTTGCATACGGCGTCCGGATCTCGGTATTGCGTTTCAGCTTGGGAGCATTCTTTGCGGGTGGCGCAGGCTCACGCGGCTGTGCGTAGAGGATCGCGAGCAGAGCCTGTGTGGCGTCTACGAGACTCGGTACAGATGTATCGTCAAGGCTCCTTGGGGGCACACGAAAACCCACCTCAGCACGAGGTGGGTTTTTCTTTTCGTCCCGCCACCCGGACTTCTTAGAGGCCAGCGCGTAACGGTCGAAGTCCATTCGCCCCCAGTTTGAACCCGCAGGTCGCCAATTAGCCTCACGTATCTAGAGATACTCTTCGCTTGTGCAGGTGAGCCACCCGTCACCCTCTTGACAAGCAGGTATTTATCCTCATATACTGCAGAAAGTTGTATATAGACATCTATGCACAACTTACAACCCATCTCCTTCCTCTTCTTGTGGACAGACGCACCTTTTTAGTGATTGAGGCCAGTTGTTGTGGAGAATACAGAGCCCAACGAATCGCCTGTTAACAAGGACGGTGCTACTCCCATCTACATCCAAGTCGTCAACTGGATTACCTCGCAAATCACCACGGGTATCTGGCAGGCAAACGACAGACTCCCATCAGAGCCCGATCTCGCTGTGGAGCTTGGAGTCAGTCGAGGTTCTTTACGAAAAGCTATCGGTCTTCTCGTATCGAGGGGTTACCTGGAACAAGTCCATGGAAGAGGCACCTTCGTCAGGGGTCAGGTTCTAGAGCAGTCATGGGCAAGCCGACTGGTAAGCACCTCCGAAGAACTTAACTGGCACGGTATTCCTTTCAAAACCGAAGTATTGGAACAATCCATTATCGATCCGCCAGAGACGCGGATAGCCGATTTGTTGCAGCTTCAGGCAGGGGAGCCAGTGTTTCACTTGCTTCGGAGACGGACTGTAAATGATCAGCCGTTAGTGGTTCATCAAACGTTCTTTCCTGCTGCGAAATATCCAGGAATACAGGATGTGGACTTCACGACAAGGACGATGTTAAGCGACGTGCTGGAGCAAACGTACAAATTACGGCTATCACGAGCGGAACACACGATTTCGGCCATCAGCGCAGACCATCACGTAGGGGATTGGCTCAACATCAACGTTGGCGAACCTGTTCTTTACGATGAACACATTCTGTTTGACGACGCCGACAATGTGGTTGAGTTCTCGAAAGGCTGGTTCCGCAGCGACAAAATGCACCTGAAGACAGTGGTCTATCGAGACAACTAACGCCATTCGCTTCAAACGATAAGCAAAAAGGTTGGGTGAGTATCAGATGCAAATGAAAAAACTACTAACCAGAGATCGCGTCAGGGTCGGCGTGAATGCGGACACCTGGCAAGATGCGGTTCGCGCGGCCGGCAGGGTGCTGGTGGACACCGGTGGGGCGGAAGAGCAATACATCGAAGGCATGATAAGAACGACAGAAGAACTTGGCCCGTACATCGTGATCGCCCCCGGCCTTGCCATCCCTCATTCGCGCCCTGAAGATGGGGCACTAGAGCCCTGCATGGCTATCGTCTCTCTATCTAACCCAATCCCCTTCGGCAATGAAGATAACGACCCCGTCAAGATACTCATTGCCTTTGCCGCGACTGATCACGAACAACATGTTGAAGCCCTCGGGCAGATGGCAGATATTCTCTCCGAACCCGCCAATCTGGAAGCACTGAAGCAAGCACAGACTCTTGACGAAATTTTGTCGATTATGTGGGGCCACTAGCTTTATCCCCACAACCATGTCTGCAACGAGCGTCCCATACATATCAGGGAGACACCATCGATGAAGATTTTAGCAGTGTGTGGCATGGGTGTTGGCAGCAGCCTGATTCTCAAGATGCAGATGGAAAAAGCCATTAAGAAGTTAGGGCTTAAGGCCACTGTAGATATCGCCGATATTACGACGGCACGCGCACTGGCAACCAATGCAGACCTGATTGTGACTTCGAAGGAACTGGCTGAGAGGTTGGGCGACCTCAAAGCTCCTATCGTGACCATCACAAACTACATGGATCTCAACGAGCTGACGGAAAAAGTTCGCGCAGCGCTCAATGTAGAGTAAACGCCCTCTCTCTGATAAGACGGAGAGATACGCCACCAAGCCCGACCGGCCATTTACTCACACGCTCGATTACCACTCGTGCGGTTAATCAGGGCTACACATTACGTGACCGACAAGCGTATGTGTCCCTACCCTGATTGCTAACCGGCTCGTTTACAAGTCTTAGCTCAAGTTAGAACTCTTAGAGACGTTGTCGAACCAGATTTGACCCTAACAACGTCGGGACTCCGCCAAAACACGGCGACNNTGTGAATTCTTCGCTTTATTCGCTCATAACTTATCCAGTAGGAGGACGAAATGAGTGGGATTCTCTCAGTATTAGTTGACATCCTGAGTGTTCCTGCGATCCTGGTCGGCATTACCGCTTTTGCAGGATATTTAGCGACTAGAGACAAGAACTTCTCCGATGCAGTGTCGGGCGGTCTAAAGGCCGCGATTGGCTTCTTTATTCTGGTAGCTGGTGCCGTCACCCTGATTGGGCCGCTTGACGTACTTGGCCCAATGATCGAACAGGCATTCAATGTTCAGGGGGTCGTTCCTAGCAACGAGGCGATCACAGCGATTGCGCTGGGTGAGCTTGCCCAGGTGACCGCCCTGATCATGGTGCTGGGCTTCATCTTCAACATCCTGTTTGCGCGTTTTACCCCACTCAAATACATCTGGTTGACGGGCCATCACAGCCTGTTCATGGCCGCTTTGCTGGCCGCAACGCTGGGGGCCGCAGGCATGGGCGACGTCCCTGCTGTCATTGTGGGCGGTGTGGTCTTAGGCTTCTTNNCGGTGTGGTCTTAGGCTTCTTGCAGGTTCTGATGCCTGCCTGGACTCAACACCTGGCAACGAAGGTTTCCGGTGGCAGTGACGACTGGACAATTGGCCACTTCAGCTCTCTGAGCTATGTTGCGGCTGGCTTCGCTGCTCGCGTCCTAGGCGCGGACCCTGAAACCAGCAACTTCGAAGATCTGGATTTCCCGAAGGGGCTGGGGTTCCTGCGGGAGTCGCTCGTTTCAACAGCCCTCGTTATGTTCCTCATCTTCCTCGTCCCAGCAGTCTTCCTGGGCAGCGAGGGGCTGGCGGAGCTCGGTGGCGATACAACCTGGTGGGTGTTCCTGTTTACCCAGGCCCTGACGTTCTCCGCCGGGGTTGCAGTCGTGCTCTACGGCGTGCGCACCATCCTGGGCGAAATCGTGCCGGCNNGGGCCGATAGGCCTCGCAGCGATTGTCCCTGGCCTGGTCCCCCACTTCTTCGTAGGTGGCGGTGCCGGGGTCATCGGCAATGCGTTCGGTGGGCGGCGCGGTGCCATCATTGGCGGCGTTGTGAACGGTATCATCATCAGCCTGGGTGCGGCACTCCTCTTGCCGGCTATGGGCAGCCTGGGCTTTGAAAACACCACCTATGGCGATGCCGACTTCCAATGGGTCGGTATTCTCATCGGGCTGATTGGGCGCCTATTCGGAGCCTAATCGGAAACGGCATGTCCCTCTTGCAGGTACGGGATTTAACCTTCCCGTACCTGCAAACTTGCCCATACTCCCTGTAATCGGGCTAATTTGCTGATGAAAGAGCGATTGCTTCATGTCTCTATTGGTGGATGACAAACAACTGGCAGAGATCGCGTTAGATTATCGCGAAGCCATTATTCGCANNAACCCTTTGGTATCCATATCGGCGGCAGTCTATCGCTGGCAGAGGTATTCACCGTCCTGTACTACGCCGTTGCCCACATCGATCCACAACAGCCAGATTGGGCTGAACGTGATCGCATTGTGCTCAGCAAAGGGCACGCCAATGTGGGGCTGCTAACGATGTTGGCTATGAGAGGGTTCTTCTCACCGCATGAACTCGACGCGTTTAACACCCTGGGCTCGCACTATTCCATGCACGCAGACTCAACCATCCCCGGCGTTGAGCATAGTGCTGGCTCGCTCGGTCATGGCCTCTCTGTGGCTGTCGGTATGGCCCTTGCCGCACAACTCGATGAAGCACCCTGGCATGTNNTATTGCATCGTCGGGGATGGCGAAGCGATGGAGGGCAGTATTTGGGAAGCCATGATGAGCGCGCAGCACTTCGGGCTGTCCAACCTGACACTCATCCTGGACAGAAACGGGTTGTCTCAGGAAGGCACCACGCACGATGTCATGGCGCTAGACCCGCTGGACGCAAAAGCAAAAGCGTTTGGTTGGCACGTCATTGACGTGGACGGGCACAGCATCCCCGCATTACGCGAGGCATTGGCCGCGAGCTCCGAGGGCAAACCGAAGCTCGTCATCGCGAACACAGTCAAGGGTAATGGTGTCCCATCCCACGAAGGCCAGATTCAATCACATTTCGCAGCGCTGTCAGATGAACAAGCCTCAGCAGCTCTTGATAGGGTAAGCGCTGCCCGCCAAGAGCTTGGGAAGGGTGGCTAGCGTGATGTCTCAGAATGTTGCAGACCTGATTGGTCGATCCAGCCGAGACGCCTACGGGACAACCTTGCTTGAACTCGGGGCAGAAGATGATCGCGTGGTCGTTGTTACCGCCGACGTGCCCGTCTCTACGCGGCTCGCGGCGTTTCAGGAACGGTGGCCAAATCGTAGTTTTAACTTTGGCATCGCCGAACAGAACATGATGGGCGCGGCAGCGGGGCTGGCACGCAGTAACAAGATCCCGTTTGTGAGCGTATACGCGATCTTCGCAGCGTTACGCGCCACTGAACAGGTGCGCACGGACATCGCTTATCCAAACCTGCCGGTTCGAATTTGCGTCTCGCACAGCGGTATCAGCCTGGGGCAAGCGGGCCCTACACACCACTCGATCGAAGACCTTGCGATCTTTCGGGCGATGCCAAATATGACGGTCATTGTGCCCGCAGATGCCGTTTCAGCGGCGATGGCTGTCCGCGCGACAACAAACATCCCGGGCCCTGTCTACATGCGCCTCAGCAGGGCACCAGAGCCTACAGTTTACCAGCAAGCAGAGCAATTTGTCGTCGGGCGAGCGCGCCGGGTTCGGGGGGGATCCGATCTCACCATCATAGCCTGTGGTGCTTCAGTAGGGAACGCGCTGCTGGCAGCAGAGGAGTTGTCATCCACCGGGGTTGAAGCGGCTGTTCTGGACATGGCCACGATCAAGCCACTTGACACCGAGGCGGTGCTTTCCGCCATCGACGGGACAGGTGCCATATTGTCGGTAGAAGAACACACCGTTATCGGCGGGCTGGGTAGTGCCGTGGCAGATGTGATCGCTCAATCCGGGAAAGCTGTTCGATTTAAGATGCTGGGCATCCCCGACGAGTATACGCTTGCCGGGCCGTATGAAGCGCTGCAAGCTCACTATGAACTGGATGCACGAGGTATTGCCCATCACGCACAGCTCCTGGTGAAGTCGTAATGTTCGTTAAGGTGAGCATTTACCGTTAGTGAGGGAATCTGATGACATCAAACCGGTACATTCAAGTCAGGGATCAACGCGCCGCACTCATGCGGTACGACACTGCCGTCATTCTGAAGCGATTCTTTTTCATCGAGGAGTCGCTAATACGCTCGACTGCCGGGTGGATTCCGGCAACCGCCCCTCTCATCCTGAAGACCGAGTACGCTCGTATGATGTGGCAGGATGCGAAAACGGCAGAAGACATGCGCCAGCGCGTATTTGAGCTTCGCTACCCCAGCAGGCTGATGTCGAAAGAGGGCGAAGAAGCGTTAGTCAAGCTGGTCGATGAAGCGCGCAACGCCCCTAATGCACTGGCCTTTTATCTATCGCTGCGTGACGTGTTCAAACCAGCCCTTAAGCAGGCATACGCCGCTTACCTCGAACTGGCAGACTCCATCGGGGACGGCCCCAGCAGACGTTTCATGCAGCTTGCTCTGAATGAAAAGGCCGAAGAAATCCGGATGCTTGACGGGTTCAGCGCCGATATGCTGGCGGCTCACGATGATGATGAACAGGCTGCGGCTGAGGCATGGGTCGCAGCGTTACGCCANNGGATCGGCCTTGACAAGAATGAACAGTCTGCCGAGTCTGACATTGCCCCCTTACCCAACCGCAAACCGTTTGTCGTGGCTCAGGTGCCTGCCAGAGAATCCGCTTACCCTCGTGTTCGTTTCTACTGGCCCGACATCATCGTAGACGACTACCCCTATGGCGAAGGACTTGCCCTGCAGATACGCAGCGCGATCAGCCACATCAATGAGGTGTGGGCTGTTGAAGCCTGTGCGGCGTTCACCTACGCGTTGAGCAAAGAGCTCGGCTGGGAGTTCACGCTGGATGCTGCCCGCTGGACGTATGATGAAGCGCGGCACTGCCGGATGGGATACGAACGCCTCATGTCGTGGGGCTATACAAAAGAGGAAATTCCACTCGGCACTTACATTTATGACTCGGCAAAAAACACCGATCCTATTCACCGGCTCGGCATGTTGTTCTTTTTTGAAACCAAAAACATCAACAAAAAGCCAAAACGAGCGAAGAAGTTCAACGAATATGCTGACGCGCTGAGCGAACACGACATGGATTTCGACTGGGCAGATGAAACGATTCATGCGCACTACGGCAGTGTATGGCTCAGCAAGCTGCTGGAGATACGCGGTGAAGACCCGGATCCCAAAATCGTTCGCCAGCGGTGCCACGATCTGGTAGACGCCATCGTTGCCGATGCGACCGACGAGGAGCGCGACGAAATCCAGAAACTGGCCGAGAACATTCTCGCCAAAGCCCAGCACCTGGCACAACAGCACTAGCAGGCGCTGGCAGTAGAGCGAGAGCGATCTGAGAGGTTATCCAGCCAGATATTGAACAGAAAGGTCACATATGGGCAAGGACGTCTCCCCACGCGAGCGAGTCAATCAGACCATCAACCATCAACGCCCGGACCGGCATCCCGTCGACTTTCTGGCAACCCCTGAAATCTGGAAGCAGGTCGCCGAGCATTTTCAGATACCCACGTCTAACCCCGGCTCCGGCGACTATTTTGACCCCGCATGGGAAGCGATCTTGCAGGCACTCGAAGTAGACTGCCGGGTGATTTCGTACGATCAATTCTATTCCCCACCCGATGTACACCTGCACCCCGGCGCGAAAGTGGACTGGTGGGGCGCGCTGAGCCGCTCTACCCCGAACCGCATGTGGCGGCAGGTCACCCCAAACGGCGACTCCTACGATCTCTGGGGGCATCATCTGTCGATTGTCGAAAACCCAACGGGCGCCTACGAAGAGTTTAAGTCATGGCCGCTCGCATCTGCGGAGTCGGTCGAGGACCTCAAGGCACACGCATGGCCGCAGCCAGACTGGTGGGATTTCAGCCACCTTCCGTCCCTGATCGAGCAGTTGGATCANNGAGCAGTTGGATCAAACAGGTGAGTACCATCTTCGTTTCCGGGCCGGGTCGGTGTTCGAGCTGGCATGGCAGCTGCGCGGTATGCAAGAGATGCTGATGGACCTCGCCATGAACCCAGCCCTGCCCGCATACATCATGGAGCGGATTACGGAAGTGCTCGTTGCCAACATCCACGCTGCGCTGGCGGTCGCTGGTGACCGGATTGATATGGTGTATTTCTACGATGATGTCGCCACGCAGCAGGCACTCATGATCTCACCGAAGATGTGGGGGGAGTACATTCGACCCTGTCATCAGCAGCTCATCGATGCCGCAAAACAGTATGGCAAGCAAGTGATGTACCACTGTGACGGCGCACTCCGCCCTTTGATACCGCACTTGCTTGATATGGGCATAGATGTCCTCAACCCTGTGCAGGCCGATGCACCGGGGATGGAACCAGAGGGACTCAAAGCAGATTTTGGAGATCGGCTGAGCTTCCACGGGGGCATTGACATCATCGATACACTCCCGCGAGGCACAACGGATGACGTGCGGGCGGAAGTGAGAGAGCGGATGCAGGTGCTCGGCGAGGGGGGTGGCTACATTATGGCAAGCTCGCACCATATCCAGCCTGATACCCCGCTGGCTAACGTGCTCGCAATGTATGAGCTCGACCTGCGGGCTGTACCTGCGTCATCCTGAAGAAGAACCTTAGACCGTGCTGTGCAGAACCTGGCTGGCGTCTGCCAGTCTCGATATAGATGAGCCGTCAAAGCTCCCCGGCGGCGCAAGGTGTACCCCCTGCTGTGGGCGCGGAATTCTCGACATTCCGCGCTTTCTCTTCTCCCTCTTCCTGCTGCCTCCGCTTGCGCTCATCACCTGACACCTCCACAGGTCGACTCAATCCATTGACGGCCCGCATTAAACTGCCCTATAGTTGAAACACTCTGCAAGCACGACCATTCGTATACTTAACCTCTGATTCACTTCCTCCCCTCGTTCGCTTCTCAGATAGCTGGATGACCGCAGTGTCATCCGGTGCCATCACTGCGCTCGCTGTTCGCTCGTGTTCGCGGCTTTCATACCAGCATGGGAGACGTTATGGATGAGTGGCTCGAGAATCTATTCGAGGAGATCATCTGGCAAGCCCTGGTTGACCTCTACAACGACATCGCGACGTGGGCCGAAGGCGAGATAGAAACCGCACTCAAGGGGATGAAGGACAAAGTCGGCGAGAAGCTGGCCTCTTCCCCCGTCGTTTCCGTGCTGGCGTACGATACGGCAGCTGACACCGTCACGTTCTTCATCCGGGGGCGCGTCCCCCTGTTCGAAGGCGTCGAATCCGTCTTCATGCGGGTCGAGGTCACTATCTCGACCGATGTCGACCTGACGAGCGGCGGGCGGCCGATCACGATCACGCAGTGGCACACGCTGGTCGGCGATCTGAAAATCAGCAAGAAGAACGTGTTCGAGGCGAACCTCGCCATCGGCTACGACAAGGGCGTGTGGCTCGGGCGCGGGACGATGAAGGTGCTGCCCGCAGGCTTCGGGCTGGACCTGTTCCTCGGCGGCCTGAGCGACCGGGGCATGATGATCGGGCTCGACATCGACCTCCCCGCCCCGATCCCGCTGGGCACGACCGGGCTGGGGCTGAGCGGGATGGGCGGCGACTTTGCCTACAATTTCGTCGCGCGGCTGGAATCGGCAGGCGTACCGCTCCCCGACCCAAACGCCAAGGATTACGTCGCGTGGGCGCGGAACACGGAAGTTGACCGCTGGAAGCCCGGCCCGATCGAGGAGACCGCGGTTGGAGTCGGCATCCGCACCGACCTGATCACGCTGGCCGACAACGGCTACGTGATCAAGCTGGAGCCGATCGGCCTCGCCGTGCTGACGCCCGGCCCGGTGTTCATCCTGGGCGGTGTCGGCAAGCTGGTCAGCACCGACTCGGCTCGCATCGAGGGCTACCTCGCGGTCGACATCGGGTCGGCCTCACTGGCCCTCGGAATGGGCGTCCACATCAAGATCCCGAAGTCAGGGGATGCGATTCTGGTTGACGCAACCGGGACGCTGGACGCGTTCTTCTCCTTCGCCAACCCCTCGCTGTGGTACGTCAACCTCGGCTCGGAGGCCAGCCCGATCAAAGCCAAGATTCTGTCGGACCTGTACCGCGCCGAGCTGTACTTCATGATCAACAATGACCGCTTCGCGTTCGGCGCGGGTCTGTCCATCGGCGGCGAGTGGAAGTGGTGGATCATCAAGCTCGTCGCACGGTTGGGGGCAAACGTCGCGGCGAAGGTCGGCTGGAACCCGGTCGAGCTGGAAGGCATGTTCGCGATCTGGGGCGAGCTCGGCTTCAAGGTGTGGAAGTTCGGCTTCCTGCTCAAGGGGACGGCGAAGGCCGTCGGGCACACGCCGCGCCCGCACCAGCTCAAGTTCTCGCTCTCCTACAAGCTCGACCTGCCGTGGCCACTGTCTGACATCGAGGGCGAGAAGTCGGTGCTGATCGGCGACGAGACGCCCAGCCCGCCCAGCGTGAGTGCCCCGCTGCAAGCCGGGCAGGCGCTGACCAGCGGAGCCGCCACGCAGGGCGCAATGTCGCTCGCCGCGCTGCACGCGCTCACCGGCCGCCAGTGGGCGCTCGACGAAGACGCGTGCTGGCCGGACGCCGAGATCGTGGTGCCGTTCAGCGCCCGCGCCACCGACCTGACCGGTGCGGTGGTCGGGAGCCCGGTCACGCCGACGATGGAGGGCGGCTACGAAGTCGAGCACGAGCTCAAAGAGCTGCAGGTGTGGGACATCAGCGGCGGCGGTGAAACGCCGATCAGCAGCTTGCAAGCGGTGTGGGCTGCCGGGCCGGGCGGGGACACTGCGCGGCTGCACGTGCTCGGGCAGGACCCGTTCTCGTGGGTGGTGCCGCACCCCGGCGCCAACGGCTCGGCCTCCGAGACGCCGCCGCAGACCATCGAGCAGCACTTCGGTTTCGGCCCCGCCACCACCTTCGACGGTGAGCGGCGCTTCGGGATGATGGTCGTCGAGCCGCTGGGCGACACCGCGCAGCTGGTGACGGTCTACCAGCCCACCCTGCCGACCCGCGTGCTGGTCGCGCGGGATTTCGCGCTGCACTTCCGCACGCTGGGCGGGAAAGCGATCCCGGTGGATCACGTCACGCTGCTGATCCTGAGCGGGCGCGAGTGGCACTCGCAGTTCGACGTGCCCAACGGCAAGGTGACGTTCAACATCCCGCTGACGCAGGTATACGGCGACATGTGGCTGTGGGCACTCGGCATCGACCTCGCGCACCCGGAGGAAATCGTCGAGCTGGTCGGGATGGACAGGCCCATCGCAGTCTACGCGGTGCGGTATCGCAAAGCGAAGCAGACCACCTGCAACCACCAGCCGAAACCGGTCCTAAAACCGGGGAAGTACCGCATCCGTGTGGCCGGGGAATCGAAGGCCGCATACCCTGGCGGCGCGCTGCCGGACAGCCCGACGACGACGTGGGAAGTAGTCGAGACGTTCGACGTGACCTACCCCGAAACGCTCCGACCNNCCGCGTCAAGCTGGCCTACGAATCCGGGACGACGCTCGAGAACATCCTCACCCCGCAGGCCAACGCGGGCGGCAAGAGCTTCCTGCTGAAGCAGAGCCAGATGTGGATCCACGAGAACTGCGGCACAGTCGAGGCCGACGAGCTCGTGGCGCTGACCAGCGGGTACCCTGAAGCCGGGCCAGCCCGCCTCTTCGTGTACTTCGACCACCCGTCGAAGGGCGAGGTCAAGCTGGACGAATGGAGCTGCTACGTGTCCCGCTTCAACAGCTTCGCCGACCACCTCGCGTGGCCGGGCATGTGCCTGACCGTCTTCTACGGGCCGACCGGGCGCACTGAGCGCCCCTGCTGCCCGGCGCTGCCGTCGAGCACGCCGACCGGGCGCTTCCGTCGGTACAACGTGGGCAACCGCATCGACCCGGTGATCGTCAACCCGACACCGGAGCGGTTCCGCTTCCACGTGAGCGACATCGTCGGTCCGCTGCTGGAGGTCGCCTACCCGCTTCCCGACGACACCTACCCCGACGAGCTCTCGACGCCACCCGCGACGTGGCAGCTGCCCGCCACCATGAACGCGCAAATCCAGCCTCTCAACCCCGACAGCGGGCACCAGTTCGCGTCCTTCGCCCGGTTGAGCGGGGACCGCTTCAACGGGCACACCGGCGANNGCGAGACCACGATCGAGGCTGTGACGGACGCGCAGGGGCGGCTGTTCTGCCTGTGGCTGCGCACCCCGGAGCCGGTCGACTGGCGGCGGGTGAGCGCCAAGCTGCGCATCCGGCACGTCGAGCAGAGCGGCGACTGCCCCACCGCCTACGCCAAGCGGCACCCGCTCGATCTGGCGGTTCGCATCCTGCCCAGCCCCGACGGCAGCTCGGCGTTTCTGGTCGGGGAGCTGGCCGGAGTGCGAACGCGGCTGCCGCGCGGCGAATACACGCTCGACCTCACCTTCGACCCGAAGCTCGCCAACCTGCCGACGCTCAGCCCGAGCCCGGCTGTCACCACCACGACCGAATCGGTGACGGTCAAGTTCATCCAGCCGTCGGGCGACGCGTGGCCGCTGCCGCAGACCGGGATCCACATCCCGGCGGGGCTGCTGGACGAGCTGATCAAGATCTACCACGTCCGGCCAGAGCTGATCGACGAGCTGCTCAAGCCGAAGCCCGACCCGCGCGTGATCGAGCGCTGGCGGCGCGTGCCGCCGCCGGAGGCCGTGCCGCCCGTGGAGCCGGAGACCTTCCTGAGCGGGCCCACAGCGACCGATCTGCTGAACGGCTCGACACGATCGCGACGGAGCGGCCCGGCCAGCCGCCGCCGAAACCGCACACACCCGACCGGCCCGAAGCTGACGCAGACGAAGGGAAACACCGTCGATGAACATCTACCTAGCAGCGTTGGGCTGGATCGCGGAGGTCCCTGAGGGCAACCGTCTGCGCTGGGTGTACCCGGTGGACGCGGTTGACGGAAACGGCGAGTACCTGGGGCTGCCAAAGACGATCGTGGTCGAGCGCGCCTGGCTCGACGAGGACATCCCCTACGAGCAGCCGAAAGAGCCGGGCAGCGTGGCGGTTTCCGGCACGATCCCGTACGGCTGGTGGGATCACCACGGCACGATCTCGCTGAACGACCTGCCGTGGGTGACCTTCGACCTGCCCGGGCCNNTCTCGCTGAACGACCTGCCGTGGGTCACACTCGACCTCCCCGGGCCAGTGCAGGCCGCGCGCTTCACGTATCAGGGGCCGACCGCTCGGCTAGTGGTGTACGACGAGGATGGGCGAGTCGTCACCGAACGGCTGCTCCACCACAACCAGTTCTTCTACCACGAAGCCCCGTCGATGCAGCGGTTCGAGTTTCTGACGTTCACCGCCACGCTCAAGGACTTCGACACAGTCGATCTGTTCGCGGATCGCGGGCTGGATTTCGAGACCATCGCGGTGATCCACGTCGCAGAGACCGTCAACGCGTCGCTGGCTACTGTTGCGCCGCGCTACACCATCCCGCCGACGCTAACCACGTCGGAGTGGGAGGAGTTCGTCGAGTTCGCCAAGCAGGGGATGGCGTCGTCGCCGGACGACCCGGTGGACGACGAGTCGACGCCGTGGTGGACGGCGTTCAAGCTGGTGATGGGGCTGCGCTGGGAACACGCGGTGCTGTTCGGCCACGGCTTCGTGGACGGCCCGCACGGCGAAGCCTCCGAGCTGGACGAGGTCGACATCGACCGGCTACTTCAGCAGCCGCCGGATACCGCGGTCGTGTACCGCGTGCTCGACGGCAGCAACGAGCTGCCACCCAGCAACCTCGTGGTGTGCCCGCCGTGGCTGGCTAACCCCCTCGGCGCGCCACAGACCCCGGTCTACGTCGACCCGGAGGTGCGGCTGACCGAGGATCCGCACACCCACGAGCCGATCTTCGAAGCGTCCCTCGTGATGCGCTGGGAGCAAACCGACGCCCGGGCGCTCGGCGTGGAGATCGACGAGATGCTGGGGTCGAGCCCGGCGACCGGCGCACCCGGACGCACCGAGACGTACGCCAGCCGCACCCGGCGGCCTGAAGATCCGCCCCTGCTCGGCGAGCTGGCGCGCGTGTTCGAGGTGCCGTTCCACGACATGACCCTGCGCGCCCGCGCCAGGGCGGTCGACGGCTGGGATCGCACCAGCCCGCCGTCCGGGTGGACGCCCGTCACCCCGCTGAAGCTGATCCACGCCCCGCAGGCCCCCGCGCTTGCGAGCGCCCGCTACAAGGGCGGCACGGTGCGGCTCACCCGGCAGGTCGGCGACCCGAACTACCCGGACTGGCAGCCCGATCTCGTCGTGCAGCACGCCGCAGGCGCGAAGGTCTTCGTTTACCGGAAGGACAGCACGCAGCAGCCCGCCACCGCGGCGGCTACTGCCTCGACGCCCGTCCCGGTAAGCGGCGGGCGTTACCGCACGACGATCAGCGGCGGGCCGGGCAGCCTCAGCCCGTTCGTCGAGGGCTATCTGATCGCGCCAGCCTTCAAAGCCGCGATCACCAGCGTCAGCGGGAACGACGTGTTCTTCGAGGCAGGCGATCAGGGCGGCGGGGCGGTGTCGCTCTTCGCCGCCGGGCCGGTGACGCTTCAGCAAAGCCCGAAATCCCTCAGCCTGTGGCAGAAGGTCGCCGAGTTCCCGGCGGTGGGGCTGCCGGACGAACTGGTCTTCGCAGAGCCGCTCCCGATGCCGACCGGCACCGCGGACGTGCTCTCGTACTACACGCGGATCAGCTTTCTGGGCCGCATCGGGCCAGCCGGGAATGCGGTGCAGGCGTGGCGGGTGCCTGTGATTCCGCCGACACCACCACCCTTCACGGTGGAGATGCTCGGCATCGATTTCTACAACCGGACTCTGGTGAAGGTGCGCCTGACGACGCCGCAGCCCGGTGGCACGTTCACGGTGTGGTGGGCCAGCGGCACCCCCACCGCCGCCGAGTTCGGGCAGAAAGCCGTGCCGGGCGAGTACCGCGCCCAGCCGGTGCAGGACGGGCGGTACCTGTTCGACGTGCTGGCGATCCCGATCCCGCAGACCGTCAACCGGACGATCACGATCGGCGTGCAGCAGGTTAACGCAGGCGGCGGGCAAAGCGACTTCGCGATCGTTCCGGTCGTGCTGCCAGCCATCGCGCCGACGCCGTAGCCGGAGCGATACCGCGCAGCACTTCTAGCGCAGGGAGGACTCTGTAGACAGGCGGACACCCTCATACACCCGCGTGAAGCGGCTGGCGGCGTGCGGCAGGCTGAAGCGCGCCTCAACCTGCTGGCGTGCAGCGGCGCGCTGCTCTTCGTAGGCGTTCGGCTCCGCGAGGAGCGCGATGACCTGCCCGGCCAGCTGAGCCGCGTCCCACGCGGGGGGTGCCGCAGCCACTTCCAGGAGCACGCCTACAGGCGTGCCGAGCGCGGGCACGCCGCACGCCATCGCCTCCAGCACCGCCATCCCCTGAGATTCGTGGCGCGACGTCTGCACGTAGACGTGCCCCCGGCGGTACACTGCGGGCATCTCCGCATACGGCACCTTCCCCAGCCAGCGGACGGCATCGCCGACGCCCAGCGCCGCCGCCTGTGCCGCCAGCGCCCCGCGCAGCGGCCCCTCCCCCGCGATCAGCAGGCGCAGCGCGGGCCGTTCGGCGCGCACTCGCGCCAGCACCTCGAGCAGCAGCGCCTGCTGCTTCACCGGAACCAGCGAGGCGGCCTGTATCAGCGTCGGCGGCCCGGCGGGCGAAGGCCCCGACTCGAAGCGGCTCAGCTCGACGCCCAGCGGCGCAAGCCGCAGCTTCCGCTCCGGCACATTCTGTGCGCGGCACAATGCCCGCAGGTACGCCGAACCAACCGTCACCGCCGCCGCCCGGCGCAGCGCAAAACGGATCATCAGCCGCCTCAGCGCCGAACCCTGCATCCCGTACCCGATGTCGGGGAAGTGCACGAGTTCCCCACCGCCGACGCTCGCCACCACCGGCAGGCGCAGCAGCCAGCCCGCGAGCGCCGCCACGAACGCGGGCTCGTCTACCCAGAAGGCGTGGATCAGATCGAAGGGGCGGTGTTTGTGGCGGGCCGCGAGGGTGCGCAGCGCCTGCCGCCACACGACCGCAGACCCAACCCCAGCGCGGACCCCGCCGCCGATCGCCCAGTGGTGCAGCCCGCCGAAGTGATACGCGCCAGCAGGCGGGTAGCGCAGGCTGAACACCTCGAGATCGTGCTCGGCGGCGAGGCGAAGCGCGAGCTGTTGGAGCGCCGGGATCGCCCAGTCGTCGGCACCCCGGCTGAACCCCGGCACGATTAGCGCGACGCGCATCAGCCCGATTCCTGCGGCGGCTGAGCCCGGCGGCGTTGGTCGAGGTGTGCCGCGATCAACCCGAACAAGATGGCGGTTTGCCAGTTCCCGCCCGGCCACAGCGTGAGGTCGAGCTGGCTCACCACCAGCATCGCCAGCCACGGCGCCAACCGCTCGACCGGGACGCGCGCCCGCCACACGGCGGCGAACGGTGCGAGCGCCAGCCAGAGCCACGCCGCCAGCCCAATCACCCCCATCTCGGCGAGCACGAGCAGCGGCACGTTGTGCACGCGGGCAGCCGCCGGATTCAGCACTTCGGCGGCCTGGNNGGGGAGTCGAGCGTCAGCACGCGGCTCAACACCAGATCGTAGTAAAACACCAGAAATACCAGCGCCGGAAGCACCAGCAGAAGCCAGTACGCGCCGCCAGCCCGGTCGGCAGGCTCGCGGCGTTTGCGCTGCGCGAGGCCGCGCCAGATCAGGCCCGCCGCCAGCGCCAGCCATGCCGCGCGCGAGAACGATGCCAGCAGGCCAATGCTGCCGACCAGCAGCGCCGCGGAAAGACCGACGATGGCGGGTATCTGGCGGCGCTGCCACGCCCGACGGTACGCAGGGAGCAGCAGCAGAAGCACCGCAGCCAGCATCGCCCCGAGCAGATTGGGGTGCGCGGTCAGCCCGTACGCGCGCAGCCACGGCTGCCCCCGCGCCGCCAGCACCGAAGTACCGCTCTGGCCGACGCTCAGCGCCAGCTCGCCCAACACACGCAGCCCCAGATCGCGCTGAAGCAGAAACTGCGCAGACGCCACGCCGCCCTGAACCACCAGCACGCCCGCCAGCAGGGCCGGGGGAACCGGCTCCTCGCGGGCGAACAGGTACACGAACCAGGCCAGCCCGAACTGAACGGCGTGCAGCGCACCGGGCCACGTCGGCGCGGCGATGACGCCCACGACACCTATCAGCGTGAGCAGGAGGAAAGGAAGCATCACCCCCGACGGGCTGGCCCGGACGACCCCGCGGTCGCGCAGGTTGGCCAGCAGCCAGAGTCCACTCGCCAGCAACGGGAGCAGAGCGAGCGCCCCGACGACGACCGGCCCTCCCCCGAGCTCGCCGAGCTGCCACAGCGGCCACCACGAGAGGTAGCTGTATCGCAGTGAGGACGTGCACAGGCTGAGGAGAATCCAGACTCCGAACGTCAGACGCGCCAGCCGGTGAAGGATGGATGACGTCGAAGGATCATCAGAGTATTGGAGAAACGCAGCCCTGCGCTTCGAGGTTTCCAGCGGGCTCCCCCCGGAGTATGACGGTGGCTTCCGGCGCGGTAACCAGACGGCGACCGCACACCGTAACTCATGGTACACTTCTTTTCATGAACCAACTAGAGCGCGGCGCACCCGGCTGGCCGGAATACNNCCGGTTTGCAGGACGCCGGTCGTGCGCGAGTCGAGCGGCGCATACCGGTGCCCGTCTGACGGCATGCAATACCCGCTGGTCGACGGGATCTGGCGCTTCCTGCCTGCATCGCAGGTGGAGCGCCACGCGGACTTCATCCGGGCGTACGAGACGGTGCGCCGAGCGGAGGGCCGGGCGGCGAACGACGCTGCGTTCTATCGCTCGCTGCCGTTCACGCCGCGCAGCGACGCCCACCATGCCATCTGGCGCATCCGCGCGCAGAGCTACCGCACGCTGCTGCGCCGGGTCGTCCGGCCATTGGCCCGCGCAGCCGGGAAGCCGCTTCGCGTGCTGGATCTCGGCGCAGGCACCGGCTGGCTGGCCTACCGGCTGGCGGCCGCAGGCCACCACGCCGCCGCGGTGGACGTTCTCACGAATTCGTGGGATGGCCTCGGCGCGTGGCTACACTTCGGCGCTGAGGCGGGCTACACGCCGGTACAGGCATCATTCGATCGCCTTCCGTTCGTCGAGGACGACTGCGACCTGATCGTGTTCAATGGCGCGCTGCACTATTCGGCAGACTACGAGGCCACACTGCGGGAGGCGCTGCGCGTCCTCCAGCCGCACGGGCGGATCGTGATCATGGATTCACCGCTATACCGGCAGGTGAGCAGTGGGGTGCAAATGGTCGAGCAGCGCAACGCTCAGTTCAGGCAGGACTACGGAGTCGAGGTCGACGGGCTTGCCGCCGAGAACTTCCTCACGCACGACCGCCTGAAAGCGCTCGGCGAGGCGCTCCGGCTGCGCTGGCGGCTGCTCAGGCCATACCGCGGCGCGTGGGCGCTCAGGTGGGGGCTGAACCGGCTGCGCATGGGCCGCGAACCCGCGCGGTTCCCGCTGATCGTGGGGCACGCGTGAGTGCGCGGCTGTGGGGCCTGCCGGTCTTCCGGTCGATCTACCGCATCGCGGTCGCGTGGCGCTACCGACTCGTCGAGCGACGCACGCGCAGCCAGCCGGTGCTGGAACGCGTCGAAGGCTGGTCGCTGGTCGTTCTGCCCGACGTGCTCAACCCCCGGCTGTTCTACAGCGGGGCGTTCCTCGCCCGGGCGCTTGATGGCGGGGAGGTGCCGCGCGGCGCGCGCGCGCTCGACATGGGGACCGGGAGCGGAGTCGCTGCGCTGGCGGCGGCACGCACCGCGGCGTACGTGGTGGCGGTCGACATCAACCCTGCCGCGGTGCGCTGCGCCCGCATCAACGCCCTCCTCAACGAGGTCGAAGGGCGCGTGGACGTGCGGGAGGGCGATCTGTTCGCGCCGGTTCGGGGCGAGCGTTTCGACGTGGTGATCTTCAACCCGCCGTATCTTCGTGGGGAGCCACGCACGATGTTCGAGCGCGCCCTGTACGCGACCGACGTGATCGAGCGGTTCGCCCGCGACCTCGCGGAGCACCTCGATCCGGCGGGGTACGGGCTGATGCTGCTTTCGTCCCTCGCGGATGAAGCAACGTTTCTGGCCCTGTTCCGCAGTCAAGGCTTCGAGGTTACGGTGGCGTCCAGCACCCAACTTCCGCTGGAGACGTTGACGCTGTACCGGCTTTCTCTGCCAACCACGCCAGCCGCATCGAGCCAGCCGGGCGAGACATGACATCGCCAATCGAGATCCAGCGCGCGAATGATGCGGAGCTGTGGATGCGTCAGAGAACNNCTGCGCGCGAATGATGTGGAGCTGTGGATGCGTAAGAGAACTTAGTCCGGTGCCTTTGGGAGGACGCGAAAGAGGGTGAACGGCGGGCGCTGCCCCACCTCGACCAGCCCCCGCTCGCGCTCGAGCCAGCGATAGTTCGCCTCCGGCGCGCGCCCGGCCCACTGCGTCTCGATGTTCGGCAGGTCGAGCAGCAGGTAGGCGGGCGGCTCGTCCGCCAGCAGCGCCTCGACGTCCGCCGCCGTCAGCCCGTATAGATCGTGCGTCTCAAGCGGGCTGTACTGCTGGAAAGCGGGGGTGATCCAGAACGTGAAGAGCACTGCATCCGGCTCGACCGTGCCCCCCACCCACTGCACGGTTCGCAGGTTGGCCTGCTTGCGCTCGACGAAGCTCCCGGTAAGCGACCAGCCGTTGGCACCCATCCACATCAGCCCGCCTCCGACCAGTACGGCGAGCAGCACACCGGCGCGGGGCGGCAGCCAATCGGCGACCTGCCCGACGCCGACCGCAGCCAGGATCGCCAGCGGCGGCAGGAACGCCAGCACGAAGCGGAAGTTCTGCCACGGCGCCCCGGTGAGGAAGGCGTAGACCACGCCCGCCCAGCCGAGCAGCAGGATCAGCCGCGCCGCCGAACGCCCCCGCCACAGCGCCCACACCCCCGGCAGCAGAAATACCGCGAGCAGCGGCGTGAAGAAGTAGCGGTGCGCCGGTGCCAGGGCGTAGTACAGGCCGTTGGGCAGGCGGTACTGCAAGAACCCGTCGGTGTTCTCGAACGCCCTCCGCAGCGCGTTGAGCGGGTTCCACGTGACCACCTGAAGATCGCCGATGAACCCGGTGTGCGCCAGCCCCGGCACACGCGTGCCCTGCACCACGCCGAGGAGGACCGGTGCGAGGACGACGACCACGGCGAGCGCCGCCCCCACCGCATGGCGGGCAGCCTCGCGGCGGGGCTGCGACGCGAGCACGATCAGGGCGTACAGAAAAGCGGGTAAGGCGACCAGCGCGAACGCCCAGCGGGTGAGCACCGCGAAGGCCAGCGCCGCCGCCGCTAACAGCAGCCACCTGCCGCGCCGCGCGCGCCCGTAGCGCGCCAGCGCCCACATGCCCAGCGTGGCAGCCGCCAGCCCGGTCGTGTCGGACATGACGACTGCGCTCGACTGCCAGAGCTGCCCCATCCCCGCGGCGAGCAGCCCGGCGAGCACAGGGACCCACGGCGTATGCCCCTCGCCAAGGGACCACAGCTCGCGGGACAGCAGCGCGGTGAAGAGGGGCACCGCCGCCCNNGGGGGCCAGAAGAACGGCGGCAGGGGCCGCAGCGCGAGCACGCTCTCGCGCAGAGGGCCGGACGCGTACCACCAGTACGCGTATGCATCCTGCCCGTACAGCCCGTCGAACCCGCGCAGCGCCACCAGCAGGCTGACGGGCAGCGCCAGCAGCAGCGAGGGCAGAAGCAGCACCGGCAGCGAGGCGAGGCGGCTGCCCCCGGCGTGGGCAGCGGCGTCTGGCGGGTCAGCGGGCTTGGTCATCATGGCAGCATTCCCTATAATGGACCGCTAGCGTCCGATCCCTCGTCGATGCACGGCTGCGAAAGGGGTGGTCGCTATTATCGTGGAGGCGGACGCAGGAGACAACGAGCCACCGTGAGAGATGACAGGC
>JABAOG010011462.1_pt2 | contig 20731 bp, 18 predicted proteins | sample 7062131 | NCBI WGS metagenome assembly JABAOG01 (sample SAMN14538629, study PRJNA623070) | marine sediment metagenome | biome: marine biome [ENVO:00000428]; feature: marine pelagic biome [ENVO:01000023]; material: deep marine sediment [ENVO:00002113] | place: India: Arabian Sea | collected...
GGTGCCGAACTCGTAGAAGTTGTTGTAGCCCGTGACGGCTTCCACGGGCGTCAGCGGGTCGGGCACGGCGTAGTCGGTCTTGGCGAACGTCAGCTCCCCGTCCGCGCCGGCGGTCGCCGCGCCCGCCGCCTCCTCGCCGCGCGCGCAGCCGGACAGGGCGAGCGAGGCGAGCCCGGCCGCGCCCGCCGCCATGATCTCGCGCCGGTTGCGGTAGAGGGCCTCGGGCGTGACCGCGTCGTCCTTCAGAGCCCAGGGCTTGTGACTGCGGATCAACATGGTGCGCCTCGCGGTTCCGCTCTCTCGACAACTATATCGTATCGGGGCGCGGATTCGTTACCACCGGCGCGGGCGTTCTCGCGGCATCGTGAGGAATGACGGCCTCTCGCGCGCGTCTCGACGCGAGAGGCCGTCGATTTTGGCGCCTTCCCGGCGGGGGGCCGGAGCCTAGTAGCTCAGCGTATAGTTCACGTAGAGCGTGCGCGGCGCGCCGAGCGCCTCGACGGGATAACGGAACGCCGGGCTCGAGCCGTCGATGTCGGCCGTGCGGATCTGGGTCGCGTACTCCTCGTCGAAGACGTTCTCCAGCCGCACCCCGAAGCGGTGGCGCTCGTCGCGGTCGAGGAACCAGTAGCCCGCCAGATCCAGCACTGCGTAGTTCCCGTGCTCGATCGTCGCTCCGGCGCGGTCGCCGGCGGGGCCGACGGACACGCGATCGGTCACCTCGCCCACGACGTTGACCGTCGCCGAGGCGCCGAACGGCCGGCCTGCGGGCGTCCAATTCACGATGACCTTGGCGAGGTCGACGGGGATGTCGAGCAGCTGCGGTCCCTCGCCGTTCAAGGTCGCGTCCGTGTGCGTGTAGTCGAGCGTCACCGCGAGCGCGTCGGTCAGGGCGGCCGTGGCGATGACCTCGGCGCCGTTGACCTCGACCTCGTCGGGGAAGTTGGCGAGCACGCCGTCGGGGAAGGCGGGGTTGTCGAAGTCGATGTCGATCAGGTCCTCGATCGTGCGGTGGAAGGCGATGACCTCCCACGTGAAGCGGTCGTGGACGCCGCCCACGCCCGCCTCGACGTTGAAGCTCTCCTCGCCCACGAGGTTGGGATTGCCCTGCTCGCAGCACGGGTCGATCACGTAGAGCTCGTAGGCCGTNNCGTAGGCAGGCGGAACGACGTGCCGACCTGGCCGCGGACGTAGAGCTCGTCGGACAGGTCGAGCTCGCCCGAGAGGTTCCACACGGTCTTTTCCTGCCCGTCCGAGGGCTCGTTGTGGCGGACGCCGGCGGCGAGGCGGGCGCCCTCGAGGACATCCAGATCGAGGCGGACCTGCCCGAACACCGCGTGCACCTCCTCGTTGGTCTCGGCGATCAGGAACTCCTCGTCCACGCCCTCGTAGCTCTGGTAGTCGTAGCCCGCCAGCACGGTCAGGGAGTCGCTGACCTCGAGCTCGGAGAGGACGTTCACGCCGTAGTCCTCGAAGCCCCAGAACGCCCGGTCGGAGATCACGTCGAGGTCGCCCGTCGGCGCGCCCGAGGGGGCGAGCTCGTTGTTGATGCGCGTGAAGTCCGTGTCCCACCAGTGGTAGTAGCCCTTGATGTAGAGGGCGAGCTTCTCGTTGGGGGTCCAGTCGACCTTGCCCGAGACGATGTCCTCGTCGCGGTCGTTGAACACCTCGCGGGCGCGGTGGGCCTCGGCGAAGTCGAGCGTCGCGTCGGTGTGCTGCACGATCGCGCTGACGAGCAGGTCGTCGCTCAGATTGATCCCGTACTTCGCCCCGAGCGTGGTGACGTCGTAGCCGCGGTCGCGGTCGGTGGCGCTCGGCTGGTAGTCCTCGTCGCGGAACGGCTGGAACCCGTCGGACTGGTCGGCGGAGGCGAACAGCACGAAGCGGTGCGGCCCGACCGCGCCGCGCGCATAGCCGCTCACGGTCGTGCCCTCGTTGCTGTCGGCGCCGAGCGTCAGCTCGCCCTCGGTCTGGTCGGAGAAATCGCGCGTGACGATGTTGATCGCGCCGGCGACCGCCTGGGTGCCGTAGAACAGCGACTGGCCGCCCTTCAGGACCTCGATGCGCTCGATCATGTGGGCGGGGATGGTGTCGAGCGGCGTGGTGGTGTCGTAGAGCCGGTTGGTGATCCGCACCCCGTCGATGAGCCAGATCACGTCTTTCGTGCGCGAGCCCTGCAGCGACAGGTTCACGTAGTCGAAGGCTCCGTTCTTGGGGACGAGATAGAGGCCCGGGACCAGGTTCTCCAGCACCGCGGTGGCGTCCACGAAGCCGCCGTCCTTGATGTCCTCGGCCGTGATCAGCTCGACGCGCGAGCCGTACTCGGAGAGCTCGAGCGCGAGGGACTCCTCCAGCCGGTCCCCCCACACGACGATGCGGTCCCGCTCCTCCTCGTCCTGCGCCGCCGCCGGCGCGCCTGCGGCTCCGGCGAGCGCGGCGAGCGCCGCAGCGGTGAAGAGATGTCGTTTCATGCCTCCGGCTCCCCGATCACGCCGCGACGCCGGCGGTCTGACGGGCTTCCCCGACGCCGGCTCGCGACTTCGCCCATCCGGCGCCCCTCGCGCGGCATTCGGGCGATCCCGCAGGAAAGACGGAGCGGCGTTGGATTTTCAACGTTCCGTCAAGGATTTACGGTATCGGTAACGCCGAGTAACGGTGTGTAACCCGCCCGCTCGCGCCTACGCGCCGGGGCGTCCGGCCGGCTGCGATCCGCCGCGGGCCGGCCGGGTGCGGCGGCGCCGACGAGCCCGGCCCCGTCGGTCGCACGCGCCGCAGACGGACAGTTGGCCGCGGCGCGCGCGGTTGACCCGCCGCGGAAGTTATTTCAAGAACCGCCCCGTCTCAGGGATATGCGGTCCAAGGCGTTTCGCCCGCGCGCGGCGCTCTCCCGCATCGGCATGGGGGCGAGACGCACGTGAAAGTCGGCGCGGCGATCGCGGAGATCCTCAAGCGCGAAGGCGTGGACGTCATCTTCGGCTATCCGGGCGCAACCGGGTGCTGGAGGAGGCGGCGGCCGCGGGCATCCGCCCGATCATCGTCCGCCAGGAGCGCCACGGCCTGCACATGGCCGACGCGCTCTCGCGGCTGACCCGGGGCGAGCGCATGGGCGTGTTCGCCATGCAGCATGGTCCGGGGGCGGAGAACGCCTACGGCTCGGTCGCGCAGGCCTACTCCGAGTCCGTGCCCGTGCTCGTGCTGCCGATGGGCTATCAGCGCTCGCTGAGCTTCGTGCCGGACAACTTCAACTCGACGATCACGATGGCGCACGTCGCCAAGCACGCCGAGCCGATCTTCCTGCCCGACGAGACCGCCAACATCTTCCGCCGCGCGTTCACGCAGCTCAGGAACGGCCGCCGGCGGCCGGTGGTGGTGGAGATGCCCTGGGACGTGCTCCAGGAGGACATGACGGCCGGGCTCGCCTACGAGCCCGTGCTCGAGACCACCTATGGCCCGGACCCCGCGGCGGTGAAGGCCGCGGCCGAGACGCTGGTCGCCGCCAAGCGGCCTGTCATCTACGCGGGGCAGGGCGTGCACTGGGCGGAGGCCTACCGCGAGCTCAAGACCCTCGCCGAGCTGCTGGCCGCGCCGGTGTGCACGAGCCTCGAGGGCAAGAGCGCGTTCGACGAGACCCACCCCCTGGCCCTCGGCTCCGGCGGGGCGGCGATCCCGATGACGGTGCGCCACTTCCTCGACAGCTCCGACGTGATCTTCGGGGTGGGGTGCAGCTTCAGCCAGACCTCGTTCGGGGTGCAGTTCCCGCGCGACAAGACGGTGATCCACAACACGCTCGACGCCGCGGACGTGAACAAGAATCTCGTCACCGCCCACGCTCTGCTCGGGGACTCCAAGTTGGCGCTCAAGGCGCTGATCGGCGCGTGCCGGCGGCTGATCGGCAAGACCAAGCGCAGCCGGACGAAGGTGGAACGGGAGATCAAGGACGTCGAAGGCAAGTGGATGAAGGAGTGGCTCCCCATACTTACCTCCGACGAGACGCCGCTGACGCCCTACCGCGTGCTCTGGGACCTTCAGCACACGGTCGACGTCGCCAACACCATCATCACCCACGACGCCGGCAGCCCGCGCGACCAGCTCTCGCCGTTCTGGAAGTCGAAGAAGCCGCTGACCTACATCGGCTGGGGCAAGACCACGCAGCTCGGCTACGGCCTCGGCCTCGCCATGGGCGCCAAGCTCGCGCGCCCGGACAAGCTCTGCATCAACGTCTGGGGCGACGCGGCGATCGGCTTCACCGGCATGGACTTCGAGACCGCCGTGCGCGAGCGCATCCCGATCCTGTCGATCCTGCTGAACAACGACTGCATGGCGATCGAGCTCCAGGTCATGCCCGAGGCGACCAAGCGCTTCCGCGCCACGGACATCTCGGGGAACTACGCCAAGCTCGCCGAGGCGCTCGGGGGGTATGGGGAGCGCGTGGAGCGGGTCGAGGACATCGTCCCCGCCATCAGGCGCGGCGTGGCGAAGACCGAGGAGGGCGTGCCGGCATTGCTCGAGTTCAAGACGTGTCAGGAGCAGCGATTCTCACGGCTCCCGCCGCCGGAGTAGGGGGCGTTCACCGGCGTCGCCAATTCATGCACGTCATCCCGGCGGCAGCGGCGGCAGCCGCGGAGAGCCGGGATGACGTGAGCAGTGTTTCCGCATCGGTCGGAGGAGCGAGTCCCCCCGNNCGGCTTGAGGGCGTTCGGGAGGCGCGTGGCCAACCACGGTGGTTGACAAGTCGTCGCCTACGGCGCCTCGCACCTGAAGCTCTCCGCCGCATCCGGATCGCCCTCGCCGTCGTGCACGGCCACCTGCGGATACGGACACAGCGGCCGCGTCACGGTCGGCTCCCCGTCCGGGCCGAGCTTGCTCGCGATCAGCCGACCCGGCGCCTCGCCACGCTCGACCCAGGCTTCCAGAAGCGCCAGCGCATCGAAGCGATCCGGCCCCGGTCCGCCGCCGCAGTGGTTCATGCCGGGGGCCATGTAGAGCCGGGCGAAGCTCTCGACGGCGTCGCCGCCCATCTCGTTCTGCACCGACGCCCAGTACTCGACCGTGTTGTAGGGCGAGATCACCCCGTCGGTCCAACCGTGGTACAGAATGATCTTGCCCCCCGCCGCGGCGAAGGCGCTCAGGTCCGGGTCGGTTCGCCCCAGCGTTCGGCCGAGCTCGGCCTCGAGCGGCGGCACGTCGCGGTCGAAGTCGAAGGTCTCCGGCGACCAGGCGTGGTCGGGCTCGGCCAGGATCGGAAGCGTCTGGGAGTAGTCGTTCCAGAGGACGTCCTGGATCACCGTCCCCCAAGCAAAGCCCGGATAGAGAGCAAGTCCGCCCGCCGTGCTGCGCGGGCCGTGCAGAAACCGCGCTCGCTCGACCTGCGCCGGCGTCAGGCACTGTCCGGCCGCCTCGCTCGCCTCGCACAGAAGCTCTTCGGGATCGAAGGCGCAGGTTTCCGGCGCGCCGACGATCCCGTCGGTCACGCCGTCGTCCGCATCGCAGCGCGCGACCGCCGCCCGGGCGACGAGCGCGGCGGCCTCCGGCGCAAGACGACCTGTCGTCAGAGAATGCTTCTCGCGCCACAGCCCCGTAGTGTTGGCTCGGATCAGATTGTTCGCCGGCGCGCCAGCGAGGACGCCGTCGTAGTCCTCAGGGTAGAGGCTCGCCTCGGTGAGGCCCTGCCAGCCCCCCGCCGAGCAGCCGTTGAAATAGGCGTAATCCTGGGGGCGGCCGTAGTAGGCCAGGACGATCGCTTTGGCTGTCGCCGCCAGGAGGTGGTGGGCGCGGTGACCGTAGTTCTCGATCCGGTCGCGGCGGCCGATGGCCCAGGTCGTCTCGAGCTGATCCTTGCTCTTGTGGCCGAGATCGGACGTCGCCGCCGCGGCGCCGCGCTCGAGCGCCGCCGCGGCGCCGGGGTACACGAAGTCGCCGATGTAGGCGCTGTTGCCCGTGGCCTCGAGCCTGCCGTTCCAGCCCTCCGGCAGCCACACCTCGAATCCGATCTCCTCCTCGATCGTCCCGACGACGCGGCAGAACGGCGCGCGCACGCCGGCGTCGGGGGGCAGGAACTGGCTGATCAGCGAGGGCGGGAACGGCCACACCGGGTCGGGGTCGATCGCCTCGGCGAGGTCGATGCGCACGTTCTCGAGAGCCAGGTCCGCGAGGCTGGCGCAGTCCGACTCCTGGGCCGATGCGCTCTGTGCGACGCCGATGCCTCCCGCCGTCGCACAGAGCAATACCGTGGTCGCCGCGCCCCATGCTGAAGATCGCCGAGCCGTCATGTCGTAATCTCTCCTGACAAAGCCGTGCATCGACGGAGTCACGGCGTGAGGGACGGGCGCTGCTCCGAAGGCGCATAGCGCGCCGACAGCGTCTCGCGCGCGATTGGCCGGCCGTGCAGGAACACGGTCTCGATCGTGTCGTACGCCTCGACGCTCTCGAGCGGGCTCGCGCCGAGCAGGAGCAGGTTCGCGGCCTTGCCCGGCTCGACCGTGCCGATCTCGCTCTCCAGGCCGAGCGCCCGGGCGTTGTCGAGAGTCAGAGCACGGAACAGCTTCTCCTCCGAGACGCCCGTCGCGATCCAGTTGTTCATCTCCAGCCGCCCGTTGAGGCCCGGCGGATTGGCGTAGGTCGGCCCGCTCGGCGTGTCCGAGCCGAAGAGCAGGCGTGCGTCCGCCTCCGCCAGGACGCCGACGACCTGGGACATCAGGCCGATGATCCATCCCGACGCGGCGGCCGCGTCGACGGCGCCCCTGTCGGCGCGCATCTGGTCGGCGTACCAGCGCCCCTCCTCGCCGGCGTACCAGTCGAGGAGCGCGGGCGGGTAGGCGTCGGCCAGCTCGGGCCGCGCGAGATACTCGTCGTTGAGCACCTCCGCTTCCCCGAACAGCACCTGGATCGTCGGCTGATAGCCGATGTCGTCGCGATCGATCGCGGCGAGCGTGTCGCGCGCCACGTCGTCCAGATCGCCCGTGTGGCCGTTCCACATACCGTGCGCGACGGCGTCGACGCCCGCGGCGACGGCGAAGGCCTGGCCGTCCTTGGAGTTGGCGTGCAGGAAGACCGGCAGGCCGCGCGCGTGCGCCGCCGCCGTCAGCCGCTCGACCATCTCGACGGTGGGGGTCGGCAGGCCGCGCACCGGGCCGAAGCCGGTCTCATAGGCGACCTTCACGCAGATCGCGCCGTCGTCGGCGATGCGCTCGGCGACCGCCTCGGGCGTGTGCCGGGCGGGGTCCACCGAGGCCGGGATCCGGTCGGCCTGGCGCTCGTCGTAGAGGAAGGTGTCGAAGGCGTCGAACCGGGCGGCCTCGGGGAGGTAGTTCATGGGATAGCCGTTGGCCAATGGGGCTCCGCGGCAGAAGTAGGCGTCGGGGCGCTGATCGAGCCCGTTCCATCGCGCGGTGCGCTCGGCGTCGCCGAAGAGATCGACCACGGTCGTGAACCCGTAGAAGAGGTAGCTGCGCGGCTCCTGCGCGTTCGCGGCCGCGACGATGTCGGGATGCGCGGCGATCTGCTGGGACGTCATGCCGGCCGTGAGGTCGGTCCTGAGATGCACGTGGCTGTCGATCATGCCTGGGATCAGGTAGCGGCCCGCCCCGTCGATCTCCTGCTCGCCGCGCAACCGGCGCTCGCTCACCGCCGCGACCCGTCCGTCCACGATACGCACGTGAGCGTGCTCGAGCGGAGCGGCGCGCTCGGCCGAGATCACCGTCACGTCGCGGACGACGAGGCCGGAAGGAGCGCCCTGCGTGGCGCAGCCCAGCACCGTGAGGCAAGACCCCGCCGCGGCGACTCGGCCGATCAGCCGCTTCACATCCAGAGATCGGCGAGCCCGCATGGCTGATCCTGAGAATCGATCGTATCGTTTATCGATAAGGCGTCGCCAAGTGCTCGTCAAGCGGCGCCCGAGGATGGCCGGTGGTCCCGAGGTGAGATGCCGAGAGCGCTCGATCTGGATGCCGGGCGAGCGCAAAGCGGAGCATGCCGTCCCCGGATCACGCCCCCTCGACCGCCCCCGCCGCCTCGTCCAGCGCCCGCGCGATAGCCGCGATCTGCTCGTCGCTCAGCGGGCCTCCGCCGAGCTTGAGCTCGAGCGCGAGGCGCAGGTTCTCGCGCGCACGCACGATCCTCGGCGACTGCCCTGCGCCCGCCCGGGCCGCGGCCTCGGAGAGGCGCCCGAACAGCGCGCCCACCATCGACTCGTTCTCCGTCAGGTGCGCTTCGCCCTCCGGCGTGATCGAGTAGACCTTCTTGCCGCCCTCGGCCTCGGCCGAGGCGGCGTAGCCCTGCTCCTCGAGCAGCGTCAGCGTCGGATAGATCACGCCAGGGCTCGGGCTGTAGGCGCCGCCGGACAGGTCCTCGATGGCCTTGATGAGCTCGTAGCCGTGGCGCGGCTGCTCGGCGATCAGCTTGAGCAGGGCGAGCCGAAGCGCGCCGTGCTCGAACATCCGGCCGCGCCGGCCGCGCTCATGCCCATGGCGATGGCCGTGCCCGAAGCGCGAGCCCCAACCGTGCGAACGCTCGTCGTGCCTACCTCGGAACATCGTTCGATCCTCACGTATCTAAGATAGATCTTAGAGCAAGATATATCGAAGAGCGAACGAAATGCAAGGTCTGACGCCGCATCGACCGCGCTGCACAGCGCCTCGGGNNGTCGGCGGCGGGAATCGCACACGGAGCAACGGCTGCGCCGGATCTCGTCCTCGCCTCGCTCGAGCTGGGCGATACTTCGCCCGTCCTCGACACAGGGAGGGTCTCTGAGGCCTCCGACCTTCGGGATGGCGGGGACGACGGCCGGCGCGGTCACCGCCTCCGGGGGTGCAAACCGGAGGGTCCAGGGCTCGGAGGCCCTGCGCGTCGAACCGGCAGCGCGGCGTGGAGCTAAGCCAGACGTCTGCGGGCTCTTCCTTCGGGAACCCCCAGCGAATCGTACGGCGCGGGCCAAGATCCCGACCCAGCAACTCCTGCAAAGCCGCGTCCGGGAAAAACGGCCGTCAACCGGGGCGCGTGAGCGCGCTTCAAATATCGGCGCCGGCGCGAGCCGGCGCGCGCGCTTCACGCGCCCCGCCTCCCGTCCGGACCGTCCCAGGGCCGGCGGAGGACGGCGCGTGCGCGGCGATCCAGCCAGATGGCGCCCGAGCAGGCTGGGCGCGCTCAGGTCAATGAGATCCTTCGCCGTGACGGTCGTCGCGGCGCGCCCGTTTGGCGCTGGAGCGCAACCCCGGCCGGTGCTCCCGGCTGCCCTCACCTTCGCGTGACATTGCCGCCCGCCCGTGGTTTCTCTTCGCTTGCGGAAGACCTCGGCCCGCGAGGCGAACCCATTGGCGAGACATCGAAAAAGCAATCGGAGGGGAGGCGGCGCACCATGAGGCCGCCCTGGTCCAAGCCCAAGACGGACGCCCCGGCCGCGCCGCCGGCCGCGCCCGCGGCGCGCGCGCGGACCGCGCCGCCGTCCCAGCTCAACGCAGAATCCGGGAGGACGCCCATGTACGACATCGGCCTTCTGATCAACGGCGCCGACAAGGCCGCCGAAGGCAACCGCACCTTCGACCGCATCGACCCGGTGTCGGGCGAGGTCGCGACCCACGCCGCCGCCGCCACCGTGGCGGACGCGATCGCCGCCGTGGAAGCGGCGGCTGCGGCGTTTCCCGAATGGTCCAAGATGGGACCGAACCCGCGTCGCGCTCTCCTGAACAAGGCCGCCGCCGTCCTGCGCTCGAAGTCGGCCGAGTTCGCCGACCGCGTCTCCGCCGAGACCGGCTCGACCAAGGGCTGGGGGCACTTCAACGTCGCCTTCGCCGCCACGCTGCTCGAAGAGGCGGCCGCGATGACGACCCAGGTCACCGGCGAGGTGATCCCCTCCGACCACGGCGCGTTCGCCATGGCGGTGCGCCAGCCCGCGGGCGTGGTGCTCGGCATGGCGCCGTGGAACGCGCCCGTCATCCTCGGGATGCGCGCGGTGGCCATGCCGCTCGCCTGCGGCAACACGGTCGTGCTCAAGGCCTCCGAGACCTGCCCTGCGACCCATCGGCTGATCGCCGACTGCTTCTATGAGGCGGGCCTGCCCGAGGGCGTGCTGAACGTCGTCACGCACGAGGCGAAAGACGCCCAGGCGGTGGTCGAAGCGATGATCGCGCACCCCGCCGTTCGCCGCGTGAACTTCACGGGCTCGACCAAGGTCGGGCGCATCATCGGCGAGCTCGCGGGGCGGAACCTGAAGCCCGTGGTGCTCGAGCTCGGCGGCAAGGCGCCGTTGCTCGTGCTCGNNGCGTTCATGCACCAGGGCCAGATCTGCATGTCCACCGAGCGCATCATCGTCGACGAGACGGTCGCCGACGCGTTCGTGGAGAAGCTCAAGGCCAAGGTCGCCACGCTCCAGGCCGGCGACCCGCGCTCGACGCAATGCCCGCTCGGCGCGGTGGTCGACATGTCGACCGTCAAGCGCGTCAACGAGCTCATCAAGGACGCCGAGGAGAAGGGCGGCGAGGTGGTGCTCGGCGGCCCGGGCGACAGCGTCGTCATGCAGCCCGCGATCGTCGATCACGTGAAGAAGGGCATGCGCATCTACACCGAGGAGTCCTTCGGGCCCGTCGTGTCGGTCATCCGCGTGGGCGGCGTCGAGGAGGCGATCGCCTCGGCGAACGACACCGAGTANNCTGGCCGTCGCCCAGCGCATCGAGTCGGGCATCTGCCACGTCAACGGCCCGACCGTGCAGGACGAGGCGCAGATGCCGTTCGGCGGCGAGAAGGCTTCGGGCGTCGGCCGCTTCGGCGGCAAGGCCGGGGTGCACGAGTTCACCGACCTGCGCTGGATCACCATCCAGCAGGCGCCGCGGCGCTATCCGATCTGAGCGTGCGCCGGCTGAGCGCGCGAGGACGGACGGCCGGGCGGCGCGCCCGGCCGTATCCGGGAGCGCCGCGATCTGATCGCCGAAGCCCCGCGGCCTGCGCCGTCCTCAGAGCGAGAAGAGCCGGACGGCCGCGGCCACCACCGCCGCTTGGCTGCCGACGCCCATCTTGGCGTAGATCGCGCGCAAGTGGGTGCGGATCGTCTCGATGCTGACGCCCTGCCGCCCCGCGATCTCCTGCACGGAGCAGCCGGCGATGAGCAGGGCGGCGACCTTCGATTGCGACGGCGTCAAGTGGTAGTGCTCGGCGAGCGCCGCGATCGCCTGGGGCCGCCCCTCGTCACGCGGTCGCCAGAGCGCGAGGCTCCACAGCGCCGTGTCGCCGATCGGCTCGAGCGCGCACACGACCGGCTTGCCGCCGCGCCCGCGGCGCTCGGCGATGAACACCTGCGCCCGCCGTTGGCGCCGCGGCGAGGCGAGGGCGTCCGCGAGCCGGCGCTGAGCGCGCGCGTCCGGCGTCCGGATCCGGCCATCGCGCACTCCGACGCCGCTGCGCGCCTCGAGCAGCTCGTGCGCGGCGGCGTTGGCGAGCAGTATGCGACCGTCCGCCGCGAGAATGCAGCGCGCGGTGCGCTCGCCCTCGAAGCAGGCGCGCAAGGCCTCCGCTTCACGCGGGGCGGACTCCGGCATGCTTCGTCGTCGTGCTGACATTCGGCCCCCGACGGGAGGCTAGCCGCGGGAGCGCGCGCGGACATCCCCCGTTTGAGGGATGCCGCGATGATAGCGAAAGCGCCTCGCGAGAGGCGGGTCTACAGGAGCTGGGTGACGACCGCGCCGCGCGGACACGCTTCGGATCACGGATCGAGATCCTTACGACGAGGCTCCCGAGCCGTTCGCTCGCCCGCTTTCCGTGCTAGCCTCTCTCCCGCGTGATCCCGCGCGACGGCGGGACGGTTGAGCCANNCGCGGCGGCCGGCTGTCGAGGCGCAGGCTCGGCGCGCTGGCGGGCGCGGCGGGGCTCGCCGCCTTGCTGCCGCGCGCGGCGAACGCGCAGGAGGTGACCGGCATGGACGTCACCGTGCCCACGCCGGACGGCATGGCGGACGGCTACTTCGTCCATCCCGCGAGCGGCGCGCACGCGGGCGTCATCATGTGGCCGGACATCTTCGGCATCCGCCCGGCGTTTCGCGCCATGGGCGACCGGCTGGCGTCCTCCGGGTACGCCGTGCTCGTGCCCAACCCGTTCTACCGCTCGGCCGCCGGCCAGGTGACGGAGGAAGGCGAGGAGTTCGGCGCGGCGATCGGCCGGCTCAGGCCGATGGCCCAGCAGCTCACGCCCGAGGCGGTGGTCGCCGACGCGACCGCGTTCGTGGAGTTCCTCGACGCGCAGGCGGCGGTGGACGCCGGCCGCCAGATCGGGACGATGGGCTACTGCATGAGCGGCTCCTTCACCATGCGCGCGGCCGCGGCGCTGCCCGAGCGCGTCGGCGCGGGCGCCTCCTTCCACGGCGGCGGCGTCGCGACGGACGCGCCCGACAGCCCGCACCTGCTCGTTCCGCAGATGGACGCGAGCTTCCTGTTCGCCATCGCCCAGAACGACGACGAGAGCGATCCCGAGTCGAAGAACCGCTTGCGCGAGGCGTTCGACGCCGCGGGCCTGCCGGCGGAGATCGAGGTCTAGCCGGCCCAGCACGGCTGGTGCCCGCCGGACTCGCGCGTCTACGACGAGGCGCAGGCCGAGCGCGCCTGGTCGCGGATGCTCGAGCTGTTCGGGGGGGCGTTGGCGTAGCCGGCGCGCCGATCATATGAGCGAGGTCTGGGTTCGGCCGCCGCTGAGCGGCGCCCACGCCCAGACCTAGCGGAAAGAGCCGTCTCCGCGAGCGCGCCCTCGGCGTCGCTTGCCGGCGCCCGAGACAGCGCCTCNNGCCCGAGACAGCGCCCCCGTCTACTCCCTGGGGAGACGACGCTCGGCTTCCTCGCGCCCGGCCTCGACCGCTTCCTCGCCGACGCGACGGACCCGCTCCGCGACGTCGCGCGCCGCGGTCTCGGCCCGACCGGAGGTCAGGCCTTCGTGCTCCGCGGCGTCCCTGACGCGGTCGGCGACGTCGCCGACCGCGCTCGCCGCCTCGCGCGCGTAGGCGGCCGAGCGCCGCCGCACGGCGTCGCCCGCTGCGCCGAGCCGGCGGTCCTCCGCCCGCGTGGACGGCAGCGCGCTGCCGAGCAGGGCGCCCACCGCGACGCCGAGGGCGCCGACGGCCAAGGGATGCTCCTCGTAGTAGCGGCCGGCGCGCTCGGCCCCGTGCTTGACCGAGGCCGCGGCGTCCTTGGTGGCGCGTCCCGCGCCTCCCGCGAGGCGGGCGGCGCCTTCTTTGATCTTCCGCCGCGCGTCGGCGGCGCGGCCGGAGAGGCGGTGGAATGCATCGTCGACGCGCGCTGAAAACGTCTCGAGCGCTTCCGATGTATCTCTGCGAAGATCGAGCGCGCCGGCCTTCGCTTCGTAGAGCCGATCGTTGAAGGCTTCCGCCGTCTCGTCGGCGCGTCGCTTCACGGCCGCCATCGCGCGATGGACGCGGTCGTGACTCTCGATCGCCTCGTGGTCTTCGGCGCCGAAGTTGAACCGGAAGTCGTCCTCGGACGCGCGATAGGGCGCCTCAGTGTAGGCGCGCGGATATCGGCGCTCGAACTGGCGCGGCCGGCCGGCCTCGAAGGCGTCCGAGCTCCAGTCCTCCCGGTCCTCTCCGCTGCGCCACCCGGGGCGGCGCTCGGAAGCGATCAGCCAGACGATGCTGGCCGCCATCAGCGTGAGCGGCAGAGGATTGGCGCGGACGCGTCGGGCGAAGCTCTGACCGACCTCCGCGCCGCCTTCCCTGAGGTAGCCCAAGGTCTGATCCAGGAACTCGCCCGGGGAAAGCTTCATCTTCAAGGCGTCGATCGTGCTGTCCATCCGCGCGCGCGTGAGGCGGATGTCGCGCTCGATCTCGGCTGCGCCGGCGTGCGTGTTCATGAGAGCTTGTCCTTCGCGAACTTGGCGTCCTCGCGGACGGTGCGCATGGTTCTCTCCGGCGCCAGCGCGCGCGCCGAGAGACGCGATCGACCGGCCGCGACAAGCAGGAGGCCGACGATGGCCGCCGCCGCCCCGACGATCAGCGCCGCTTGCCACAGCGGCATCTCGGTCGCGAGCCCGGAGACGGCCGCGGCGAGCAGGAACAGCACGCCCGCGAGCACGAGCATGCCGCCGACAGCCAGGGTGGCGACGCCGCCGCCGGCGCTGGCGAGCTTCTCCGAGATCTCCGCGCGCGCCAGAGCGATCTCCTGACGGAAGAGATCGGTCACCTCGTCGATGAGATCGCGCAAGTGATCCGCGATCGAGTGGGGTGCGCTCGGCGCCTCGTGGGCGGCGCTCGAGCGCGTCTCGGGAGGGTGCAGGCTCATGGCGTGTCTCCGTAGGGGGCGCGGCCTTCCCCCGGGCGCTCGCGCCATTCTCCGCCGTGGCGGCCGGCCTTGGCGACCCGGCTGATAGCGAAGCCGAGGGCGACGGCCCCGCCGAGGAACACGGCGGGATGGCGGCGCGCGAACGCGCACGCCTCGTCGGCGAGGCCTTCGACATCTTCGCGATGCAGGTGCGCCGCCGCCGCCTGAAGACGATCGGCCGCAGACTCGACCGTATCTGCGAGCCAGGCTTCCCGCCCGCTCAGCTCGTTCGCCGAGGCGTGAAGCGCCGCGACCACCCGCTCGAGGCTGCCGCCGACCTCTTCCCGACCGGCCTCCGCCGCCCGGCGGGCTTGGCGCTTCGCTTCCTGGGCGACGTCGGCCGCGGCGGAGGCGGCCTCTTCGCCCAGCTCGCGCGCGGTCCGCCGGGCCTCGCCCGCGAGGTCTTCGGCCGACCCTGTGGGGGCGTCTTCGGATTCCGGACCGACGGCGGTCATCGTCTCTCTCCTTGGCGGGTTCGCGATCGTTCAACTCGATTGACGCGCAAACGCCCTGGCGGGTCGTGTGGTTCCCTCCCGACGGCGGGACGCGCAGGCCGGACGGCGAGCCCGTCGCCCCGCGGCCGAATGGCCGGACAGCGCGGGCGAAGCAACGTCGAGCGCGAACCGCGAGGCCGGCGGCGACGCTTTCTCGGGTCCTCGGGCGCGCGACGTGCGACGGCTCGACCCCCTCGTCGGGGATCGGAACGATCCGGCGCGCGCTTCCCGGGCCCGGTCGACCGCCCGATAGGGGCGCGACGCCGCAGCAGGCGAAGGTCTGACCACGAAAGGCGAGCCCGTCGTCTCAGGGCGGTCGAGCGTGTCGCTCCGGGCCTCGAGCCGCTTCTTGTCACGGCGCAGCCGCGCGCGCTTTGCCGGGCTCGGAGTCGAGCAGCGCCCAAGGCATGGGATGATGCTTGTCGCCCATCCCGGGCAGCGCGCCGACGTCGGCGATCGTCACCACCACGCCGCGCACGACGGAGCGGAAGATCGCGACAGCCGGCTCGTCGCGAGTGGGTCCGCGCCGTCCGGCGCAGGCGCGCCTCCGCGAGCGCACGCGAGCGCACGCGAGCGCCAGCGCTCATCGCTCTCGTCGCCGGTCGCCGCGCTGCGCGGACGGAGCGCCGCGCCGCTCGAGCNNGCGCGGCGCGGCGCCGCTATCGACGCGGCGCTCGGCCGGGCTCGGATATGCCGATCACGGCCTCCTTGGCGGCCTCCGCGCCCTCGTCGCCGGCGCGCGCCAGATCCGCCAGGGAGACGATGCCCACCAGCCGCTTGTCATGGTTGAGCACAGGCAAGCGATGCACCTGCAGCTCGGCCATCATCCGACCCGCCTCTCCGAGAGAATGATCGTCGAAGCAATAGTAGACGCGGTCGGACATGCAGCTGCGCACGTCCGCACGCGCGCCGCCGTCCTCCGCGACTCCGCGGACGGCGATGTCGCGGTCCGTGATCATGCCGATCAGACGATCGTTCTCGCCCACCGGCAGGCCTCCCACGTCATCGTCCCGCATCTTCACCGCCGCATCGTGCAGGGACATGCTCGGGTCCGCGAGATCGACGTTCGCACTCATCACTTCCGACACGTTCATAACTGATCCTCCTGCAGCGCTCTTGGTCGCGAGCGCCCGGGCGAGACGTGCGCCTCCGCCGAGTTCCGCGGCCGGGCGTCGCTTCCTGGGATTGCAACGAAGGCGCGCGCGATAGGTTTCCCGTCGCGTGCCGAAGCGACGGCGGCTTCGTCACGATCGTTGAGCGCGTGCGCCCTCGTCGCGCGCCGCGGCCTGGGCCGACTTTCAATCGGGCAGGGCGTAGACGTAGATCGCGGCGCTGTTGACCGGCGGGGGTGCGATCTCGGGCGTCAGGGCGCCCAGCCCGCTCGTGAGCGGGTTGCCGTGGCCGACCACCAGCGCGATGTACTGCCGCACGTCCACCGCGTAGGAGATCGGCGCGCCGTTCGGCGTGTCGCTGACGCCCGATCGCCACAAGACCTGCCCGGTCGCCTGGTCGTAAGCCATGAACTGCCCGTCGAGCGAGCCGGCGAAGACGAGCCTTCCCGCGGTCGCCAGGACCCCCGTGCTGTGAGGGGCGCGTTGGCGCGCGCTCCAGAGAATCTCGCCGGTCTCCATGCTCATCGCCCGCATCAGGCCGTAGCGGCCGTCGCTCCCTTGGGGGGCGGCGGTCTCGATGTTCACGCGGGTCGTGAGGAAGCCGCCTGTCTCGACGGGGACCATGTCCATGCACACGTCGCGCGCCACGACGAAGAGGGCCGCCGTATCCGGATTGAAGGCCGTGGGAATCCAATTCCGCCCGCCCCCGCCGTGGGGGCAGACCGTGATCGCGTGATCGAGCCCGCCGGGCACGAGCTCGGGATCGATGATCTTGTCGCCGGTCTCGGGATCGATCCCGGTGACGAAGTTCTGGATCCCCGTGTCCGCGGTGTGGAGGTAGCGCCCGGTCTCGGCGTCGAGCACGTCGAACAGGCCCTCCTTGCCCGAGGTGATGATCACGCGCCGCCGGCCGCCCGCGATGTCGATCTCGCCGATCACGCGCTCGAACGCCCAGTCGAGGTCCCACTGGTCGTTCGGCATGTGCTGGAAATGCCAGGCCAGCTCGCCCGTATGGGGATCGAGCGCAAGCGTGGCGTCGGTGTAGAGGGCGTCGTTGTTCTCGCCGTCCTTCAAGAAGCGCAACGGCCCGGTGTCGTAGGTCTGCGCCGTCCCGAACAGGGCCAGGCCGGCCTCCGCGTCGTACGTGCCCGAGGTCCATACCGAGCCGCCGCTGCGCGCCTCGGCGGGGAGCCCGTTCCAGGTGTCGCCGCCCGGCTGTCCCGGCATCGCGACCGTGTTGAAGGTCCACAGGCGGTCGCCCGTCTCGGCGTCGAAGCCGGCGATCAGGCCGCCGCCGGGCGCCTGGGTCGTGAGGCCCTGCATCACGACGCCGGCGGCGGCGAGCGGCCCGCCCGGGTTGCGGAAGCCGGGCCTGTCGGTGATCGGCTTGTCCCAGACGGGCCGTCCCGTCCGCGCGTCGAGCGCCACGAGGTGGAGGTCCGACGTGGCCAGGAACAGCTGGTCGCCGTAGAGCGCGAGCGTCTTCTTCGAGGTCAGCGGCGTGCCCTCGGGCAGATGGCGCTGATAGCGCCACAGCACGGCCCCGTTCGCGGCGTCGAGCGCGAAGACCTCGTCNNGTAGCGCCACAGCACGTCGCCGCGCGCGGCGTCGAGCGCGAAGACCTCGTCGCCGTAGGCGTAGACGTAGAGGACGCCGTCGCGCACGAGCGGCTCGCTCGTGTTCGGACCGGCGGGCAGCGCCAGCGCCCAGGCGACGCGGAGATCCTCGACGTTGGCCGTGGTGATCTGGTCGAGCGGCGAATAGCCCTGCCCGCGATGGCTGCGCCGCCATGAGAGCCAATTCTCCGCAGGCGGATCGGCGAGCATCGCGTCGGTGACCGGCGCATAGTCGGCGAACCGGTCCGGGGCCGTCGGCCAGTCCGGGATGGGCGCGCGCTCGGAAACCCCGCCGATGCCGATGAAGGCGAACAGACCGGCGGGCGAGGGCGCTTCTGGAACCACGAGCTCTGCGAGCTGCGCGAGGTCGTGGGGCAGGGCTCGGCCGCCCGGGGCGACGCCGTTCTGCATCATCTGAAACGCGAGCACCGCCGCATAGGTCTCGTCGTCGAGGCCGCCCGTCGCGGCCGGCGGCATGGAGGAGCGCATGTAGGCGAACAGCTCGTCGACCGGGGCGCCGCCCCAGCGAGCGAGAAACGGGCCGCCCTTGAGCGGCGGCCCGAACGGCCCGCCCGCCATGGCCTCGCCGTGGCACACGGCGCAATGCTGCTCATAAGCGGCCGCGCCGTCGTCCGCCTGCTCCGCCGTGAAGCTGGGGGCGGGGACGTCGGACGTCGCGTCCTGCGCCCGGGCCGCGGCGTCGAGCGCGACGGCCAAGACCGCGACGATCGGCGCGACGCGGGCCGCCGCCCGCGAAAGCGCGCCGGGCGCTCGACGAGCGAGCCGCATGGCGATCGCGCGAGCCGCCAGCTTCATTGCGCATCCTCCCCCGTTTTGGTCTCGAGCGCGGAGCTGCGCTCGGCCGCACGGCAGCTTAGCGCCTTCGTTGTTGTTGTGACAACGAACTGACGACGCTTTCGCCGCCCGTCACCGCTCGTCGAGGATCGCCTCGGCGTTCGCCAGCAGGCGATCGAGATTGCGCTTGAAGGCGCTCTCGTCGATCCCCTTGAGCAGGCGGCGCTCGTGCCACACAGCATACGGACGGATATCCTCGAGCAGGTCCCGTCCCCGGCGCGTCAGGGCGGCCCGCGCCACCCGCGAGTCGGCCGGATCCGGCCGGCGCTCGACCAGGCCCTTGTCGATGAGCTGGCGCACGGAGCGGCTGATCCACGCCTTGTCGATGTGCGCGCGCCGCGCGATCTCGCTGATCGCGACGCTGTTCGCGCCGTCGAGCATGTTGAGGATTCTCAGATCCGTGCTGCGCAGCCCCCAGCGGGCCTCGATCCGCTGCCTGGCCAGGCGCGCGAAGACCTCTGCGATCCGCGTGACGCGGACCCCGACGTTGTCCTCGAGCGTCACGGCCTTGGCGGCGGCTTTGGATCGCGGCCTCGCGCCTGCTTTCGCCATGGCGTCACCTTTCATCCGATGCGCTGCGGCGGTCGTCGAGCGCAGGGCTGACGACCCTCGGATCGTCGGTCCGCGAGGCTCCGATCCGGGCGCGCCGCCTCGACCGACCCGCTCAGCGCCGCGTCGTCGTCCCGCGGGCCGCAAGTGCGACGAGCAGGGCCAACCGGCGATGGCGCGCGTCGTCGCCGTGATCACCAGGCTCGACTCCTCCCGCGCCAGCCTGCGCCGTCGTCATGGCCCCGCCGGAACGGACGGCGGGCCAGGGCTCCGGCGACCCGACGCCGCCCGCGTCCGGGCGGCCCCCGAGACATCCCGGTCTCCGCCCGTTCCTAGTAGAATAGGCCCGGCCACGCCACACCGTCCGCGCCGCCCCTGACGGCCGGGCAGGTTCCGCGCCCGCGTCCGGGGCGCCGACGACCGGTTGCGGAGCGCCGGCCTGCGAAACTACTCTCCCGGCATGCCGACGCCGCCGCTCACCGAGGAGACGTTCTCGCTGATCGAGCTCCAGCAGGCCACCCGCAACCGCGGCATGCCGCTCGAGGGGCTGCGCTACGACATCACCCCGACGGGCATCCATTACCTGCTCGTTCACTTCGACATTCCCGCCGCCGACGAGTCGAGCTGGCGCGTGGAGGTGACGGGCGAGGTGAGGCGGCCCCTGTCGTTGTCGTTGGATCACCTGCGGTCCCGCCCTGCACGGACCATCCCGGTCACGATGGAGTGCGCCGGCAACGGCCGCTCGCGCATGCCCGATCGAGCGGAGAGCCAGCCGTGGCTCCTCGAGGCGGTCAGCACGGCGGAGTGGACGGGCGCGCCGCTGTCCGAAGTTCTCGAGGAGGCCGGCGTCGGGCCCGACGCCGTCGAGCTGGTCTTCACCGGCGCCGACACGGGCGTCCAGAACGACGTCGAGCACGACTACGCGCGCTCGCTCACGGTCGCGGACGCCATGCGGCCCGAGGTGCTGCTGGCCTACGCGATGAACGGCCGTCCGCTCGAGCCGCAGCACGGCGCGCCCGTCAGGCTCCTCGTTCCGGGCTGGTACGGCATGACGAGCGTGAAGTGGCTCCGGCGGATCGAGGCCGTGCGCCGTCCGTTCGACGGCTTCCAGCAGGCCGACGCCTACCGTGTACAGAGCAGCGAGGACGATCCGGGCCAGCGCGTCACGCGCATCAAGGCCCGCGCGCTCATGATCCCGCCCGGCATCGCCGAGTTCCCCTCGCGCCGTCGCATCGTCGAGGCCGGCCCGGTCGAGCTCGTGGGGCGAGCCTGGTGCGGCGCTGCGCCCGTCGCACGCGTCGATGTCGCGGTCGACGGCGAATGGCGGCCGGCCGAGCTCGGACCGCACGTCGGCCCGTTCGCGTGGCGGTCGTGGTCGTGCGGGTGGAGCGCGACGCCGGGGGAGCACGTCCTGGCCTGCCGCGCGACGGACGCCGAGGGCGACGCCCAGCCGCTCGAGCCGTTCTGGAACCTGCAGGGGATGGCGAACAACTACATCCAGACCGTGCCCGTCACCGTGCGCTAGCCTGGGCCGATCGGCCGAGACTGGCGCACCCGACAGGATTCGNNAGCGCTCTATCCAACTGAGCTACGGGTGCTCTCGGCCGTAGAGCACGGCGCGTCGTTCCTCGCGCCGACGGCGCGGACGAGCCGGCGCGCGGCGCGAAACCTAGCCGAAGCCGCTCCCCGCCGCAAATCCCGGTCGCGACGGCCGCCCGGTGCGCGCGCTCGCCGCCGCGCACGCGGCGAGCCGCCCGCGCTGCAGCGCGAGGCGCGTTGCGCAGGCGGCGCTCTCGCGC
>JABAOG010004202.1_pt1 | contig 20730 bp, 24 predicted proteins | sample 7062131 | NCBI WGS metagenome assembly JABAOG01 (sample SAMN14538629, study PRJNA623070) | marine sediment metagenome | biome: marine biome [ENVO:00000428]; feature: marine pelagic biome [ENVO:01000023]; material: deep marine sediment [ENVO:00002113] | place: India: Arabian Sea | collected...
TGCGACCGCCCGCTCGACGAGTTCGAGCGATCGCCAGGCGGCCGGGTCGGACTGCCCGTGCGGTCCGGCAGCCGGGTCGATCACGCCCGCGAATCCGGCGAACGTTGCGGCAACCGAGTCTCGAATCGCATCCAGGTCGTAACCGCCTTCGAGAAACGCCACCGTCCGCCCCTGCGGGACGAGATCGACGAGCGAGTTGGCCATGTAGGCGTAGTCGGCCTCGATGAGATTCACCTCGGCGAGGGGGTCACGGAGGTGGGCGTCGTACCCGGCGCTCACCAGCAGCCAGTCGGGACCGAACTGGCGTGCCACCGGCAAAACGACTCGCCGGAAGGCTTCCCGGTAGACATCGCCGTACGAGCCACTCGGCAACGGGATGTTGACGTTCGTGCCGGTTCCCGGTCCATAGCCGAGCTCGTCGAGCCATCCGGTGCCCGGATAGAAGGGGAACTGGTGCAGCGATATGTACAGCACGCGCCCGTCGGAGATGAACAGATCCTGGGTACCGTTGCCGTGATGCACATCCCAGTCGACGATCGCCACCTTGTGGCCGGCGTCGGCCAGGTGCCGGGCGGTGAGGGCGATGTTGTTGAAGATACAGAATCCCATCGCTCTGTTGGGCATCGCGTGATGCCCCGGCGGTCGCACGATACAGAAGGCGGCTTCGGCGGCTCCTTCCTCGAGCCGGCCGACCGCCAGCGGACCGGCCCCCGCGGACCGAACGGCCGCATCCCACGTCTCGGGCACGGCGTAGGTGTCCGGGTCGAGATCGCCGCCGCCCGCGGAACAGAACCCGTGTATGGCCGTGACATACTCGGAGGAATGCACCGATTCGAGCAGGTCGGTGTCGATGGGCGTGGCCTGAATCTCCACCATCTGTACGGGCGCCTGTTCGAGGCCCTCGTGTGCCGCCGTCAAACGGTCGGGTCGCTCGGGATGCCATGTCGGCGACCGGTGCATCTGAAACGAGGGATGTCCGACCGCCAGGACTCTCATGGCCATACTCTGCCACAGACGGCCACTCCCGCGCCGCACGATCTACCCTTGTCCTGTGCAGATCTTGGTTTCACCCATCGCCGTGAGGCTGCGCGTATGAAGATTCGGGGATCCTGGCCGGAGCCGATCGATCTGCGCCGTGGATGGTCGCTGGCGACCGCTCGCCCGTGGAACGACGGCAGCGCCGACGCCCACCTGCGCCTGGTGCGGGGAAACGCCGATTTCCTCCGCGCCGCAGCCGCTGCCGTGCCCGTCGACGGCGGCCTGGTGCTCTCCCCTCCCCTGGCCTCCGGTAGCACTGCCGTCTGGGAGGAGGCCGGCTTCCGGCCGCACCTCGTTCTCGACCTCTACCAGCGCGACCTGCTCGCCCGACAGCAGGCGCCGGACATCCCGGTCACTACCGGCGAGGACGCCGAATGGCCGCAAGCCGTCCGCATCGATCACGACGCATTCGAACCTCAGTGGCGACTTGGGGCGACGGGCCTCGATGAGGCGCTGAACGCCACGCCGACGTCGGCATTTCTCACCGTTCGAGCGGAAGGAGGAAGCACCGCCGGGTTCGCCATCGTCGGAGCCGGCGCGGCCACCGGCTACCTCCAGCGAGTTGCCGTTGACCCCGGTCGGTCCCGCAGGGGATACGGCAGGGCACTGGTCCGTGCATCGCTGGGGTGGGCACGGAATCGCGGCTGCCGCACGTTGTTGCTGAACACGCAACCCGACAACGAAGCCGCCGGGCGTCTGTATCTGTCGGAGGGATTCACCAGGACTGCAGGAGGTCTCGTCATCTGGAGCTACAACGGAACATGATCCACGTCATCACCGATTCTTCGAGCGACCTCCCCGACGATCTCGCCGCCCGGTCCGGCATCGACATCGTTCCCTTGACCATCCGGTTCGGTGAGGACGAGTTCGTCGACCGCCGCGACCTCACGACCGGTGCCTTCTGGGAGAAGCTGGTCGACAGCCGGTTCCTGCCCGAGACCGCGGCCCCGAGTGCCGGGGCATTCGAGGAGCGGTTCCGGATCGCGCACGCAGCAGGAGCAACCGGCATCGTGGTCTTGACGATCTCGGCACAACTGAGCGGCACCTACCAGTCTGCGGTCATCGCCGCCGAGCGGTTCGGCGATCGAATTCCGATCCGCGTGATTGACTCACCGAGTGTCGGAATGGGGCTCGGGCTACCCGTGCTGTCGGCCGCACAGGCCGCGTCCGGCGACTCGACCATGCAGGAGGTCGTCGATGCTGCGCTCGAAGCCATTCGATCGACACATGTGGTGGCGGCTCTCGACACACTCGAGTTCCTCCACCGCGGAGGGAGAATCGGAGGAGCACAGGCGTTCTTCGGCAACATCCTGAGTATCAAGCCGCTCATCACGCTCGACGGCGGCGTGGTGGCCCCGCTCGGACGGGTCCGGACCCGCAGCAAGGCCATCGCGGCCCTCGAACAGCGGCTCGCAGCGCTCGGTCCGTCTATCAAGGCCGCGGCACTCTTCCACGCAGACGCTCCCGACGCGGAAGCCGTGGTGAGTCGCCTTCAGCCCTACGTGTCCGATGCGCTCATCACCACCCTGCTCGGCGCCGTCGTCGGCACCCACACCGGACCGGGGACGGTCGGCATCGCCTACGTAACCGGCTGATCGCCCGGGCGGAGAGGATCCCCTGTGCCACCACGGCTCCCCGATCGATACCACTTCGAAGTCCGTCTCGGCCGCGACGGCGACGTGGAGGAGTGGCTCGCCACCGACCGGGCACTCGACCGCCCGGTTCTGATTCGCCTGCTGGGACCCGAGACCGGACAGGAACGCCGCGGGGAGTTTCTCGACGCAGTCCGGGGGGCCGCCGGCGTCACGCACACACACCTTGCCTCGATCTACGCGGCCGCCGAGCTTCCGGACGGCGCCTACTCCGTCTCCGAATGGGCGGGTGGAATGACGCTCGCACACCGGCGGGCAGCAGGAGAGACCCTCCCCGTCCACGAGTTCCTTCCGAACGCGGCCGGCCTGGCCGAGGCCCTGGCCGCCCTCCACGCCGAGGGTGTGCTGCACGGCGGCATCGGTGAAGGTTCGATCTTCTTCTCGATGGCCCACCCGGCCAAACTTGCCGGCTTTGGAGGGCATGTCCCCGGGGCGTCGGCAGCCGAAGACGTTCGAGACCTCGCCGACACACTGATCATGGCGGTCACCGGCAGTTCGGTCCAGTCGGTGGCGCCGTCGCAGATGGTCGACGGTCTGTCGCCCGCAGTCGACGGAGTGCTGCGTCGTGCCCAGGCGGGAGATCTCGACGCCGCCGGCCTCGCCGAACTACTACGTGCTGCTCCGAGCACGCGGCAGGAGACGATCCCTGAACGTGCGTGGTCGTGGAAGTGGGTCACCCCTGTGCTCGGCTTGCTCGCCGTCGCCATCGTGCTGTTCTTCATCGGACGCTCTCTCGACACCGGGGAGCAGGATCCCTTGCTCTTCCCGGTCGCCCCCGGTCCGTCGACGACGGTCACGACTTCCTCGTCCCCTTCGACCACGGGGCCGGCCCCGCCCGCTCCCGACGCCGGCGTTTCGGTAACGGCGATCCGTGTCTTCGATCCGGAGGGGGACGGAGCCGAGCACGACGGCGAGATCCCGAACCTCACCGACGGTGACACAGCAACGGCATGGACGACGGAGCGCTACAACGATCCGCTCCCTCTCATCAAGAGCGGCGTCGGCTTCACGGTCGCCATCGAGGGCACGCCGGGTCGAGTCGACCTCCTGGGCGCCGTCGACGGCATGTCCTTCCGGCTCTACTGGTCCGAGTCGGCGAATCCAACACTCTCCGGGTGGGAGGGGTTGGCGGGGGGCTCCACGCGAGGTGATAGCGGATCTCTGCAGCTGCCGCCGCGCAATGGTGGCTTCTGGCTCATCTGGCTCACGGACGTCCCGGCCGACCCGGAGGGCGGGTACGTCGGCAGCATCGGCGAAGTACGCTTCCGGCCATGACGGCGGCCCGCTCCGAAGAAGACCTCATACTCCTCGAGCGCTTCTCGCAGGGAGATCGGTCGGCATTCAACGCGCTGGTCCGAGCGCACGAGGATCGGGTGTTCTCGGTGTGCCTGCGAATCATGACCGACCGGGAGGCGGCGCTCGATGCTACGCAGGAGACATTCCTCACCGTGTTCCGGAAGGCGGACCGTTTCACCGGGAAGTCTGCCTTCTCCACGTGGTTGTACCGGGTGGCCGTGAACACCTGCTACGACCTGCTCCGGAAGGAGAAACGGCGCCGCGCCGATCCTCTACCGGATCGCCACGACCCGGCCGATGCGTCGGCGGCGAGTGGGTTCACGTCGGTCGAGGAGCGGCCGGACCTGGAGAAGGCTCTCGCACAGTTGCCGGAGGAGTTCCGAGCAGCCGTCGTCCTGTCGGACCTCGAGGATCTCGCCGTCGCCGAAGTCGCCAGGGTGCTCGACGTTCCAACCGGAACTGCGAAGTCCCGCATCTTCCGCGGCCGCAGGATGCTTGCCGAGATCCTCGGGAACCCGGGGGATGCCGTTCGACGTCCAAGGAATCGAGATGCATGAGCACGACTACGACGTGATCGCCGCGTGCGCCGACGGCAGCGCCTCTCCCGACGAACTCGAGCGGGGGCGGGTCGCCATGTCCGAGTGCGCGGAATGCGCGGCGGAGTATCGAGCGCAGCTCGATGTGCTAGAGGTTTTGCGAGGTGCTCCGGCGGTGCGCATGACCGATCTGGAGCGAGCATCGCTCCATCGGACGCTTGCCGCTGCGCTTCCGGAACCGAAGGTCGGATGGTTCACGCGGTTCGCACCTCGCATCGCCGCCGTGGCCGCAGGACTCGCCGTCGTCGGCCTCGCCTCCGTCGCGATGCTGCAGCGCACCGGGATGGATACCGCCGAAACGGCCGCCGACGAGATCGCTGCCGATCTCAACGAATCGACCCGGCAGGAGCTCGCCCCTGCGACGGACGGTGTCCTCCAGGAGGAGGCCGGCGCAGATGCGGGGTTCGACGACGCCACCGAAGCGCCCACCTCCGCCAGCGCGATGACCCTCGAAGAGGTCGATGCTGCCGGCCTCGAGGAGTACGCCATGGGCCTTCTGGAGAACGAGCAGCCGCCCGCGCTCATCGAGGAGAACCTCGAGATGTGCGGAGGAGCGCTGCCGGCCGAGGCGCGTGTCACCGGAGCGGGCGAGGTGCTGTACGAGGGAGTGCACAGTTTCGTGTTCGTCTACGAACTCGGCTCCGACACCAGGGCAGCGGTGATCACTTCTGCCACGTGCGGGTCCGTGACGGAGATCACGGTCGGCGGATAGGCAGCGTCCGGCTCTCGTTGCGCCGATTCGCCGGATGGCTCATGCCGCTAGGCTCTGGGTTCATGGACGAATTCGCTACCAAGTTCGCCGATTTCCTGGAGAGCACCTCGACAAAGGTGCGCTCGATGACGGTAGATCGCATCTCTCGCGGTTTGAAGATCGCTGCTCTCGGCCTCGTCGCCGCAACGCTGATCCTCATCGCGATCATCTACCTTTTCATCGCCATCATCAGAGCGCTCGCCGTTCCGCTGTCCGCCCCCGGAGCCTTCGCCGTGGTGGGTGGATTATTCGTGCTCGGCGGTGCGTTCATCTGGTGGAAGCGAACACAGGAACCCAAGGAAACCTAAATCATGCCCGAGAAGGTCATCGTCATCGGGTCCGGCCCTGCCGGACTCACAGCAGCGCTGTATGCAGGCCGTGCGGACCTCGATCCGCTCGTCTTCGAAGGAAGCCAGGCCGGCGGTCAGCTCATGATCACCACCGACGTCGAGAACTTCCCCGGATTCCCCGACGGAATCATGGGCCCCGAACTCATGGAACGCGTGCGGAAGCAGGCGGAGCGTTTCGCTCCTCGCATCCATACCGTCGACGTCACGAAAGTCGATTTCTCCGAGCGCCCTTTCAAGGTCTGGGTCGGCGCCGACGAGTACACAACGGAATCGGTCATCGTCGCCACGGGGGCGTCTGCGCGCTGGCTGGGTGTCCCGGGGGAAGAGAAGCTGCGCGGCCGCGGAGTGTCGGCGTGTGCAACCTGTGACGGCTTCTTCTTCAGGGACCGGGAGCTCGTGGTGGTCGGTGGAGGTGACTCGGCGATGGAGGAGGCATTGTTCCTCACCAAGTTCGCCTCGAAGGTCACCATCGTTCACCGCCGCGACGAGTTCCGCGCCTCCGCCATCATGGCGAAACGAGCGCTCGAGCATCCGAAGATCGAGGTCCTATGGAACACCGTCGTCGAGGAGATTCTCGGCGAGGAGGAGGTGACCGGGGTACGAGTCCGCGATGTCGTCAGCGGCGAAGAGTCCGAGCTGGCCGTCGAGGGGTACTTCGTGGCGATCGGGCACAAGCCGAACACCGAGATCTTCGACGGCCAGCTCGATCTGGACGACGCCGGCTACATCGTGCTGCGTGGTGACGGGTCGACGGCGACATCGATCGAAGGCGTGTACGCGGCGGGCGACGTTGCCGATCATGTGTACCGCCAGGCGATAACGGCGGCCGGGACCGGCTGCCAGGCGGCGATCGACGCCGAGCGGTGGCTCGCCGAACGAGAGTGAACCGGAACGTCGCCACCCGGAACCCGAGGAGGAACCAATGAGCAACAAGATCGTACTCGACGACGCCACATTCCAGGCCGGGATCTCGGGCGACACGCCCGTCATCGTCGACTTCTGGGCCGAGTGGTGCGGCCCCTGCAAGATGGTGGAGCCCATCCTCGAGGAAATCGCCGACGAGTACTCCGACAAACTCGTCCTCGCCAAGCTGAACATCGACGAGAACCCCCAGTCGGCCGCCGACAACGGTGTCATGAGCATCCCGACCATGATCGTCTTCAAGAACGGCCGCAAGGCCAAGACCATCGTCGGTGCCAGGCCGAAGCACCAGATGTTGAAGGAACTGGCGGAGTTCATCTCATAGGTGCGGCAGGGGCGTCCGCCGGTGATGGCCGGCGGTTCCGAACGCTTCGTTTGCCTAGTACGTTATAGGCCCATGCGGTTGTATCGAGTGGGCGATTCGGGAGAGCCGATCCGGGATATCCAGGGTCGGCTCTCTGCGTTGGGGTTTGAGAGCGACCCCGACCCTCGGGGCGAGTTCTCCCAGGGGACGGCGAGTGCTGTTATTTCCTTCCAGATCGTCCGTGGTCTCGACCCAGACGGCATCGTCGGGCCGGACACCTGGCGATCTCTCTACGAAGCCGGGTTCCGATTAGGCGATCGGATCCTCTATCACCGCTCCCCGATGCTGCGCGGCGACGACGTGGCCGAACTGCAACGCCGTCTCAACTCGCTCGGTTTCGACGCCGGCAAGGTCGACGGAATCCTCGGCCCCGACACGGCCCGAGCGCTGCTGGATTTCCAGACCAATCGCGGCATGTCGGTCGACGGGATCGCCGGGCCGGAGGTGCTGTCGGAGTTGCGCTCGGTCGACCGCGCCACGCAGAAGACCGGTCGGGAGACGATCAGGGAACGCGAGTCCCTTCGCCACTTGCCGAGGTCGATCGTCGGAAGTCGTACCTGCTTCGATCCGAGTTGCCGTGACGACGACGAGGCCGGCGCCGCCTGGGCCGCCGCTTCGTCCGCTGCCGGTCTCCTTCAGATCATGGGGGGCACACCCCTGATCTCGCGCAGCATCGACGTGTTCACCACCGAGTCGATACGCGCCCGGAGGGCGAACCGCATCGGAGCGGACGTGATCGTCTCGCTGAGACTCCCCAGGGCCGACTCCCCCGGTGTCTACTACTTCGCGTCCTCGATGAGCCGCAGCGAATCCGGGGCTCTGCTCGCCTCGTCGATCGCTTCCCGACTCGAGCTACCGACCGGAGGGAGATCCGCCGCCATACTGAAACACACGCGGGCGCCTGCCGTCATCGTCGCCCACCCGCGGCTCGGCCCGGAGATCGGAAAGGGTCTGATCGCCGGTATCAATAGCTTCTACGTAGAGGCGTCCGATCAGGAGTAGAAGTCCCGGTAGATCCGCTCTAATTCGTCAAGTGACGAAAAGTTGATGACGACTTTCCCCTTGTCGCCGCGGTACTGGATCTTGACCGGGGTGCCGAGATGGTCCGAGAGGCGGTGCTCGAGTTCTATGATCGCCACCGGTCGCACCTGCGTGACCTTCGGTTGTGTCGTCGTGTCGTCCTGCCGCGACCGGACGCGGACGGCGTCCTCGACCTGACGCACCGACCATCCCTCCTCTGCCGCCCGCCGTGCGATGTGCTCTGCGAAAGCCGCGTCCTCTACGCCGAGCAAGGCCCGGGCGGCGCCCGCAGAGATGTCTCCGCGTTCGAGCATGCCCTGGATTGTCGCCGGAAGCTGCAGAAGACGCAGGGCGTTGGTCACCGTCGTACGACTCTTGCCCACTCGCTTGCCGATGTCCTCATGCGTGAGGCCGAAGTCCTCGAGCAGTTGCCGGTAGGCAGCCGCCTCCTCGAGAGGACCAAGATCCTCTCGTTGCACATTCTCGATGAGTGCCTCTGTCAGGCGCCCCCGATCGTCCGTCGTGCGGACGACGGCGGGCACCTCGGTGAGGCCTGCCCTCTTCGCCGCTCTCCAGCGACGCTCGCCGGCGATCAACTCGTAGCGGTGCTCGTCGATAGGACGTACCACGATCGGCTGAAGGACACCTACCTCGACAATCGATGCGGTCAACTCATCCAACGCAGTCTCATCAAACGCTAACCGCGGTTGGCTCGGATTCGGCTCAATGTGGTCGATGCCGAGGACGGCGAACCCCTGGTTGACTCCTGGCTGTTGCGGAATGAGGGCGTCGAGGCCCCTCCCGAGGCCACTGCGGCGTGCCGGCATCGCTGTCTCTCCTACTCGGTCTTGTGTCGCTGAATGAATTCTCGACCCAACTCCCGGTAGGCGATCGCGCCGCGGCTCATTGGGTCGAACGACTCGATCGGTTCTCCGTATGAGGGGGCTTCTGACAGGCGCACCGACCGGGGGATGATGGTCCGGAAGGTCTTGTCGCCGAAGTGCGAACGCACCTGGGCGGCTACGTCTGCCGAGAGACGGGTGCGGGCGTCGTACATGGTCAGCACCACCCCACCGATCTCGAGGTCCGGGTTGAGGCTCCCCTTGACGAGATCGATGTTGCGAAGGAGCTGGCTCAAACCTTCCAATGCGTAGTACTCGCTCTGAATGGGAATGAAGACCTCGTTTGCTGCGGCGAGCCCGTTGATCGTGAGAAGCCCCAGGGATGGCGGACAATCTATCAGCACCATGTCGTAGAGGCCGGCCGCTTCCTTCAACGCCATCTTCAGTTTGAGCTCCCGAGAGAACATCGAGACCAACTCTATCTCTGCCCCTGCGAGATCGATTGTGGCCGGAACCACATGCAAGTTGCGAACGCTCGTCGGCTCTATAACGTCAACTAGCGTCGTCTCACCTATGAGAAGATCGTACATGGACGCCTCGATCATCGATCGGTCGATGCCGAGGCCCGACGTTGCGTTCCCCTGAGGATCCAGGTCGGCCAGCAGTATCCTCTGTCCTTGGTAGGCAAGGGCGGCAGCGAGGTTGACGGCCGTCGTGGACTTGCCTACTCCACCCTTCTGATTGGCGATCGCAACGATGAGTGGAAATGATTCATCGTTCACAGGCCTCAATGATAAGGATCTTTCCCCCTCCGTCAAGCACCTGAGACGGGATCGTCTGTGTCCGCCCCCGTTGGTGGCCGTGTTCGTCGGCCGGTCCCGGACCCCGACTGAGACCGATCACGGCCCGTCCGCCGGGGAGCAGGAGCCCGGAGAGCGCCGGGATGAGCTCGTTCGGAGCGGCAACGGCCCTCGCAACCGCCCCCTCATATCGACCCGTATGCCGCTCGAGCTCACCCGTGACGGCCACCGCATTCGAGAGTCCGATCACCCGGATAGCTCTCCGGACGAGGTCGATGCGGCGCCCAGAGCGGTCGAGCAGCGTCCAATCCGTGTCAGGCCACAGGATGGCGAGCGGGAGCCCGGGCAGGCCGACCCCGCTCCCGATGTCGATCGCCGTCGCGGGTTCGGCTCCCGGCGGCCAGGCCGCCGCGAACGCCAGAGAGTCACAGATGTGGCGGTCCCAGATGCGATTCTTCTCNNCTGCGTCGGGGCGATGGCCCGTTCCATCCAGGCAATGACCCTCTGAACGCACACCGGGTCTTGACGCATGGTCGCGACTCTAACGGTGTTTCACGTGAAACACAGAACCGGGGACCACAATGGCCCCCGGTTCTGTGTACGTAGACTCGTTGCCGGCTACTCGGCCGCAATCACCACGCTGCGATGCGGTTCCTCGCCTTCTGAATACGACCTCACGCCGTCGATATCGGCGATAGCGTCGTGAATCACCTTCCGATCGGCAGGATTCATCGCCTCGAGCATGACCTCGCCGCCTTCCTCGAGCACCTGCTCCGCCAGCCTCCGAGCGTAGATCTGTAGTGCCTCTCGCCTGCGCTCCGCGTAGCCGGCTACGTCCAGTCTCAGGCGAGTGCCCTCGCGTATCTTGCGCTGGGCAACTGTCCGGGTGATCTCGTGCAGCGACTGCATAATGGTGCCGCGAGTTCCAATGAGCGCTTCGGTTTGGGCGCCATCGATTGAGGCGTACACGATGCCGTCCTCACCCTTCGTCGTGACCTCGCCCTCGAGTCCAAAGGCGTCGAGCAGTCCTGCAAGGAACGAATGGACCACTTCTCTCCGCTCCTCCAGCGTTGCTTCGGGAGCATCGTCTCCTGAGGGCTCGTTTGATCTGCGGTCCATGGTCTCCTCCTGTCGCCGAGGCCGCCTTGGTTTGGTGTGCTCGGTGGTCCTGCCCTTCCCGCTGGGCTCAGGTTTGGAGTCGCCGCCTTGGCGGGGCCGGCGGTTTCCCTGTCCACCGTTGCGCGAACCGCTACGGCCACCCCTGCCGGAGTCCCTGCTGGCTTCGCCGGACTTCTTGGTCTTCCGGCGCCGCTTGCGCTTCTTCGGCTTCGCCTTCACGCGGACGATAGCGTCTGACCGCCCGATGCCCAGGAAACCCTTCTCGGCTTGCTGGATCACCTCGACCTCGGCCGCTTCGGCAGACTCCAGGCCGAGTTCAGCCAGTGCAGCCTCAACTGCGACTTCGACCGTCCTACCTCTGACTTCAACCCACTCCACTACTTCCTCCTCCTGCGCTGCTTCTTCTTCGAACCTTGCGGTTTCGCCGGCGTCGGCGACGGTTCGTCTGTCGGAGTCTTCTGTTCCTCCTTGGGCGGGGGAGTGGGGCGCCCGTCGAGTCGAAAGATGAACGCCTGTTGCCCCAGTCGGAATATGTTCGACGTCGTCCAGTAAAGCGTCAGGCCGGCCGGGAAACTCCAGGAGATGAAGCCGATGAAGAGAGGCATGATCTTGGTGATCGTCTGCATCTGCCGGGCCTGCTTGTCCTGAGGTCCTCCGTCGCGCGGTTGCGCGTGCCACTGCTGAACGAACTGGACCCCGACCATCAGCGCCATCAGGATGAGGTAGGGAATCGTTGCGACCAGACCGTCGTCAGCGTAAACCCTGGACGGTTCCAGACCCAGCAGCATTCCGAGGAACTTCTCTCCACCATCTACCAAATGTTGGTAGAGCGACGAGTCTGCCGGGATCCCGGAATCAGCGATCGTCGACGGGAGGGCGGCTTCTCTGAGGACACGGAAGAGGGCAAACCAGATCGGCATCTGCACCAGCAAGGGGACCAGGCAACCGCCCGGTGTGGCGCCGGCCTCCCGTTGTGCCTTCATCATCTCCTGCTGAAGCGTTTGCGGATCGTCCTTGTACTTCGCTTGCAGCCGTTTGATCTCGGGCTGTATTGCCTGGAAAGCTCTGGTAGATCGGGTCTGTTTCAGCGTCAACGGGAACAGCACGGTGTTGATCAGGATCGTCAGGAAGATGATCGACACGCCGTAGTTCGGAACGATGTCGTAGAAAACTCCGAGGAACCATCCGAGCACCTGTTTGATGCCGTCGAAGATGGCACCCATCAGCTGGTCTCCTCTCTGTCGGGAACCGGATCGAAACCACCTTCATGGAAGGGGTGGCAACGCCCAATCCGGCGAAGGCCCATCCACCCTCCTCTGAGGAGGCCGAACCGGCCGATTGCTTCGTATGTGTAACTCGAACAGGACGGCTGATACCGGCAGTTCCGCCCGAGGGCAGGCGAGAACACCTTCTGGTAGACGCGAATCAGCGCTTGTGCTGCGCCTGCCGGGCCAAACCCGGCTCTCGTCTCCGTCACGCTGTCGTCTCCTCACCGGCGACGCCGCCCTTCAGCCAGCCGATCAGACTGGCGAACGGCGCGTCCACCACGGACGCGGAAGCGACGATCACATAGTCGCTTCCCTGTTCGAGCGGGACCTCACGAAGCGCTTCGCGAAGTCGCCGCCTGGCGCGGTTGCGCCGCACCGCGCCCCCTACCTTACGCCCAACTACGAAACCAACGCGCGGAGGGCCCGGATATCCAGGGACTCGAATCACCAGCACGCCTCCGCTGCGACGGCGGGTACCGTGGCGAAACGCTCGCTGGAACTCCGCCGACTTCCGGAGTGAGCGGTACACCGTCTCAGACGGCGAGCCGCTTCCGGCCTTTCTCGCGACGCCGCTTGAGGATGGCGCGGCCTGCACGAGTGCGCATCTTCTTGCGAAAGCCGTGTTTCTTGTTGCGCCGGCGCACGTTCGGCTGATATGTGCGTTTCATCGGGGAATCTCCGAATAGGAAAGAGGTGGCTGGAGGTTACGGAGTTCCCGGGCCTTTTGTCAAAGAAGATCGGCACGCGCATCGTACCTGTGTTCGATGCGCGAGAAATTCTCCTAACACGCGAAAAATCCGTTAGCGGCGAAATTGTCCACATTCGGGACTCGCCTCCGCCTCTCCTGCCGCACAAAAACACTGTCTGAGCAGGCATGATGGCAGTTGACGACAAACCCACAGGCCGTCCACAAGGGCGGTTTTCGCCGTCTTGAGTCGTCCCGAACCCAACCCATATACTCCGCCCCCGCCGGCCGGGCCTCTGGTCTACCGGGCCACTTCCCAAATGAGTAGTTGAACAGGCGCGGCTGGAGCGCGGGACGTCCTCTCCCGCCCGTCGTGCACTTTTCTCCACATGGTGTGGAAAGACCTGTGGACATGTGAAATGGAGTCGGGAGGGAACGTTGACGCAGGTGCAATCTGCAACAGATGAATTGACGGCATTCCGCCGGTCTCTTCAGGAGCGCGTTTCGCCCGTGACCTGGCAGACCTGGCTGGCGGCACTCGACGTGCGCGAACCCGTCGACCACGAACTCACGCTCGTTGCTCCGAGCGACTTCCATCGGCGTTGGATAGCCGAGAAGCATCTCGAAGCGATCGCCGGAGCAGCCGCTGCCACGTTCGGCCCCGACGTCGTCGTCCAGTTGGAGACCGGGACCATGACGCTCCCGTTCGACGAAGACCCGGAGCCCGAGCCCGAGACGTCGGAGCCGGAGGCGCCGGCTCCGAGTGCGTCCCCGCCCCGCCCCGTCAACCGCCCCGGCAGCCGTCTCCTTCCCCGCTACACCTTCGAGCATTTCGTCGTCGGTCAGTCCAACCGCTTCGCGCACGCAGCGGCGATGGCCGTCGCCGAGCAACCCGGAACGCACTACAACCCCCTCTTCATCTACGGCGGCGCAGGCCTGGGCAAGACGCACCTCCTGCAGGCCGTCGGCCATCACGTACTCGAGTTGGCGCCGACCCGTGTCGTCCGGTACGTGTCGTCCGAGAACTTCTTCAACGAGTTCATCGACGGGATCCGCAGCAAACGCATGGACGAGTTCAAAGCGCGGTACCGGACGACGGACGTCCTCTTGCTCGACGACGTCCAGTTCTTCGAGGGCAAGGAGCAGATCCTCGAGGAGTTCTTCCACACCTTCAACAGCCTCTACGAGTCCGGGAAACAGATGGTGATCAGCTCCGATCGTCACCCACGCCACCTCAAGACCCTCGAAGACCGGCTTCGCAGTCGGTTCGAGTGGGGACTGCTGACCGACATTCAGCCGCCGGACGTCGAGACGAGACTTGCGATCTTGCGTATGAACCTGGAGTCACTGGAGCAGCCGATGCCCGAGGACGTGCTCCTCTTCATCGCCGAGAACGTCGAGGACAACATCCGCGAACTCGAGGGAGCGATGACCCGTGTCACCGCATTTGCCGGGCTCACCGGGCAGTTGGTAAACCTGGAAATCGCACGAGACGTCCTCCAGGACCTGGTCCCGTCCTCGACCCCCCGGCCGCTGACGGCCGATCAGATCATGGATCGCGCTGCGGCGGCGTTTGGATTCACGTCCGTCGACCTGCGCGCCAAGAGCCGCCGTCAGCCGCTGGTGCTGGCCAGACAGGTCGCCATGTACCTGTGCCGCGAGTTGACCGACCTCTCGCTGCCACAAATCGGGTCGCTGTTCGACAGGGACCACTCGACCGTTCTGCACGCCGTCGACAAGGTGAAAGGTCTCTTGCAGACCGATCATCAGGTGTTCGAACGTGTGACCGCGTTGTCCCAGGAGCTGCGGACAACGTGATCGGAGTCCACAGTCTTCCACAGACCGCCCCAAGAGCGTGTTGGTATGCATCGCCCCATCCCCAGGGGATGTTGATTGGAGAAACCCATCGTATGCTGGGGTTTCGCAGAGTTCTCCACAATCCACAGGGCCTATGACTACTACTACCGTTAATACATTGGAATCTCAGAAGGGATAGACATCCGTGCGTATCCGAGCGGAACGAGACGATCTCGCCGACGTATTCTCTCGCGCCGTCCGCGCAGTCGGACCACGCGCCGCACTCCCCATACTCCAGGGTGTGCTGTGTGAGGTCACCGGCAACATGTTGCGTGTGACCGGGACAGATCTCGAAATCACCGTCAGGACGACGGCCGAGGTCGAGGTGCTCGAGGAAGGGTCGGTTGTGATTCCGGCAAAACTGGCCGATGGAGCAATCTCCAAGATGCCGGCAGGCGCAGTCACGCTCGGCTCGGGCGACGGTGAAGTCGAAATCCTGGGAGCCGGTCCGGCGTTTCGATTGCGGGAACTGCCTGTGGACGAGTTTCCTCAGTTGAGCGACCCGGACTTCTCGGGAGCAACCGAACTCGACGGAGGTCTGCTCGCTTCCTCGGTCGCCCAGGTGTCGATTGCCGCCAGCAGTGATTCGGCTCGCCCCATCCTCACCGGTGTTCTGGTCGAGTCGACCGAGACCGGCACCCGTCTCGTCGCGACCGACTCGTACCGTTTGTCGGTACGAGACCTGCCGGGTGTCACCACCGGGGCGAGTGGCCTCATTCCGGCCAGGGGAATGAGAGAGATCAGCCGCACCGTCGGGTCATCGAAGGTACGTCTCGCCATCGGCCAGCGTGACGCCGTGTTCGGCTCGGACCGCGGGTCACTCACCGTACGGCTGATCGAAGGAAGCTTCCCGAACTATCAGCAGCTGCTCCCGGAGTCGTACCCGAACCGGGTGATCGTTTCCAAGTCGGGGCTCCTCGAGGCACTCTCCAGGGCTGCGCTCGTCGCCGAGGATCACATCCCGGTGCGTTTGCGGCTGATGGACGGAGGCGTCGAGATGACGGTCACCCGTCAGGACGTTGGCGGTGAGGCCGAGCACCTGGCCGGCGAGTTCAGTGGTGACGACGCCGAGGTGCTGATCGCGTTCAATCCCCGTTATCTGGCAGATGGGGTCTCGGCGATCGAGGACGATCATGTCGAGATCCAGGTGATCGACGGACTCAAACCGAGTGTCATTCGGGGTGTGAACTCCCGGGACTTCCTCTACCTGTTGATGCCGGTACGGATCTAGGTGGCGTTCGGGCGGATCCGCGAGAGGCGGGGGGCAGGAGCGTGCGCGTCGAATGGCTAGAGATCACAGGGTTCCGTTCGTACACCGGAGCCCGGTTGGATCCGGTTCCCGGCATGAACGTGCTCGTCGGCGGGAACGCCGCCGGTAAGACGAATCTCCTGGAGGCGGTCGCCTATCTCGCCTCTCTTCGTTCGTTCCGCAGTGTGGCGGACGACGCCCTGGTGAATGACGACGTCGACGCAGCGGTCGTACGTGGCAACGTCGTGAGATCCGAAGGATCGTCGTTGATCGAGGCCGAGATACCACGCCGGGGGAGACGTCGGGTGCAAGTGAACCGCCGGCGACCTGCTCGTTCCAGTGACTTGCTCGGACATCTGAGGGTCGTGGTGTTCCTTCCCGAGGATCTCGATATCGTCAAGAGAGGTCCGGCGTACCGCCGGGACTTCCTCGATCGAACGGCGGTCCAGCTCTGGCCCGGTTCCTATCTGGATCAACAGGAGTACGAGCGGGCGGTCCGGCAGCGGAACACACTGCTTCGCCAGGAGGGAAGCGATGCCGACCCCACGACCCTCGCCGTCTGGAACGAGAGAATGTCCCAGGCGGGTGCCAGAGTGATGGAGAGNNGTGGAGTTCGCCTATACCTCCAAGTGGGGCGGCGACCTCGAGGTCGAAGTGACGGCGGGGGAGCGGGCGGACCTCCTGGCGACGGCACTCGTGGAGAGTGATCGAGTCGACCGCGAGCGACGGGTGACGACGGTGGGCCCGCACCGGGATGAGCCGGTCATCACGCTCAATGGACGCGACACCAGGACGAAGGCGAGTCAGGGAGAGCAGCGTACGCTGATGCTGGCGTTGCGGTTGGCTTCGCATGAGGCGATTGCCGCCGCGGTCGGCGAACCACCCGTCTTGCTGCTCGACGACGTCTTCAGCGAGCTCGACCGCGATCGAGCCGGTGCGCTGGCCGGTGCGCTGCCCGATGCCCAGACCTTCATCACGACGGCGCGCTTCGAGGAGGTACCCGTGCAGGGCCACCGGTGGACCGTTGAAGGAGGGGAGTTGCGATGAACGATCTCCACTCGATCGGCGCATTGCTGCGGACCGCGCTCGGCAGGATGGGACTGGATCGCGTCGACCTCACGCTGAAGCTGATCGAGGAGTGGAATGAGGTGGCCGGCTCACCCTGGGCCGGAGCCTCGAATCCGGTGGTCGTGAAGGACGGCGAACTCGTCGTCGAGGCGACCTCTCCAGGCGCCGTGCGGTTCCTGAGGTACTCGGTGGGTGATCTCATGAGACGCCTCGACGAGCGCTTCGGAGAGGGTGCCGTGACCGCAGTCACCGTCCGGCCTCCACCATCGCGAAATATCCCATGAAATATGGCGATTCTGGCGGTCGATGGGCTTGGGAATCGACCTCCCAACCGCTATAATCACACCGTTGTAAATCGCGTTCCCGAGGGCCGGTACGAGGGCCCCGCCGCACGACAGCGCCGAACGCTGAAGGAGTCCAGTGACTGCCCCAAATCCATCGTCCTATGACGCTGGCGATATCACGGTCCTCGAGGGTCTCGAGGCCGTCCGCCGGCGACCCGGCATGTACATCGGTTCGACGGGACCTCGCGGTCTGCACCACCTGGTGTGGGAGGTCGTGGACAACGCGGTCGACGAGGCCATGGCCGGCTTCTGCACCCGAATCGACGTCACGCTGCTGGCCGATGGGGGAGTGCGCGTCAAGGACAACGGACGCGGGATTCCCGTCTCGAATCACAAGAAGACGAAGGTCTCGGCGCTGACCACGGTGCTCACCACCCTCCACGCCGGCGGCAAGTTCGAACAGGGCGCATACACGGTGTCCGGTGGTCTTCACGGTGTGGGCGTGTCGGTGGTGAATGCTCTCTCGACGCGTCTCGAAGCCGAAGTCGTGCGCGAGGGTTTCCTCTGGTCCCAGAGCTTCGTTGAGGGGCGACCGACCGGCACGGTCGAGAAGGTGAAGCCGGCACGGCGGACGGGCACAACCATCACGTTCTGGCCGTCGCCGAAGACGTTCTCGGAGACGACCGAGTTCCACTTCGATACGATCGTCTCCCGCCTCCGCGAGATGGCGTTCCTCAACAAGGGTCTCGAGATCCGGCTTCGCGACGAACGCGAGGAGGAACCCGTCGAGAAGACCTTCCTCTACAAGGGTGGCCTGATCGACTTCACCAAGCACCTCAACGCCAAGCGTGAGCCGTTGCATGCGCACATCATCTACTTCGACCACGAGTCCGAGGATTCAGAACTCGAGATCGCCATGCAGTGGACGGGTTCGTACAACGAAACCGTTCTCAGTTTCGCCAACAACATCAACACCCACGAGGGCGGAACGCACGAGGAAGGATTCCGCAAGTCGCTCACCAAGGCGATCAACGACTTCGCACGAGGGAAGAACCTCCTGAAAGAGAAGGATGTCAACCTCAGCGGTGAGGACATCAGGGAGGGCCTCACGGCGGTCATCTCCGTGAAGGTCCGCCAGCCGCAGTTCGAAGGCCAGACGAAGACGAAGCTCGGCAACACCGAGATCCGCTCGTACGTCGAGAAGACGCTCAACCAGATGTTGCCGGAGTGGCTGGAGCGCAACTCGGGCGAAGCGCGGCGGATCGTGGACAAATGCATCACCGCTTCCAAGGCTCGTGAGGCGGCCAGGAAGGCCCGGGAGCTCACCCGGCGCAAGTCGCTGCTCGAATCGACGAGCCTGCCGGGCAAGCTCGTCGACTGCTCGTCCCGTGACCCGGGCGAGAGCGAGCTGTTCATCGTGGAGGGTGATTCGGCGGCCGGCCCCGCCAAGGAGGCCCGCGACTCGGTGACCCAGGCGATCCTGCCGATCCGCGGCAAGATCCTCAACGTCGAGAAGGCCCGCCTCGCCAAGGCGCTGCAGAACAACGAGGTGCAGGGGATCATCACCGCCGCCGGCACGGGGATCGGCGAAGAGTTCGACGTGAGCAAGGCCCGGTATCACAAGATCGTGATGCTCACCGACGCCGATGTCGACGGCGCCCACATCCGCACCCTGCTGCTGACCCTGCTCTTCCGGCACATGCGAGGTCTCATCGAGGCGGGGTACGTGTTCGTGGCACAACCGCCGCTGTACCGCTTGAAGGTGGGTTCCAAGGTCCACTATCTGAAGGACGACGCGCAACTCGCCGAGTTCCGCAAGGAACATCCCAAGGTGAACCCGACGCGATTCAAGGGCCTCGGCGAGATGAACGCCAACGAGTTGTGGGAAACCACCATGAACCCGGAGACCCGAACGCTGGTGCGCGTCGAGCTCGAAGACGCGGCCAGGGCCGAGGAGATCTTCTCCATTCTGATGGGCGACGATGTCGCCGAACGGAAAGCCTTCATCCAACACAACGCCAAAGACGTCCGTTTCCTGGACATCTGAGCCGAGGACGCCATGACCGACAGAGAACAGCAAGGGAACATCCGCGAGATCGACATCAACGAGGAGATGTCGCAGTCGTTCGTCGACTATGCGATGTCCGTCATCGTGTCGAGGGCGCTGCCGGACGTCCGGGACGGCCTGAAGCCGGTCCAGCGGCGGATCATCCACGCGATGAACGAAGCGAACATGGGTCCCGGATCGCGTCACAAGAAGAGCGCCACGGTGGTCGGCGACACGATGGCGAAGTTCCACCCGCACTCCAACGACGCCATCTACGACGCACTGGTGCGCTTGGGCCAGTCTTTCTCGCTTCGCCACCCACTGGTCGATCCACAGGGCAACTTCGGCACGATCGACGATCCCCCGGCCGCGATGAGGTACACCGAGTGTCGCCTGGCACCGATCTCCGCCAAACTGCTCGAGAGCATCGACGAAGACACCGTCGACTTCGTCGAGAACTACGACGGAGAGCACGAGGAACCCTCGGTGCTCCCCGCCCGCTTCCCGAACCTGCTCGTCAACGGCTCACAGGGCATCGCCGTCGGCATGGCGACCAACATCCCGCCGCACAACCTGGGCGAAGTCGTCGACGCNNNTGACGCGCTGTCCACCGGCCGCGGTTCGGTGAAGATGAGGGCCGTCGCCGATGTGCAGGAGGTCCGAAAAGGACGCAATGCCATCGTGGTGACCGAGCTCCCGTATCAGGTGTCGAAGGATCGAGTGCTNNNCTCGTGCACGACAAGAAGATCACTGGGATCTCGGACCTACGTAACGATTCATCGGCGCGGGTGGGCACCAGGCTCGTGATCGAGCTGAAGAAGGACGCCGTCCCACAGGTGGTCATGAACCAGCTGTTCAAGCTGACCCAGCTGCAAGAGAACTTCGGTGTCAATACGGTGGCGCTGGTCGACGGCGTCCCGAGGACGCTCAACCTGGCCGAGCTGGTCGGCTACTACCTCGATCACCAGATGGAGGTCATCGAACGGCGTACCCAGTTCCGGCTCGACAAGGCCAAGGCCCGGGCGCACATCCTCGAAGGCCTCATCATCGCCGTCGACAACATCGACGAGGTCGTGCGGATCATCCGGGGCTCCTCGGACACGCCCGAGGCGCGTGCCGCCCTCATCGAGCGCTTCGAACTCAGCGAGATTCAGGCCAACGCGATCCTCGACATGCCGCTGCGCCGGCTCACAGCCCTGGAAACCGAGAAGCTCCGTGCCGAACTGGCCGAGATCCACGCCCTGATCGCCGAACTGGAGGCCATCCTCGCCGATCCTGCTCGCCGGAGGGCGATCATCAAAGACGAGCTGACCGCCATTCGCGAGAAGTACGCGGAGCCGCGCCGATCTCGGATCATCCCGGACGAGGGCGATCTCTCGCTCGAGGACCTGATCGCCGACGACGAACTGATCGTGTCGGTGAGCAACGGCGGCTACGTGAAGTCGGTGCTGGCCGGAACCTACCGGCTGCAAGGGCGCGGCGGCAGAGGAGTCAAGGCGGCGGAGTTGCGGGAGGACGACGTG
>JABAOG010007528.1_pt1 | contig 20717 bp, 21 predicted proteins | sample 7062131 | NCBI WGS metagenome assembly JABAOG01 (sample SAMN14538629, study PRJNA623070) | marine sediment metagenome | biome: marine biome [ENVO:00000428]; feature: marine pelagic biome [ENVO:01000023]; material: deep marine sediment [ENVO:00002113] | place: India: Arabian Sea | collected...
AGTTCGGGTTGGCGATGATCCCCTTCGGCCTCGCCGCCGCCCGCCCGGGGTTCACCTCCGGGACCACCAGCGGCACCTCGGGGTCCATGCGCCAGGCGGACGAGTTGTCCACCACCACCGCCCCTTCCGCCGCGGCCCGGGGCGCCCACTCCCGGCTCAGTCCCGAGCCCGCGGAGAACAGCGCCACGGCGCAGCCGCGGAACGCCCCCTCGCCCGGTGCGTCAACCTCCCATTCATCACCCCGCCAGGCCAGTCGGGTTCCCCGCGACCGCTCCGACGCCAGGGGGACGATGGCGTCCACCCCCGGGAGCCGGGCCTCCAGGACCTCCAGCATGGTGCGGCCCACGGCCCCGGTGGCCCCCAGGATCGCGACCCTCATCCGTCCTCCCCGAGGCCGAAGCCGTCGTGCAGCAGGCGGACCGCCTCCGCCTCGTCGGCCCCGTCCACCATGAGGATGATGGAGACCGACGACGCGGACACGTCGCGCACGTCGATCCCCCGGGCCCGCAGCGTCTCGAACGCCCGGGCGAAGACCCCCGGCCGCTTGTGCATCCCGCTGCCCACCAGGGTGACCCGTGCCAGTCCCTCCACCACCTCCACCGTCTCGCCGTCGAGATCGGCGACCACGGCGTTGCACTCGTGCCGGGCCCGTTCCAGCTCCCCCGCCGGCACCGTCAGCTGGATGGAGCGGCGACCGTCGGGGGCGTCCAGCTGGCTCAGCAGGTCCACGCTGATGCCGTTGTCCGTCAGCCGGGTCAACGTGGTGGTCATGCTGCGCATGTCGGACGGGAGCCCGCGCAGCACCAGCTGCGCGTACCCGCCCTCCGACGCCACACCCGTGAGGATCGGATCTTCCATGGTCGGCTCTCTGTGTGCGATGAGGGTGCCCGGGTCGTCCTCGGGCGCGACCGACGAGCGGACCCGGACGGCCACGCCGAACCGGGCGGCGATCTCCACCGCCCTCGGGTGGAGGACCCGGGCGCCCGACACGGCCAGCTCCGTCATCTCGTCGTAGCCCACGTGCGCGACCCGCCCGGCCCCCGGGACCACCGCGGGGTCCGCGGTCAGCACGCCCGGCACGTCCGTGAAGATGTCACACCGGTCCGCGGCCAGGGCGGCGGCCAGAGCCACGGCGGTGGTGTCCGAGCCGCCCCGGCCCAGGGTCGTGACCTCCCGGGTCCGGCTCACGCCCTGGAAGCCGGCCACGATCACGACCCGGCCCCCGGCCAACTCCTCCCGCACCCGGTCCGCACGCACCTCCTCGATCCGGGCCCCCGTGTGGCGGGTGTCGGTGATGATCGCCGCCTGCGAGCCGGTGAAGCTGATGGCCTCCACGCCCGCTTCACGGATCGCCATGGCCAGCAGCGCCATGGCGATCCGCTCCCCGGCCGTCAGCAGCATGTCCAGCTCACGCGGATGGGCGTCCGCCGGCCGGGCGGCAACCTCCCGCGCCAGCGCCTCCAACCGGTCCGTCGTGTCGCCCATGGCCGACACCACCACCACCACGTCGTGGCCCGCCCGCCGGGCCCGGCAGATCCGCTCCGCCACGCCCCGGACGCGCCGGGAGTCGCCCACCGACGTCCCGCCATATTTCTGGACCAGGAGTGCCACGCCGCCCGCCTCCAGATGATCGCCGGGGCGCCGCTCGCCGACCGCGCCCCCCGCCTCTCCACCCCCCTCCTCCCATGCAACTGACGGACCGGAGGCGTGGATCGATAATCGATAATCGATAATCGATAATCGAGGATCGTCGATTATCTAGAACACTCGGAGGTTGATGTACTTCCGGGGGTTGCGCTGGAAGTCCTGGAGGAGATCCTGGACCAGGTGGGTGGTGACGACGATATCGTCGTACAGGGCCGTGTCGCGGAGCAGGAGGCCCAGGGTCCCCTCGCCTCGCTCGACCGCTCCCAGCACCGCGTTCAGCGACTGGAACGAGCTGTCTGCGGTGGCGACCGTGCCGCCGAGGTCGCTGCTCACCGTGGCCAGATTGCGGCTCACGGTTTCCAGCTGGGCGCTCATCGCTTCGATGTTCCCGACGATCTCGGTCAGCTCGCCCTCGGCGATGGCGGCCTCGATCTGGGCGAAGGCGCGGTTCGCGGTGCGGGCGGCGTCGGCCAGTGTCGCGGTGGCCGTCTCGAGTCCGGAGGCCACCTCTCCCACGGTCTCCTCCTGGGCCTGGACCAGCCCCGTGAGATCTGCCGTCACCTGCTGGATGTTGTTGATGGTCTCCTGGAGGTTGAGGGCGGTCTCCTCCGTGAACGCCATGTCGATCCGGTCGGTGATGGCGGCCAGGTTCTCGGAGATCTGGTCGGCCACCGCCGTGAGGCGGGAGAAATCGGGCAGCGAGTAGCCGGGCAGGACGTCGGGTTCCGGGGAGATGGCGTAGTTGTAGTAGGGGAACCGGGTCCGGGGGAAGATCTCGGCCTGCCAGTCGCCGAACAGGGATTCCGGGGACAGCAGCACGACGGGGTCCTCCGGCAGCACCACGTCCTCGGCCACCGCGAGGGTAACCAGGACCCCGGTGGAGCGCTGGTCGAGGGCGATCCCCTCGACCTCGCCGATGGGCACGCCCCGGAGCTTCACCGCGTTCCCCGTCTGCAGCTGGCCCACCTCCCGGAACCAGGCGGAGACCTCCTGCTGCTCCCGGCCGAAGCTCCACTCCTGCATCCAGAGCGTGCCCAGGACGATGAGGGCGATCCCCGCGATCACGACCAGCCCGACCTTCACTTCACTCCTCATGTCACGCGGCTCCCTGCATCAGCTCGGGACGGCCCTCGATGAACCCCTTCACGATCGGATCGTCGGCGGCCTGGACCTCCTCGGGGGTGCCCACGAACCGGATGCGCCCATCGTACAGCATGGCGATGCGGTCGGCGACCCGGTACGCGCTCGTCATGTCATGGGTGACCACCACGCTCGTCACTCCGAGCTCCGTGTCCATCTTCAGGATGAGTCGATCGATCACTGCGGTCGTCACGGGATCGAGCCCGGTCGTCGGCTCGTCGTACAGCAGGTACTTCGGGTGCGTGGCGATGGCCCGGGCCAGCCCCACGCGCTTCCGCTGTCCGCCCGACAGCTGCCCGGGCATCTGGCCCTCGTAGCCCTCCATCTCCACGAGCCGCAGCGACTGCCGGATCCGCTCCGCCCGCTCCCCCTCGTCCAGCTCGCTCATCCGCCGCAGCCCCATCGCCAGGTTCTCCTCCACCGTCATGGAGTCGAACAGCGCCGCGAACTGGAACACGTAGCCGACCCGCCGCCGGAGCTCGTACAGCGCCTCGCGCGACAGCTCCGTCACGACCTCGCCGTCCACCTCGACCCGGCCGGCGTCCGGCGTCAGCAACCCCACGATGGTCTTCAGCAGCACCGACTTCCCGACCCCGGACGCCCCGATCACCGCCACCGTCTCCCCCTCCTGCACCTCCAGCGATACGCCGTCCAGGACGACCTTGTCCCCGAAGGCCTTCGAGATCCCCTCCAGCACGATGCTCACAGGAGCGTCACCGCCCAGAACGCGTCGAGCACCAGGATCAGCATGCTGGCCAGCACCACCGACTGGGTCGTGGACCGGCCCACCGCCTCGGCGCCGCCCCGGGTGGTGAAGCCGAAGAAGCAGCCGATGGAGGTCACGGCGAAGCCGAAGCTGGCCGCCTTGATCAGCGAGTAGGTCACGTCGAACGGATAGAAGTACATGCGGAGCCCGCGCACGAACTCCGGGGTGGACAGGTCCAGCATGTTGATCGCCGTGAGCCAGCCCGCGGCGATCCCCACCGCGTTGGCGAAGGCCACCACCAGGGGGAACATGACGATCCCCGCCATGATCCGGGGGACCACGAGGTACGCGAGCGGGTTGTACGCCAGGGTCTCGAGGGCGTCGATCTGCTCGGTCACCCGCATGGTGCCGATCTCGGCGGCGATGTTCGCCCCCACCCGACCGGCGAGGGCCAGGCCGGTGAGCACGGGTCCGAGCTCGAGCAGCATGGTCTTGCCCACCAGCACGCCCACGAAGTACAGCGGCACGGCGCCCGTGAACGTGTACGAGGCCTGGAGCGCCAGCACGATCCCCGTGAAGGCGGCGATGAACAGGGCGATGGGCAGCGACGCGACCCCGACCCGCGCGAGCTGGATGACCAGCACCCGAGCCCACGTGCCGGGGTAGGCGACGGCCCGGCCGACCCGGCTCAGGAAGCGACCGAACTCACCGAACCCCGCGGCGGTGTCGATGGCGGTCCGGCCGACCCATCCGATCGGGGCGCTCCAGGTTCCGTTCATGCGACGCAACATAGACGGCGCCCGCGGACGCTGTCCACCCTGCCCGTGGGGCGCCGGCCTGGCCCTTGCACCGGCCCGCACCCGTGTCGAACCAGACCGAGAACGGCCGACGGGAGCGCCGCGGATACCTGATCCTGGCGGTGCTCGCCCTGTCCGCCCTGCTGATCTTCAACCTCGACGTGATCGTCGACTGGACCCGCGGCTACGTGGACATCGTGGCGGTCGTCGGTGAGACCAGCGGGATCCGGAAGGGATCGTCCGTATGGGTGGGAGGCGTCGAGGCCGGCCGGGTGAGGGACCTGGCGTTCATCGGGCAGGGGGATTCGTCCGCGGTGGCCGTGGATGTCCGCCTGGAGGACCGGGCCCTGGCCCTGGTGCGGCACGGCAGCGACGTCTACACGACGAAGCGTCGCTTCATCGGCGAGCCCATCGTGCGCATCGAGGCGGGCGACCCCGCGGCCCCGCCCGTCGAGGACGGGGATACCCTCCGGGGCGGATCCCGCGCCTCCCTCGATGAGCTCATCCGCCGGGGTAAGGTCTTTCCATCGGCCCTGGACTCCCTCACCGATACGCTGGAGAGACTTCAGGGCCTCGTCGAGGGCCGGCGCCCCGACCTGGCCACCCTGGCGGAGCGACTGGCCGCGGCCACGGACGAGGCGACCCGGCTCTCGCGCCGGCTGGAGGGGGGCACCGTCGACCGGCTGATGGCCGATCCCCGGTTGGGCGAGCGCATCACCGGGCTCCGACACCGCCTCGCCGACCTGGGCGCCGCCGTCGACTCTGCCGGTCGCCGGGCCGGGGACGCGGGGCTCGGGACCCGGCTGGATTCCCTGGACCGCCGCCGTCAGCGCCTGGCCGCCGAGCTGGCCGTGCTCCAGGATCGGCTCGACACCGGCAGCGGGACGCTCGGTCGGATGCGCAGGGACTCGGCCCTGGCGGTGGCGATGGGGGGGGTGCGGGCGCAGATCGACTCCCTCATGGCAGAGGCGCTGACGCTGGCAACCCGGATGCTCCTGCCGTAGCCGGCCTCAGACCCGGTGATCGATGGTGAACTGGATGTCGTCGTGGCCCAGTTGCCCCGCAGCCGAATCCGGCGGCCCGGTCTCCACGATCACCCGTTTCACCACGCCGGCCGGGTCGGTGACCGCCACCTCGAAGACCAACCCCTGCTCCTCGCTGCGGATCCCCGTCCGCACCTGTCGGCTCGGCTCCTTGCGGGGCGGGTGGGGGTTGGTGAACAGGGTCTTGGTGGACTGGCGTCCGGTGGGGAGGAGCCGGGTGACCTTGACCTGGCGCAGCCAGTCGGGCTGATAGCTGATGACGTACTCGCAGTCCCGCTGGTCCGAGCCCTGCCCATCCCGGTTGTGGCGCGCCATGGTCTCTCCGTATCGGGGGGCGGTAAAACTCCCCTGCACGGCCGCTCAAGTCAAGACGCGAGCCCATCCCCGTGTACGGACCTTGCACCCCGCCGTGGCGTCACCGGCGAACACTCTTGACCCGGGGGTGGTGGGGTGGTAAGCTTTCGCCATTCACCCTCGACCAACAGACCTGCCACCGGGCGGCAACTACAGGCGGTTCCGCCGGTCGAAACGAATTCCGCCTTTTCAGCCAGATAATAGTGCGATCTCCCGGCACCCTTCGTCGGGCCCCCACGGCTCCGCTGAGCGTGGCCGGCGCGGGATCGTGAGATGGAGAGCAAAGTGGATATCACCGAACTCAAGAGCAAGACGATCGCAGAGCTCCACGACATGGCCGAGGAGCTCCAGATCTCGAACTACTCCGGGCTCCGCAAGCAGGACCTCATCTTCCGGATCGAGCAGAACCTGCTGGACAGCGACGTGGTCCTGCGGGGCGAGGGCGTGCTGGAGGTCCTGCCCGAGGGCTACGGCTTCCTCCGCTCCCAGGACTGGAACTACCTGTACGGCCCCGACGACATCTACGTCTCCCCCTCCCAGATCAAGCGGTTCGACCTGCGCACCGGCGACACGGTGCTGGGCCAGGTCCGGCCGCCCAAGGAGGGGGAGCGCTACCTCGCGCTCCTGAAGGTCGAGGAGGTGAACGGGGCCGATCCGGAGGACGCCAAGCACCGGATCGCCTTCGACAATCTCCGCCCCCGCTACCCGGAGGACCGGCTGAAGCTCGAGGACGAGGCCGGCGACCTCTCCATGCGGCTCATGGACCTGATCAGCCCCATCGGCAAGGGGCAGCGGGGGCTGATCGTGTCGCCGCCGAAGGCCGGGAAGACGATCCTGCTCCAGAAGATCGCCAACGCGATGCTCGAGAACCACCCGGAGGTCCACCTGATCGTGCTGCTCATCGACGAGCGGCCCGAGGAGGTGACCGACATGGAGGAGCACGTCGACGCCGAGGTCATCTCCTCGACCTTCGACGAGCCGGCCGACCGGCACACGCAGGTGGCCGAGATGGTGCTCGAGAAGGCGAAGCGGCTGGTGGAGCACGGGCGCGACGTGGTGATCCTGCTGGACTCCATCACCCGGCTGGCGCGGGCCTACAACGTGACCGTGCCCCACTCCGGGAAGATCCTGTCCGGCGGCGTGGACGCCAACGCGCTCCACAAGCCGAAGCGCTTCTTCGGCGCGGCCCGCAACATCGAGGAGGGCGGCTCGCTGACCATCATCGCCACGGCCCTCATCGAGACCGGCTCGCGGATGGACGAGGTGATCTTCGAGGAGNNCGCCACATCGCCGACAAGCGCATCTTCCCGGCCATCGACATCAACCGCTCCGGCACGCGCAAGGAAGAGCTGCTGCTGAGCGACGACGAGCTCAACCGCGTGTACCTGCTGCGGAACTTCCTCTCCGACATGCCGCCCGCCGAAGCCCTCGAGTTCCTGCTCGAGCGGATGAAGCGGACCGAGACCAACCAGGAGTTCCTGGACAGCATGGCCAAGGGCGGCTGAGCCCCCGCGGGCCGCGGGGCCGAGCTCCGGCGGCGAGGACAGGCAGCGGCAGAGCGCCGGACGGGGGTCGCCCGTCCGGCGCTCTGCGCATCCGGCGGCCGATCAGCCGTACAGCGACGCCGTCTGCCGCCCCTCCACCAGGAGCTCCAGCGCCCCCGTTTGCGCCCTGGACGGGTCCCGGGGACAGCGGAGCACCAGTACCGGCGACCGGTCGTCATCGGGGATGTGGAGGACGAGGCCGGCGGCGGTCCCGGGGTCCGGGACCGGGCGCTCCCGGCCGGTCGAATCCAGCTCGACGGTGCGGCCCGGGCCGAAGGCGGCGGCCAGCCGCCGGCCGTACTCCAGCCAGGCCTCGAGCGGGTCGGCCTCGTCGGCCACGGCCGGCACCAGCTCCTCCTCGAAGAACCGCAGCGCCCGCTGGAACGCCTCGGGATCGTGCTCCCGGAGGTGCCGCAGCGCGGTCCGGTAGTAGGGCCGGGGATCGCGCCGATCGGCGTCGCGGAGGGCCGTTTCCAGGCGGGCGTCGGCCCGGTTCCTCAGTTCATCGCTCATGGCCGGAGGATGTCCGCGGCGCGGCGACGGGTCAACCCGCTTCCATCGCGACTGCCCGCGGGCTAACTTCCGCTACCGTACACCGCAACCGGAGAGCTCGCCATGGACACCCCGGGCATCCCCTCGGATCCCTTCGACGTGCCGACGGCCTCGCTCCAGGACATGGGCGTGCTGGAGCTCTCCTGGGAGGTGTTCGGCGAGCTGTCCCGGGCGCTGGCCGTGAACGTGGCGCGCGGCTACGACCCCGAGATCGTCATCGGGATCGCCAAGGCCGGCGTGATTCCGGGGGCGGTCATCGCGTCGATCCTGCGACGGGACTTCTTCTCGCTGAAGATCACGCGCCGGACCGGCATGGAGCGGACCTACGAGCGCCCGCGACTGCTCACCTCCGCCCCCTCACAGGCGCGAGGGAAGCGCGTCCTGATCGTGGACGAGATCTGCACCACCGGCGAGACTCTGCGCATGGCGCTCGCCGCGGTTCGGGCCGTGAACCCGGCCGACATCCGGACGGCGACGAGCTTCGTCAAGGCCGGCCAGTACAAGCCGGACTTCTTCGCCGTGGAGACCGACGCGACGGTCATCTTCCCGTGGGACCGCCAGGTCGTGGCCGACGATGGCGACCTGGTGGAGAACCCCCGCTACGAGCACCTGCTCTAGCCCGGCGGAGCGTCTGCCGGAGGACTCCGACGGCCCGTCCGGCGGGCCCGTTCGACGCGTGCTACCGGATCGGCGTGTCGCCGATCGAGCCCTCCCGGGCCTTCCGATCGTGGGGGTAGTCGAACGGCTGGGACCGCTCGAACAGCGCGTCCAGCTCCTCGTCCGACAGCTCCGCGATACGCCCCGCCCCGTACTCGTCCTCCGGGACCTCGACCACCCGCCAGCCGTGGGAGGTGTTGGTGGTGCAGTGGAAGACCAGCGGGCGGACACCTTCGTGGGGACGCTCCTCCGAAAGGTAGACGTCCCACGTCTCGTCGTTCGCCTCGTAGGTTCGCATGGCTCGGGTCCGGATCCTGCACACGGTGAGCGTTCGACTCCACTCCGGATGGACGCGAGACCCGTGCCTCCGAGAACGACCACCACGCTCTTCCTGCTCCTGGCCGCCGCGTGCTCCGATTCGAGCCCGGACGCGGCCGGTGGAACGGACGCGGCCACGAACACCGCCGATCCGGCCAGCGCCCCCGCCCCGGACACCAGCGTGGCGGAGCGGCCCGCGACGGCCACGGACACCATCCTGCTGGAAGGCCTCCCCGAGGCGGTGCCGCTCCGGCTGATCCGCTCCCCCGGAGGGTTCCCCCTCCCGTTCACGGCGTACGTGCCCACGGCCATGGACCCGGAATTCTCGACGGAAGGCGACGGCGCCACGCTCGACATCGTGGCGGAGTTCGGGGGTCGGAGGAACGACGACGCGTTCCTCCACCTCTACGTCTTTCCCGAGGGTACATCGCGCCAGGCGGCGGAGGCCGCGGCGCTGGCGTACCGGGCCGGCCGCGGGATCCCGGTCAGCCGGGGGCTCGAGCCGCTGGCCGCGCCGCGGGATCGGACCTCGATGCCGTGGGCGCTGGATGCGTACCGGTTCCGCTACCAGAGCGGGGGGCAGTGGCTGGTCGGACGGATGGGAGTCGGCCACAGGAGCGAGCGCTACTTCCTGCTGGTCCGACACTACCCGGAGGAGTATGCTGAAGGGTTCGCGCCCCGCGCGGACCTCGTCCTCCAGTCGTGGCTGTGGTCCGACGGCTCGACCCTGGGCGGCCGACCTGCCTCCCGCTCCCGATGAAACGACCCATGAGCGACTCGACGACGACCTGGCTGCGGGCGGAGGGCTTCGCCGTGTTCCTGGGCGCTGTCGGAGCGTACATCGCCCTGGACGCCTCCTGGCTCCTCTTCGCCCTGCTGCTCCTGGCCCCGGACCTGTCCATGCTGGGGTACCTCGCCGGCCCCCGCACGGGAGCCGGCGCCTACAACCTCGTACACCTCTACCTCTGGCCGGCCGGGCTCCTGGTGCTGGGGATCTCCGGGGCCCCGTGGGCCCTGCCCCCCGCCGCCATCTGGGCCGCCCATATCGGGCTGGATCGGGCCCTCGGGTTCGGACTGAAGCGGCCCGGCGGCTTCCGGGACACGCACCTCGGCCGGCTGCGGGGTCCCGCCGACGCCGGCTCGCCGGCGGAGCCCGCCTGAGGCCATCTCCGGCCCGGCGCCCCATCGCGGCCGGGCCCGGGTGCCCCGGGTACCGCCGCCGGCAGCTCCGCCGCGACGCCCCCGGCGCCCGCCCGGAGCCGGGCGCCCAGCGAGCGGAGCAGGCCCAGCATGGCGGTGTTCTCCCCCGCCACCCAGAAGGTGAGCCGCTGGATGCCCCGGTCCACGGCGGCGGCGCCCAGGGCCGTGATCAGGGCGCGGCCCAGCCCGCGGCGCTGATGCTCGTCGGCGACCGTGAGCGCCAGCTCCGCCGCCCGGGGGTCGTCGGGATGCCGCGCGAGCCGGCCGGTCGCGATGATGCCCCTCCCGTCGAGAACCACGAGGGCGAGGTCGCGGCCGGGCTCCGCCGAGCTCATGCGCGTGACGGTCGCCTCGTCGATGCGCGGCATGGGAGTGCAGAAGCGCAGGTAGCGCGATCGGGGACTGAGTCCCTCCAGGAAGGCGGCGATGAGGGGGCGGTCGCCGGGGACGAGGGGACGCATGACCACCACCGTGCCATCCCGGAGGGTCAGCGTGGCGGGCAGCGAAGTGCCGGGTGCCGGGGGGGCGCGATCGAGCGCCAGGGGGGCCGGGGTGGCGCGATCGAGCGCCGCGGGATCGATGGTCGAGCTCTGCACGGGATCCTCCTCCGTTCGGGGTGTCCGGACGAGGATGCGCGGGAGACGTGTCGCGGCCCGGGCGCCGCGCTTTCATACCGCTTTCATGGGGACCGGCGTATGTTCCCGGACGAGCCCGTTTCCCAGGAGGCCCCATCCGCTATCGCGTGCTCGGACCCCTCGACGTGGAGGTCGACGACGGCGCGACCCGCGCCCCGACGGGACGGAAGCAGCGACTGCTTCTGGCCGCGCTGCTCCTGCACCTCCCCCGGGTCGCGTCCGCGGACCGCCTGATCGAGATCCTCTGGGGGAACGACGTCCCCCGGGACCCGGCGGCCGCGCTCCAGACCCAGGTCTCTCGGCTCCGCCGATTCCTCCGTGAGGCCGGAGCCGGCGAGGAGCCGATCATCGGGGAGCCGTACGGGTACCGCCTGGCGCCCGGGAACGCCGACGTGGACGCGGCCCGCGTCGAGGCGCTCATCGCCGGGGCACGGGAGGCCCCCTCGCCGGAGGAGGCGCTGGCGCGGCTCGACGAGGCCGCCGGGCTCTTCCGCGGCGGCGCGTACGAGGAGTTCGCCGGCCACCCGGCGTTCGACGGCGAGATGGCGCGCCTCGGGGAGCTGAGGACCGTCGCGCTGGAGCGACGGGTCGAGATACTCCTGGCCCTGGGCAGAACGCGCGAGGCGACCGTCGCCTGCGAGCCGCTGGTCCGGGAGGACCCCCTCCGCGAGCGGCCGTGCGCGCTGCTCATGGAGGCCCTCTACCGGAGCGGGCGCCAGCGGGAGGCGCTCGACGCGTTCCAGCGCCACCGTCGCGCCCTCTCCGAGGAGCTGGGGCTCGATCCGTCCCCGGCGCTCCGACAGCTGGAGCTCGAGATCGTCCGCCACGAGCAGGCGCTGGACCCGGCCACACCCGTGGACCGCCCGACCCGGACCCGCGACGCGCAGACACCGGCGCCCCGTCTCCGGATCCGCTTCACGGAACGGCCCGGCGGCGGCCGGCTGGCGTGGGCGGAGGCCGGCTCCGGGCCGGCCCTCGTGGCGCTCCCCGCGTGGATCAGCAACCTGGCGGCCGTGGGAGCGGGCAGCGATCCCCGATCCCCGCTGCTCGGGCGGCTCTCCGATCAGTGCCGCGTGGTCCTCTACGACCGCGGGGGCATGGGCCTGTCGGCCGGGGATGGGGAGACGACCACCCTGGAGGGCGACCTCGCGGAGCTCGCCGCCGTCATGGATGCCGCCGGCCTCGACCGGGCCGCGCTCCTGGCCGTGTCACAGGCCGGCCCCCCCGCCCTGGCGTTCGCCGCCCACCACCCGGAGCGCGTCTCCCGACTCGTCCTGTTCGGGACCTACGCCTGCGGCGAGCGGACCTTCCCGAACCAGAAGCTCCGCGCCTCGATGGCCGCCCTGGTCCGCGCCCACTGGGGGATCGGGGCCCGCATCCTCGCCGACCTGCTGGCTCCGGACGCACGTGACCACGAGGCCTCCGCGTTCGCACGCGTCCAACGGGAGTCGGCGACGCCCGCCCTCGCCGCCCGCGTCCTCGAGGGATTCTATGCCGCCGACGTGAGTCCGCTCCTGCCGTCCGTCCCGCACCCCGCCCTCGTCCTCCACTACACCCGCGACCGGGCCATCCCCTTCCGCGGCGCCGAGGAGATCGCGTCCGGGATCCCGGACGCCCGGCTCGTCCCCCTCGAGGGCGAGGCGCACCTTCCCCGCGCCGCGGACCTCGACCGGATCGCCGATCTCGTCCACGAGTTCCTGCGACCATGACGGACGGGATCCCGCCACCTCCTCGTTGTCCCATCGCCCTTGCTACCGGAGACCCGATTTCGACATTTTTCCGGTCATCCTGACGGGGCCGCGCCGCGGGCCCGTTCGTCAGGTCGGGGGGGAGCCGGGGCGGGGACCGTCAACGGGACATCGCGAGGTCGATTCATGCCGGTCGTCAGCCCGCTGCTGCGGGACGTCCACACCATGCCCCCCCGGGACGGGGGCCGGCCGTAGGCGGATACGGAGCCCATGGGCCGGCTGTGGAGGACCCGTGCCGTCCAAGGGTACCGGCATCCGGCCGGGGCAGACCTGGACACGACGGTGGAGCAGGCGCAGGCCCTGCTCCGCGATCTCCGGGAGTCGTTCGCCCCGTCCTACCTCACGCTGATCAGCATCATCCAGGGCGTGCTGCTCGGCCTCTCCTTCGAGCTGGTGTCGGAGGGCCGCGCGACGACCGGGCTGGCCGATCCGGCTTCGCTGCTGGTGTTCAACAACATCGTCCTCATCGCCCTGGTCTGGAACGAGTACCGCATGGGCTCGTCCATGTTCAGGTGGATCCCATCGCTGCTGGACGCCGTCATCCCCTTCACCGTGGGCGGCCTCCAGGCCGCCCTCATCCTGACCACGGCTCGCCCCGCGCAGTGGCTCGCCGGCCTCGCCGTCCTCTTCGCCGCCTCGATCCCGGCCTACGAGAACATGTACCGGCGGGCCGCCGAAGAGGAGCGCAATGCCCTCGTCCTGGAGCACAACCGCTTCTTCCGCTGGTTCAACCCCGTGGCCTGCTGCGCGCTGGCGGTCGGGATCGGGGCGCTGGCGGCCGTGCACCTGTCGCGGGGCTCCGATCCAGGGATCGGGGCCCTCCTGGCCGTGACCCTCCTCAACGGCCTGTTCCTCCTGCGCGGGGAGGTGAACTGGCGGATCGTGGTCCGGGCCGCGAGGACCGCGGCCCGGGAGCAAGCCCCGACCGCCGGCGCCGCCGCGGACCGGCCGATGGCCCCGGAGCAGGTTGGGTTCCCCTCCCCTCCCCCGGGAGAGCCGGACCACGTGGTGGTCTGAGGCGCCGGCACCGGGAACCCGGCCGCGACCCCTTCACCTCCACGTCCTCATCGCGCTTCGCTCCGGTCCGACGAGGCTGGCTCCCCCGTCGACGAGATCATTGTGGCGGGCCGGCGGGGGGTATACCCATATACGTCACGTCGCTGGCCACCCACCGGCCGGGGACGTTCCTACCCGCACCCCGGAGGGATCGTCATGGCCGAATGGGATCTCCACATCACGTACGACAACGGCACGATCGGGATCACGAACAGCGCGACTGGTGAGGGCGCGGAAGACATCGAGGTCGCCCCCGGCGACACGCTCAAGTTCAAGTGCGAGGACCACGGCTGGGGGATCCAGTTCATCGGCGAGGGGGTCCCAGAGAACTCGAACCGCGCGAATCCGCCGGTCACCCCGGCGTCCGTGAACGGCAAGCAGGGGGACAGCGCGACCATCACGGTCGACCGCGACGCCACGCCCGGCGACCGGTGGGACTATGTCGCGGCGGTCATCCACGACGACAAGGTCCACACGCGGGACCCGGACATCGTGATCAAGAACCGGCCCGGCTGAGCGCGGATCAGTCCGCGGTCGTCCCCAGGAGCTCGCGGAACCGGGGGTCCGTCCACAGGTCCCGGAGCCACCAGTCCCGGGGCCAGTACTCGGCGCGGCCCGGCTGGATCTCCAGGTAGCCGGCGAGCAGCACGAGAGCGGAGTCCCGCTGTCCGAGCAGGAGCCGGGTGTGCGCCTCGTCGTATCCGAGCCACGCCTGGAAGGCGCCGCCGTGCGCCCGCCCGATGTAGGCCTCGGCGCTGTCGGCCTGGCCGGCGCGGGCGAACGTCTTGGCCAGCTGCATGTCGACGTAAGCCCGCCAGGCGCCACTGTCGGCGGGCGCGACGTTGCGGACCACCGTGTCCGCCACGGCGGCGACCGCGCCCGGATCGGGCGGGATCGTGTCCACGGTGGCCAGGATCAACAGGCGGCAGAGGATCAGGTCGGCGGTGTGGGGGAAGCGGCGGCGGCCCTCCGCGCACCAGCGAGCGGCCCGCTCGTTCTGTTCCTGCTCGAACGCGGTGTAGAAGAGCTGGCGATAGACCTGGCGGGCGTCCTCGAGGAACGCGTCCTCCGCCAGCGCCCGCTCGGCGGCCCGGAGTGACGCGTCGAACTCGCCCCGGAGTCGCAGGACCTCGCTGAGGTTCCACCACGCCCGCGCCAGGTGGGGGTGCGCCTCGACCGCGCGGGTCAGGTCGTCCCGGGCCAGGCGAAGCATGCGGACCCGGCTGTCCGCCTCCTCCATGGTCTCCGCGAGGGCTCGCCGCAGCGTACCGCGGAGCTCGAGCGCAGCGGGCCGGTTCCCGGGTCGCATCACCAGCGCACGCTCGGCGTGGCCCAGGCCCCGGAGCACCGGCCGTGCGGCGACCCCGCCCGGCAGGTCGGTCGAGTATCCCGCCCGCTTGTGCTCCAGCCAGCCCCGCCGCAGCACGGGCTCGACCCAGTCCCCGGCTCCGGTTTCCGCGTCCACAAGCAGCGAGTCGGCCCGGTCGAGGGCAGCCTGGACCGGCTCGCCGCCGGACTCCCACAGCTCCTCGATCCCGTCGAGGATCCGGTCGGCCCTCTGGACCAGGAGCCAGCTACGCTCGGTGACGCCGGCCGCCTCCAGGCTTCGGGCCCGCACCTCGACGCCGAGCCGCCGCCGGAGTGCCTCCGCCAGCTCGACGACCAGGGTGTCGCGGAGCGCCAGAGGCGCCCCTGCGGGACGGGCGAGACTGTGCGTGGAGAGCGCGTAGCCGGTGCGCGCATCCACGAGCTGGACATCGACCCGCAACTCGTCCCGGGCGAGGCTGAGGGCTCCATCTACGTAGGTCCCGGCCCCGAGCTCCGTCATCAGCGCGTCGATGGTGAGGCGCCCCTCGGCGACCGCGGCGACCGCGTTGCGGGACGCCACGCTCAGCGCCTCCACCCCGCCCAACGCATTGATGAGCCCTTCGGTCAACGCCCGGGACAGGTAGCCGAGGCTGTCCTCCCGTGTCTGGTTCTCCAGGTACAGCACCGCGACCCGCAGAGGGTCGAGACCGGATTCACCGGGCATTGCCGCCGGCGCCGGATCCTCGAGCGACGGACCGACCAGCCCGTCCCACGCCACCAGGCCGGCGCCGGTGGTCGCAGCGATCACCACGGCGACGAGCAGCCACCGGGCCAGCCGGACCGTGCCGGAGTCCGGCGAGCCCCGGGACCCCACCCCCTCGGAACGGCGGACGCCCTCCGGCGTCCAGTCGAACGCCCACGCCAGGACCAGCGCGACCGGGAATCCCAGTCCGGCGAGGAGCACGGTGGCGCTGTACGCCCAGGCCGGGAAGAAACCCGCCTGGAGCACCAGGTCGGCCACCTGGAGGACGATGAACGCGCCCGCGAGGTACAGCGCCGCCGTGCGGAACACGCGTCGGCGCTTCAGCTCCTCCAGCAGGGCGTGGAGTCGGCCGTGTGGGGGCATCACGGTTCGTCGAGGATAGGATCGCGTCCATAATGCACGGTCGGTCCCCGTTCCGGAAGGTTGTCGCACCGGGCGATCCCGCGACCCCGCCCCGGGGATGGCAGCGGGCGGCGGCGCCCGGTCTCGACGGGCGGCCGTCCGCGCCCGGTGAGACGGACCCGAGGGGCGCCTCCGCCCGGTGCCGTCAGACGCGTCGCTTAAGGCGGCGCACGGCCAGCCAGGCCACGGCCGCGAGCCCGCCGAGGGGGACCAGGAAGCCCAGCGACGCGATGATCCCGGCGACCACGAGGACGAAGTTCCGCCACATGGACCGGAACGCGCCGCCGATCACGCTCTCGCCCCGGTAGGTGGCGACGAGGGGCGACGGCTCGTGTACGGTGACCGTGAGGGTGCTCATGGAGACGCGATCGCGGAGGTAGCGCAGCCGACCCTCCTGGCGATCGATCCGCTCCCGGACCCGCGCGAGCTCCCGCTCGACCGCCAGCACGTCGTCCAGGTCACCGGTACGCTCCGCCAGGAGCTCCAGCAGCCGCTGCTCCAGACGCCGGCTGTTGGCCACCTGCGCCTGCACGTCGACGTACTCCTCGCCCACGTCCTCGGCGGTCACCGTCACCGCTTCGACCTCGCCGAGCGACGACAGGGCCCCGACCGCCGAGTCGAACGACGCCGCCGGGACCCGCACCTCGAGCCTCGCCTCCCGGCGCTCCTCCCGCCCCATCTGGACCGAGATGTCCGCCGTGTACCCGCCCAGCCGGTCGGCCAGCGCCTGCACCGCCTCCACCGCGGGCTCCAGCGCCTCCACCTCGACCCGCGCTCGGCCGCTCCGGACGATCATGTCCGCCACCGGGTCCTGGGGGGTGAAGGCGGGCCGGCGCAGAGCGGCCTCGGGGATCGCGGCCTCCAACTCGTCCGCGGCGACCCCCTCATCGGCCCGGTCGGCGGTCCGGAACTCCGCATCGCTTCCGCAAGCAGCGAGCAGGACGGCAAGGGGGATCAACAGGGATCGACGCATCATCGCCCTCCGGTCCAGAGTCGTCCACCCGCCCGGGGACGGGGTCCCGCTCCTCTACCACCCCGGGCCCCACCGAGGTTCCTTCCCGATCCGGCCCCGTCACGCTTTGCAGTTGACGAGAGTCATCAGAGGAAATCGTGTTTCGATGTTGCCGCGGGGTTGGGCGCCCCTATATTGTGCCGGACCTTCCCTTCCGGCGGTGTTCTCAACGTCTCAAGGAGACTCCTGGCATGACGCGACCCGACATGCGGCCCATGGGCATGGGCGAGGTTCTCGACCGTTCCTTCCAGCTGCTCCGCCGGCACCTGGGCACCCTGTTCGTCACGGCCGTGCTCGGGCTCGCGCCCCTGCTGGTGATGTACCTGAGCCTGGGCTTTCCGAGCGGCGCGGCCATGAGCCAGGACCAGGTGGCCTCCATGGGAGGCCTGGTGATCGTGCTGATGCTGGTTTCGCTGGTGACGATGACGGTCTCATGGGCCGCGCTGACCCGGCAGCTGGACCATGCCGCCAGCGGCGGGCCGGTGAGCCTGGCGGACGGCCTCCGTTACGGCGGACGCGCGTTCTTCCGCGTCGCGGGGCTCGGCATCCTGATCTATGCCGTGGGGGCGGCGCTCCTGATTCCGGCCGGGATGGTGGCGGCGCTGTTCGGGGGCGGCGCCTCGGTGTTCCTGGGGGAGGGGGTCCTGGGGGTGGGGATCACGATCGCGGCACTGGTGGCGGCGTTCGCCGCGGCCGCGCTGCTCTGGGCGCCCATGGCGTTCATCTCGCTGCCGGCCCTGGTCGGCGAGGGCCGGGGCCCCATCGGGGCCCTGCGCCGGGCGCACGGGCTGGGAAAGGGGGGGCGTTGGCGGATCGTGGCGACGGCGCTGCTCGCGTGGATCGTGATGATGCTCCCGACCGTCGGGATCCCGTTCCTGTTCGGGTTCGGCATGGAGATGTGGACGACCGGAGGCGTCGGCACGGTCACGGGAACGCAGCTCTACCTGTATCAGGCCGTGACCTTTGCCGTGGGTGGGCTGACGACACCCTTCATGGTGGCGGTCATGGTGCTGACGTACTATGACCGCCGGGTCCGGCGGGAAGGCTACGACGTGGAGCTCGCGTCGGAGGCGATCCCGCAGAACGCCTGACGGCAGAACGGTCGTGCGCCCCCGATGATCCCACAGCGATCCCGCGATCTGAGCGCGACGGAGGTCCAGGGGACGCTCGATTCCGTGCTGGCCCGGCCGGAGTTCACGCCGACGGAGCCGCCGCTCCTCTACCGGTTGCTCGAAAACGTGAGCGACTGGGTGAGTGCCCGGCTCTGGCCCCTCCTGTCCCGCCTGCTGCCGGACCCGGACTGGTCGAGCCCGGCCTGGGAGCTCGCGGGCACTGTGCTCTTCCTCGTGGGCGCCCTGGTGGGCGCGGCGCTGCTGGCCTACCTCGCGGTGATCGGGGCGCGCGCGTGGCGGGCCCGGAGTCGCCGGGCGGCCACCGGGTCCGCGGGCCCGGCGCCGGGCCCGGTGACCGCGGCCGACTGGGAGACGGTGGCTGCGGGAGCGGCCGCGGAGAGGGACTGGCGGGCGGCCGCGCTGGCGCTCTACCAGGCCGTGGTCCTGCGGCTCGGCGAGCGCGGCATCGTCCGGGTGGACCGGGCGAAGACCCCCGGCGACTACCGCCGGGAGGCGAAGCGGGCGAGCGGCGACGTTCCGACCCGCGTGGAGGGGTTCCTCGCCGGGTTCGAGCGGGTGGCGTACGGGCGATCCGAGCCCGGCCCGGAACAGTACGACCACCTCCGTTCCCACGCCCGGGCCCTGGGTGCCCGTGCCTGAGCGGAGCCGGGACTGGGTCTGGGGCGCCGCGGGGCTGGCGGCGCTGATCGCGGTGATCCTCGTCCTGGCTCCGCCGCCGAGCCAGCTTGCCACCGACGTCCGCCTTTCCACGCTCCGGACGACCCCGGACGGGGCCGGCGCGCTGTTCGGCATGCTGGAGGAGCTGGGGATCCCGGTCGACCGCCGGCTGACGCCCCTCGCCGGCGCCGATGAGATCCGTGGGCCCCTCGCCGTCCTCGATCCCACGGAATGGCTGTCCCCGTCCGAGGTCGACAGCCTGCTCTCGTGGGTGGAGTCCGGCGGGCGCCTCATCCTGGCGGCGCCACCGGGTCACATCACGGACCGGCTCGGCGTGTTCGTGCGCGCCCCCTCCGACAGCGCGCTCGAAGCGGCGTCCGACCACCCCTGGACCGCGAATCTGGGACCGCTCGCCGCTGCCCACCGGGTGTTCCGGCCCGATCCCCGCCAGGACATCCGCCTCGAGCCTCTGGTGGTGGGCCCGGACGGCGGACCGGCCGTCGCCCTCCTCCGGCGGGGCGCCGGCGAGATCCTGCTCATCAGCCGGGGATCGCTGCTGGCGAACGGGCGGATCCGGGCGAGTGGCCTCGCTCCGGTCATCGCCCGTGCCGCGGCCGACTGGACCGCCGACGGGGACACGCTCCGGTTCGACGAGTACCACCACGGTCACCGGGGCGGCAGCCCCCACGGGGCCTTCGCCTCGTTCCTGACCGGCGCGGGCGCCGGGCGCGCGGCGGTCCAGCTCTTCCTGGTCGCTCTCCTCGCCCTGCTGCCTGCGGTCATCCGGTTCGGCGCGCCGGTACACCGCCTCCCCGCCGAGCGGCGGTCGCGCCTGGAGCATGCCTCGGCGTTGGGGGAGGTGTACCGACAGGCCCGGGCCGAGGACGTGGCTCGGCGCCGGCTGCTGGCGGGATTCGCCCGACGGATCGGCCGGGAACGGCCGGAGCCCGGTGGCGAATTGGCGTTTCTCGAGCGGCTCCGTCACAATGTGGCCACGGGCGCCGACGCCGTGGCGGCGGTGTCGGCGGCGTGGCGGGACCGGCGGCCGGTAACGGAGCTGGCGGGCCGGATCGACGAGGCAGTCAACCGACTCAATCCAGAGCGATGAACGAGACGAACCCACCGACGGATCCGACGCCGGCGCCCGACGAGCCCCTCCGCACCCCTGGTCCGGGAGCCGAGCTCCTGGACGGGCTCGAGGGGGTGGTCCTGGGCCAGCAGTCGATGCTGCGGCAGCTCGCCGTGACCGTGCTCGCCGGGGGCCACGCCCTCATCGAGGGCGTACCGGGCACCGCCAAGACGCTCGCCGTCCGCGCCCTGGCCCGGGCCGTGGACCTCCGGTTCACCCGGGTCCAGTTCACGCCGGACCTCATGCCGACGGACCTCCTGGGCGTGAACGTGCTGGACGAGCGACGGACGGACTTCGTGTTCCGACCGGGTCCCATCTTCACGGATCTGCTGCTGGCGGACGAGATCAACCGGGCGCCGGCCAAGACGCAGGCCGCGCTGCTCGAGGCCATGCAGGAGCGGCAGGTCACCGTGGACGGCGAGACGCGGCCACTGTCGGAGAGCTTCACCGTGCTGGCGACCCAGAACCCCGTCGAGCTCGAGGGCACCTACCCGCTGCCCGAGGCGCAGCTCGACCGGTTCCTGCTCAACGTCGATGTGGGCTACCCCGGGGAGGAGGCCGAGGCCGCCATCCTGGACCGCTACGCGGACGGGTTCGACGCCGGCCGACCGGACAGCTTCCCGATCCGGCCGGTGCTCGACGGGGACCGGCTGGCGGCGCTGCGACGGCGCGTGGCGGATACGCACGTGGAGCCCGCGGTCCGACGCTACATCACCCGCATCATCCGGGCGACCCGGGAGCAGCCCGCGTTCAGCCTGGGAGCCAGCCCTCGAGCCGGGGTCGCCCTCTTCCTCGCGGCCCGGGCGGCGGCCGTCCTCGAGGGTCGGGACTTCGTCACCCCCGATGACGTCAAGACCCTCACCCTCCCCGTCCTCCGGCACCGGGTCATGCTGACGCCCGAGGCGGAAGTCGAGGG
>JABAOG010001915.1_pt1 | contig 20625 bp, 18 predicted proteins | sample 7062131 | NCBI WGS metagenome assembly JABAOG01 (sample SAMN14538629, study PRJNA623070) | marine sediment metagenome | biome: marine biome [ENVO:00000428]; feature: marine pelagic biome [ENVO:01000023]; material: deep marine sediment [ENVO:00002113] | place: India: Arabian Sea | collected...
CGAGGGCACGCTCGGGGTGATCACCGAGGCCACCGTCCGCGTCCACGAGATCGCCGAGAAGCGCGACGTCCGCGCCTACCTCTTCAAGGACTTCGAGTCGGGCGTCGCCGCCGTGCGCCGTATCGTGCAGGCGGAGATCCCCGTCGCGATGATGCGTCTGTCGGACCCCGACGAGTCCCACTTCTTCGGCACCTTCAAGGGGCTCATCCACCCGCCGAGCGCGGTCGAGACCGCCGCCGAGAAGGCCCTCGGTATCACCGGCTACGGCGAGGGCCGCTCGGTGCTGATGATCGGCCTCGAGGCCGACCCCGCCACCGTCCGCCAGTCCATCGCCCGCACCATGGCCGCCGCCGTCCGCGAAGGCGGCCTCCCGGTCGGCACCGGTCCGGGCAAGGCCTGGTACGAGCAGCGCTTCGCCATGCCCTACCTGCGCGACCCGATGCTCGACCGAGGGGTGGGCATCGACACCCTCGAGACCTCCACCAAGTGGTCGAACGTCCCGACCCTCTACAACGCCGTCCGCCGAGCGATCCGCGACGCCCTCGGCCCCGACGCCGCCGTGCTCACCCACGTCAGCCACTCCTACTCGGACGGGTGCAGCCTCTATTTCACCTTCTTCTTCGCTCGAGACCTGGGCGACGAGCTCGGTCAGTGGACCACCGTCAAGCGCGCGGCGAGCGACGCCATCGCGAACAACGGAGGCACCATCAGCCACCACCACGGCGTCGGCACCGACCACGCCGAGTGGTTCCGCCCGGAGAAGGGCGCGCTGGCCATCGACATGCTCGCGGCCGCCAAGGCGAAGCTCGATCCCGAGCGGATCCTGAACCCCGGCAAGCTCTTCGACTGATAGCCGTGGCACCATGACGGGCGTGCGCCCCCTCGCCTTCGTCCTCCTCCTCGCCGCCTGCGGACCCAGCACGGGTGGTGGAGGCACGGCCACGACCGCCTTCGAGCCCCCGCCGGCGGGCGCCGCGGGCACGCTGAACGACGACCCGGTGCGTGACGAGCTGCGGGAGATCCTCGTTCCTTGCCAGCGCACGATGAACGCCTTCATCGCCGAGGAGCGGGTCCGGCGCTCTCGCTACCGGCGGATCGCGACGGCGCTCGCCGTGGTGCTCTCGCAGGCCGCGTTCTACACCGCCAACCTGCAGGGCGGCGGCAACAGCGCCACCGGTCAGCCCTTCGATCCCTCGACCTGCACCGGCGCCACCGCCGACGACCCCCAGTGCACCAGCTTCGGCGCGGCCCCCGCCTGGGGCGGCGGCCAGACCGGCAGCGACGAGGACCGCCTCGACGAGTACATCGAGGTCCCCACCGCCCACGTCCAGGAGGCCATCCACGCCATCGACGACCTGCTCTGGAGCGCCCCCGATTCGCGCGAGTGGACCGACGAGCAGTGGGATCGCTGGACCGAGACCCGCCGCGAGCTGAAGCGCGCCTGCACCATCCTCGACCGCGAGGCCGCCGAGGACCGCGGCGTGTTCAGCCGGTGAGGTCGGCTCGGTCGATGACCCAGCGGTGGCGCTCGTCGCCCGCCTCGTCGATGACGATGGCGGTGAGCGTGTCGGTGGTGACGTCGAGGATCACGTAGTTGTTCTCGCGCAGGCAGTAGCGCTGACCGGGCTCCCCCGGGCAGGTGGGGTCCCGCGGTCCGAGCGCCGAAGGCGAGGAGCTGAGCTCGGGGATCGCGTACCCCTCGGCTCGCGGGTTCGTCCGGAAGAGGGTCCGGTGGATGTCGCCGCTGAGGAAGACCACGCCCTCGACGCCCGCGTCGTGCATCCGCTGGTGGAGAGCGTCGCGCGCCTCGTCGAACGCCGCCCAGGAGTCCGTGCTGCCTTCGGCGGTGAAGCGGCTGCCGCAGGCGACCAGCTTGAAGGGTGCGTCCGACTCGGCGACCCCGCTGATGAGCCAATCGAGCTGCATCTGCCCCACCGGTCCGCCGCTCATCGGTAGCGAGGGCGGGTCGGTGGCGAGCTCGCAGCGCGAGCCGGCGTCGCCCACGTCCGGTCGATACATCCGGCAGTCGAGCGCGAAGAGCTCCACCGGCCCCTCGCGATGGCGGAAGAAGACCCCGGGCGTCCCCGCGAGCCCGTAGCTCGGGTTGGCCCAATACTCGGTGAACCCCCGGAGCGCGTGCTCCCGTCTCGCGCAGGCGCCGTGGGAGTTGTTGGCGAGGAAGTCGTGGTCGTCCCAGATGGCGACCGTCGGCGTGGTCGCCTGCAGGTTCGCGCGCTCGGGGATCGTGCGCAGCCGCCGATAGCGCCACCGGTGCGCGTCGACGTGCTGCGCGTTGGCGTAGTGGTTGTCGCCGATGAAGAAGTAGAGGTCCAAGTCGTCGCCCGACGCCTGGCCGAAGATCGGCGAGGGCCGCACCTGGCTGCAGGAGCCGAAGCCCATCCGGAAGCGCTCCGCGTCGGGTGGGATCGAAGGCCGGATCGCGCGCACCGGCTGCGTGGTGTCCCCGGCGACCTCCACCCGATAGAAATACCCGCCGCCCGGCTCGAGCCCCTCCACCTCGAGCACCGCGGTGTAGTCCGTGTCCGGCCCGGGCTGGACCCAGTCGACCAGCACGCCGTCGCTCAGGTCCTCGCGCTCGCCGACCCGCAAGCCGACGGTGCGAGTCGCGTCCGCGCGGACCCACACCTTCGCACCGTCGGCGCTCGGCGCGCCGAGCATCGGCCCGTGGGTGAGCGTGCGGTCGTCCCAGCAGCTGCGGCACTCCTGGTGCAGCCCCTCCGGATCGGTCCAGGAGGCCACCTCGTCGGTCGAGCTCCCGGTGCCGATGTGGACCCCGATGGTGTCGTTGCAATAGACCGGCTCGCCGTCGAAGCGCAGATGCAGGCAGTCCGGCGTCCAGCGATCGTTGTCGGTCGCCGGATCGGAGCGGCTCCGGAGCACCACCCGATCGACCGCGGAGCGCGGCAGGTCGATCCCCTCGAAGTGCAGCTCGTCCACCACACCGACCTGCCGATCGTCGACCTCGGGCGTGTTCGGGTGGAAGCAGTCGGTCTCCGTCAGGCAGACCTCGACCCCGTCGTCGGTCCCCGCCGAGTCCCCGGTCCCGGTCCGAAGCGAGACGGTCAGGGTCCCGATCACGTCCGGGAAGGTCGGCGGCGGGGGCTCGGGCTCGCCCACGAGCCCCGCGCCCATGTCGGGGGTCGAGCCCGAGTCCGGCGGAGGAGCCTCGGCGTCGACGGGGTCGGTGGTCGCGTCCACGCGCCCGCCGAGATCGGCCCGTTCGGTGCCATCGCCCACCGAGCCCCCGGAGCAAGCCACCAGCAGCCCGAGCCAAGCCAATCGAAATCGCATGGCTCAACCTACAGCAAGGACCGGGCCGATGGTCGCACCCCACGCAACCGCAGGCTCCGAGACGAAGGCGACCTGGAGTCCGCGCCAACGGCCCGCCCACCGTTCGCCTTCTGATCACCCGCAGCTCCCAGCGGGAACGCTCAGGCGGCGAGAGAGGTGGAGCGACTGCTGACGAAGCTCAGCACCGCGCCGATCACCTCCGAATCCCGGAGGATGCGTCGATGACCCAGCCCCCGGGTCTCGAGGAAGGTCGCCCCGGGCCAGGCGTCGGCGATGGCGCGGCCCTCGCCGATCGCGACCTCCCGGTCGTCGAGGTCGTGGACGACCAGCCCCGGCGCTCGAAGTTGGGCCGCGAAGCCGCTGGGCCGCGCCGCCTCGATGGGCACGCCCCACCGCTGCTCGATCTGCCGCTTGGTGGGCTCGAGCACCGACGTCGGAAAGCCGAGCAGGCCGCTCACCTGCTCCAGGTAGGCCGGCAGGTCCTCCGCGGGCGCGACCGCGGCCACCCGGCCGAGCGGCGCGCCGCGGTGAAGCGCGAGCAGCGCCGCCGCCGCCCCGAGCGAATGGGCGACGGTGCCCTCGAAGGGACCATGAGCCCCGGCCACCGCGCCGACGGCATCGGCGAAGTCGGGCATGGCGCTGCGTTTGCCATCCGACGCCCCGTGGGCCGGCTGATCGAAGGCCACCACCCGGTAGCCGAGCTCCACCAGAGGCGCGGCGAAGATCCCCAGCTGGCTCGCGGCGCCGCCCCAGCCGTGGACCAAGAGCACCGCCGGGCCACGCTCGCCCCAGTGCCAGAGCTGCAGCTCGCGACCATCCGACAGGGGCAGCCGGGAGCCGATGGCGTCGGCCAGCCACGCTCGCTCGCGGTCCGGTGTGCGCCGGGCGAGGGGCGTGGTGAAGAGCCGATGGAGGAAGCCCGCACCGAGCGCGGGCGAGACGGCGGAGGTGACGCGCGCGGCGGCGCGGATAAAACGAACGGTCGTGCTATTCATGGTCGCTCTTTCTCCGAGGAGGCCCTCGGGGTGATCGGGTCAGGCGCGGTAGCGGTCGACGAGGGCCGCGAAGGCTCGGTCCACGCGGTCGCGAGCCTGCTCGTCGGCCAAAAGGCGTGAGTACTGCTGGAACCCAGCGAGGAGCCCCCACAGCTCGAAGGCCACCTGATCCGGATCCGTGCCGGCCCGCAGGTGGCCCTCCTCGACGGCGAGCTCCACCGTTCGGGCCACGGCGGAGAGCGCGTCACGGATGTGCCCGGCGACGGCGTCGTGGACCGGCCCTTCGCGGTCGTCGAAGTCGGTGGCCGCGGCCATGAAGGGGCAGCCCCCGGCGAAGACCTCGGTGTCCCAGGCGATCCAGCGCTCGAAGAGCTTCCGCAGCCGGGGGAGGCCCCGCGGCTCCTTCAGCGCCGGTCGGATCACCAGCTCGGCCCAGCGGTCGGCTGCCTCCTGCAACACGTCGCGCTGCAGGCCCTCCTTGGAGTCGAAGTGGGCGTAGAGGCCGCTCTTGGACATGCCGGTGCGCTTGGCGAGCACGCCGATGGAGATCCCCTCCAGCCCGACTCGGCTGGTCAGCTCGAGGGCCTCGCCCAGAATGGCCGCTCGGGTCTCTGCTCCGCGTCCCATGACTCGGAGCAAAATAGAACGACCGTTCGTTTTGTCACGCCCCTAGGCTACTTTGGCGTCTTTTCGCACACGAATGGGTCGAAAGAGTCTCATGAACAGGAAGATGTTGACCAGAATCGCCAGCGCCGCCAGGGCAACCAGCCCGAGTGAGCCGCCATAGCTCGAGGGCGGCTCGTCGGCGAGGAGCAGGTAGGACTCGCCGGAGACCGGCATGCCCATCTTCTTCTCCAGGAAGCGGCGGACGGTGCCGAAGCGGCCGCCGGCGTCGCCGAAGGTCACCAGGCGCCCGCTGAACTCCCGCCGGGACGAGGTCCGCGCGGCGTCGTCGCTCTCCACCGGCACCTGCACGTAGAGGTTCCGCTGCCCGGCGAGCGGGAAGGCGCGGTAGCGACCGGCGCCGAGGATCCGCCCATAGCCCACCGTCCCCGAGGCCATCGGTGTGCCCTCGACCGACACGTAGGAGTTCGGCTCGAGCTCCGCGGGGTCGAGCGCCACCGCCTCGCCGAGCGCCTCCGGGGTGCCCGGGTGGAAGAAATACGCGACGTCCCGGCGCACCGAGGCGAGCAGCCCGAGCGCGACCACCACCGAGAGCGCCATCAGCGCCATGGTCGCGAGCTTCCGACCCTTCGCGGGCGCCGGCAGCTCGAGCAGCTCGGGGTCGATGCCCTCCGCGGAGATCCGGGGCGACCCCTCCGGGATCGAGGTTCGCCCCTCGGGAACGATCTCTTCGTCGATGGTGCCTGCGTTTGCCACGGTGGGTTAGGACACCGTGTAACGAAAAAGGTTCGGCGGGGGCAAGACCAGACGCGACAAAACCCGCGAGATCGCAGCGATCTCGCGGGTATCGCGCGGGCCCGAACGGGGCTCAGGAGCGGGCGGCGGCGCTCTGGTAGTGGTCCCAGAGGCGCGGGGTCGGCCAGCTCTCGAAGCGCTTGGCGTAGGTCGCGTCCTTGTCGCGGCCCTCGGCCTTCACGATGCCCTCGATGAGGCTGTCGCGGTCGCCGAACTTCTCCTTCACGGCGGTGAGCACGTCGTGGAGGCGGAGGAGCTTGGCGTTCGACACGTGGTCGAGGCCCTTCTCTTCGTTGGTGCGATCGATCCAGAGGCCGCCGTCGGCGAGCTTCTGCACGGCCGCGACCAGCTTCTCCTTGGCCTGCTTGCGGGCCTTGGTGGGATCCTTCTCGTCGATGTCGAAGAGCTGCTTGGCTCGGGTGAGGGGCGACGGGGTCATGACTGCTCCAGGGGCGGGGGAAATGGCCCCGCGAAAAATCGATCTGCCGCGGACGACGCGCCCGCGCGAAAGGAGCGGGAGCTAGCATGGAGCCTCGGGGGCGGCAAGCGATCTCAGCTCCTCGAGCGACCGATCGTGAGGTTCCGCGNNCCCGGAATGAGGGCCGTGACGGCACGGGGTTCGACCACAGGGTGTGAATCTGATGCAACGGTCTACCGGTCGATCGGCCGGAATTCACCGTCGGCGACCAACGGCACGGCTCGTGCTCATGGGTCTAGGCATGGCACGAAGACCCGCTCACAGCACCTTCCCCCTCCCCCGGCTGGCGAGCTTTCGCACCGGCGGTCCCAAGACCACTCGCGTCCACGTCGGACGCGGCGCCCTGGGCGCCCTCGCCAACCTGGACGCGCCCCTGGGCCTCGATCCCGACGCGCGCCACGTGCTGGTCACCGACGAGCGCGTCGACCGGCTCCACGGCGAGCGGCTGCACCGGCTGCTGACCGAACGGGGTCTCGACGTCGCCTACGTGGTCGTCCCCGAGGGCGAGGCATCGAAGTCGCTCGCCGCCTACGTGGGCCTCGTCGATCGAGTCCTCGAGCTCGGCGCCGACGAGCGCACGACGATGATCAGCCTCGGCGGCGGCGTCATCTGCAACCTCACCGGGATGATCGCCGCGACCCTCTTCCGCGGCGTCCGCTTGGTGCACGTCCCCACCACCCTGATGGCTCAGGCCGACGCCGCCATCGGCCACAAGCAGGCCCTCAACGGCCCGCGCGGCAAGAACCTCGTCGGCAGCTACTACGCCCCGGCGCTGGTCTGGGTCGACCCGGACACCCTGCTCACCCTCGAGGAGCGCTGGGTGCGGGACGGCTTCGCCGAGATCCTCAAGCACGCCCTCTCGCAAGACGACGCGCTGCTCGAATGCGTCTCCCGACCGGGCGCCACGCTCCGCGATCTCGACTTCGTGACCGAATGCATCGAGCGCACGGTGGCGCTCAAGTGCAGCACCATCGACGCCGACCCGCTCGAGCGGGACGAGGCGATGGTGCTGCAGTACGGCCACACGGTCGGCCACGCCGTCGAGCACGGCTCCGGCTACGCCCTCGGCCACGGCGAGTCGGTCGCCATCGGCATGGTGGCCGCCGCCCGGGTCGCGCGCGCCATCGTCGGCGTGGACGAGGTCGACGCCCACCGGGAGCTCATCGCGCGCTGGGGGCTGCCCACGGAGATCCCCGACGGGCTCGACCCGACCGTGCTCCTCGACCGGGTCCGCCGCGGCAAGCGCTGCACCGGGAACACGGTGTGGATGGCCCTCGTCGGTGGCCCGGCCGAGCTCGCCCGCCACGGCAGCGGCGCCGCCTGGCCGATCCCCATCGGCGAGCTGGCCCGGATCCTCCGCTGGAACACCCCCATCGAACGAGGGAGCTTCGCGCCGTGCGCCGTGCATTGATCACCGGGACCACCTCGGGCATCGGCCACGCCCTCGCCCGCCACTTCACGGACCGTGGTCAGCGAGTCGTCGGCCTCGCGCGCTCGGAGGCCCCGGACCTGTCTCAGGGCTACCGCCACGTCCGGGGCGACATCACCGACCCCGCGGCCCGCGAGGCGGTGGTCCGGGCGAGCGAGTGGATCGACCTGCTCGTGCTCAACGCTGGCGTCTGCCGGCCGGCGGCCCTGGACGACGACGACGCCATGGGTGCGTGGAGCGAGGTGCTCGAGGTGAACCTGCACGCACCGCACGCCCTCCTCCGCGAAGCGCTGCCCACGCTGCGCCCGGGCGGCGCGGTGGTCTTCATCGGTTCCACCCTCAGCCTCCGCGGGCGGGCCGGCTACGCCGCCTACTGCGCGTCGAAGCACGGCCTGCTCGGGCTGATGCGCGCCGCCGCGCTGGAGCTGGCCCCGCGGGGCATCCGGGTGAACGCGGTCTGCCCCGGCTGGACCGAGACGCCGATGGCGCGCGCGGACCTCGAGCGCTCCGGCGCCGCCCGGAAGGCTCGCGCCGAAGCGGAAGAGGCCCTGCCCCTCGGCCACTTCGTCGCCCCGTCCGAGGTCGCCCAGCTGGTGGCCTTCCTCGCCTCCGGGCACGCTCGGAGCATCACCGGCCAGGCCTACGAGATCAGCAGCGGCGAGGGCGTGTGACCCTCCGCGTCACCATCGCCGGCGCCGTCACCCGCGACCGGAGCGCCACGGGGGACCGTCCCGGGGGCTCGGTGCTCTACGGTGCCCGCGCCCTCGAGGACATCGCCCAGGTCACCGCCGTCACCGGTCGCGCCGCCCGGGACCGCGCGCTCGAGGGCGTCTTCGGCCGCGCGCGGGTGCTCACCCGCGCGGCGGACACGACCGTCACCTTCGCGAACCGCTACGACGCGCAGGAGCGGGTCGCCCAGTGGGTGCACGCGCCGGCCCCGGCGATCGCGCCCACGGTGCCCGAAAGGGCGGACCTGCTGATCCTGGCGCCGGTGCTCGGCGAGCTCGACCTGGACCGCTGGGCGGCGGCCGCGCCGGCGAGCGCCATGGTCACGCTCGGCGCCCAGGGCGTGCTCCGATCTGCGCCGGCGATTCCCGGGCCGGTGGTCCCCGCCGAGTGGCACCCGAGCGAGGCGCTCCTCGATCGGCTCGACGCCGTGTTCCTCTCCACCGAGGACGTCCGCCACCAGCCGTCGCTGGTGCCGCACCTCCGCGGGCAGCTCCCCCTGGTGGTGGTCACCGCCGGGGCCGAGGGCGCCACCGCCTTCGCCGCCGGCCGATCGCTCCACGTGCCCGCGCGCCGGGTCCCGGCGGTCGACCCCACCGGCGCCGGCGACACCTTCCACGCCGTCTGCGCCGCCCGCCTGGCGGGCGGATGGAGCCTGGAAGACGCCCTCGGTGCGGCGGCCCGAGCGGCGGCTCGCTGCGTGGGCGAGCGGATCGCCCCGCTTTCCAGGGCCAGAGCCAGCTGATCGGCGAGGGGGCTCGATCTGCCACGCCGATCGGGTAGGTTCTCCGATGCCCCATGTCGGAGCCCGAGACCCCGCAGACTGACGCCCCCGACTTCGTCCACCTCCACGTCCATTCGGAGCTGACGATGCTCGAGGGGGCGATCCGCATCCCGGAGCTGGTGGACCGCGCCGCCGAGATGGGCATGCCCGCGGTGGCGCTCACCGACCGGGCCAACATGTACGGCGCGGTGCAGTTCGCCGGCGCGGCGAAGGCCAAGGGCATCAAGCCGATCCTCGGCGCCGAGCTCACGTTGGCCGAGAGCCGGCTGGACAAGAGCAAGCCCACCCTCGGCCACACCGTCCTGCTCGCGAAGAACCAGGAGGGCTACCAGAACATCGTCCGCATGGTCAGCCTCGGCTGGGTCGAGGGCCTGGCCCAGGGCGTGCCCCGGATCGATCTGGAGGTGCTCGACCAGAACCGCGAGGGGGTCATCGCGCTCACCGCCTGCATGGCGGGCTACGTGCCGCAGGAGATCCTGATGAAGGGGCCGGAGGCGGGCGCCCGGGCCGTCGGCCAGCTGCACGAGATCTTCGGCGACGATCTCTTCGTCGAGCTCGAGGACCACGGCTTCGCCGAGAACCGGCCGCTGAACTCGGTGCTCAAGGAGCTCGCCGCCGAGCGGAACCTGCCCCTGGTGGCCACCAACTGCTGCCACTTCCTCGAGCGCAGCCAGGCCCACGGCCAGATGGCGCTGCAGTGCATCGGCCAGAGCGTGAGCCTCCGCGAGATGGAGGCGATGCACCACGGCTCGAGCGAGATGTACCTGAAGTCGCCCGGGCAGATGCTCGAGCTCTTCGCCAACACCCCGGACGCCGTCCACAACACGATGGAGATCTTCCGTCGCTGCGAGGACGTGAACCCGCTGCACCCGCCGAAGCTGCCACGCTTCCCGCTGCCGGAGGGGCAGAGCGAGGAGGACGCGCTTCGCGAGTTCGCCCACCAGGGCCTGAAGGAGCGCTTCGCGGAGATGCGCCGCCTCGGCCACGAGCCGAACACCAAGGAGTACCTCGAGCGCCTCGAGATCGAGCTCGACGTGATCAACTCGATGGGCTTCCCGGGCTACTTCCTGATCGTCGCGGACTTCATCAACTGGGCGAAGAAGGCGGGCGTGCCGGTCGGTCCCGGCCGCGGCTCCGGCGCCGGCTCGCTGGTGGCCTACGCGCTGCGCATCACCGACCTCGACCCGCTCCGCTACGACCTGCTGTTCGAGCGCTTCCTGAACCCGGAGCGCGTGTCGATGCCCGACTTCGACATCGACTTCTGCATGAGCCGGCGCGACGAGGTCATCGACTACGTCCGCGACAAGTACGGCCAGCACTCGGTCGGGCAGATCGCCACCTTCCACCTCTTGAAGAGCAAGTCGGTGGTGCGCGACGTCGGCCGCGTGATGGGCGTGACCCCGCAGGACGCCGGGCGCCTCGCGGGGATGATCCCCGAGATCGGCCCCGGCAAGACCATGAAGATCGGCGAGGCGCTGCAGAACGAGCCGCGCTTCAAGGAGGCCTACGACAACGACGCCGAGGTGCGGGAGCTGCTCGACACCGCGCAGCAGATCGAGGACCTCACCCGCCACGCCGGCATGCACGCCGCGGGCGTGGTGATCAGCGAGGGCCCCATCTGGGACCACGTACCCGTCTTCTGCCCGGAAGAGGGCGTGCTGGTCACCCAGTACGACAAGGACGACGTCGAGGCGGCCGGGCTGGTCAAGTTCGACTTCCTCGGGCTGAAGACGCTCACCGTCATCGACCTGGCGGTGGGCCTCATCGACAAGCGCCCCGACCGCGACGAGCCCTTCGACCTGGACGCGATCCCCCTCGACGACCCGGCGACCTACGCGCTGCTCCAGTCCGGTGAGACGACCAACGTCTTCCAGCTCGAGAGCCAGGGCATGCAGGGGCTCTTCAAGGCGCTCAAGCCCGACTGCTTCGAGGACATCGTCGCCGCCGTGGCGCTCTACCGGCCCGGTCCGATGGGCGCGGACATGCATACGGACTTCGTGCACCGCAAGCACGGCCGGCAGAAGGTCGAGTACCCGCACCCGAGCCTCGAGCCGATCCTGAAGGACACCTACGGCGTCATCGTCTACCAGGAGCAGGTCATGCAGATCGCCCGGACGATGGCCGGCTACACCCTCGGCGGCGCCGACCTCCTGCGCCGCGCGATGGGCAAGAAGAAGGAAAAGGAGATGGTCAAACAGAAGGCCATCTTCATCGAGGGCGCGACCGGCCGCGGCCACACCGAGGAGAAGGCCGAAGAGGTCTTCGACCTGATGGCCTACTTCGCCGGCTACGGCTTCAACAAGTCCCACTCGGCGGCCTACGCGCTGATCACCTACCAGACGGCCTACCTCAAGGCGCACTATCCGGCGGAGTTCTGCTGCGCCACGATGACCGCCGACAAGGACAAGAGCGACAAGGTGGTGCGCACCGTCGCCGAGGCGCGGAACCTGGGCATCACCGTGCTCCCGCCCTCGGTGAACGAGTCGGCCATCGACTTCACCGTCGTCTACGAGCCCAACGCGGAGGCCAAGCCGATCCCCGGCCGCCCGATGAGCGAGAAGGGCGAGCTGCGCGACCCGACCGGTCCGGCGATCCGCTTCGGCCTCGGCGCGCTCAAGGGCGTCGGCGGCGCGGCGCTCGAGGCCCTCTTCGAGGCCCGCACCGGCAAGAGCGACGGCGACGAGGGCCCGGGCGAGGAGCAACCCTTCGTCGACCTCTTCGACTTCTGCGACCGGGTCGATCTGCGGCGCGTGAACAAGAACGTCACCGAAGCGCTGGTGAAGAGCGGCGCCTTCGATTCGCTCCACGAGCCGCTCGGCGTGCACCGGGCGCAGGCCTGCGCGGCGATCCCCACCGCCCTCGAGCGCGGCAAGCAGGCGGCGGCCGATCGGGCGAGCGGCCAGACCAGCCTCTTCGGGTTGCTGGGCAACGAGGAGGAGCAGAAGAGCTTCACCCGCGCCGGCGGCACCTTCCCGGAGAACGTCGAGCCCTGGGACTCGCGGGAGCAGCTCAAGCTCGAGAAGGGCTCGCTCGGCTTCTACGTCTCCGGCCACCCGCTCGACCGCTACATCCAGGAGCTGCGCCGCTTCTGCAACGCCACCACCGAGACCCTCCACGAGATGGACCGGGGCACCAAGGTGCAGATCGGCGGCTCGGTGGAGAGCTACCGGGAGCGGCGCACCCGCGCCGGCGCGACCATGGCCTTCTTCGAGCTCGAGGATCCGCTCGGCCGCGTGGAGGTGATCGTCCGGCCGCGGCAGATGGACGACGAGAAGACCCGCGCCATCCTGACCGCCGGCGAGCCGATCATCGTGGACGGGCGGGTGAAGCACGAGTTCCGCGACGACGACGTCGACAGCGAGCCGAAGCTCATCCTCTACGACGTGCAGCCGCTGAGCGAGCTGCTCAGCCGCAAGACCCGCGCGGTGAACGTGAAGCTCGAGGTCGACGGCGTGGACCGAGCCAAGCTCGAGCGCCTGCGCGACTGCCTCCGCGCGCACCCGGGGCCGGTGCCGGTGAGCCTCGAGCTGCTCAACCCGATGGACCACTGGAGCGCGACCCTCGCCGAGACCGGCCTCTGCGTCGAGCCGAGCGACGCGCTGCTCGCCAGCCTCGAGCGCCTCTTCGGCCGCAAGGTCACCGAGCTCCGCTAGCAGGCCGAACGCTTGCCCTTCGGCGGCGTGGCTCCACAACCGAGCCATGCGCTTCGTGCTCCTCATCGCGTCGATCGCGATGCCGGCGATGGCCTACCTGAGCCAGACCGGGTGGCTCGGCCCGACGAACGGGGAGATCTCGAATCGCTACCCCACCCTGCTGGTGGCCGCGGGCTACGCCTTCGCGATCTGGGGGCTGATCTTCACCCTGGATCTGCTCTTCGGCATCGCCGCGGCGGTGCGGCGACCGGAGGACGCGACGGTGCGCCGCGTCGGGCCCGTCGTCGCGGCCGGCTTCCTGTTGACCGGCATCTGGTCACCGGTCTTCACCCTGGAGCTCTTCTGGCTCGCGCTGGCGATCATCTGGCTCGCCCTGGGCACCATGGCCTGGTCGGCGGTGCAGCTGGCCCGCGCCCCCGGACGGCGCGGTCGGCTCCGTTCGCTGGCGACGATCGCGGTCTCGCTCCACGCCGGTTGGCTCTCGCTCGCGGCCTTCCTGAACACCGCGCAGGTGCTCGTCGCTCACGAGGTTCCCGGGACGGTAGGCTGGAGCATGGCCCTCTACGCCGCCGCCGCCGCGCTGCTCCTCGGGCTCAACCACCGCATGGGCGGCAACCCCGCCTTCGCCGCGGCGGCGCTCTGGGGCCTCGGCGCGGTCTACGTGAAGCAGACGAGCCATGGCCTCGAGGGCTCGACCCTGGCCGCGTGGGTCGCCCTGGCCATCGCCGTCGCGCTCGGCCTGCAGACCGTGGCGCTCGGCTTCCGGCAAGACGCGCAGGTGGACGAGGTCCGGCCATCGGGATGAGCGCGCGGAGCGGTCGTCGATGACCACCGCCATCATCTCGTTCGTGGTGCTGATGGTCCTGATGGTGGCCAGCGGCACCCTCGCGGTGATCCGCAAGAAGAAGACCAGCGAGGACTACCTGGTGGCCAGCCGGGAGGTCGCTCCCTGGCTCTCGGCGCTCTCCGCGGTCGCCACCAACAACAGCGGCTTCATGTTCATCGGCATGATCGCCTACACGTACCGACTGGGCATCGAGTCGGTCTGGATGATGGTCGGCTGGATCCTCGGTGACCTGACCGCCTGGATCTTCGTCCACCCGAAAGTGCGCCGGCGCTCCGAGGGCGGGAACATGAACACCCTCTCCGAGCTCATCGGCCGGAGGGACCCGGAAGACGAGACCTCGACGAACCGGATCATCGTCATCGCCGCCGGGGTCATCACCTTCGCCTTCTTGGGCGTCTACGCGGCCGCGCAGCTGAAGGCCGGAAGCACCGCGCTACACGCCCTCTTCGAGTGGGACATGAGCGTCGGCGTCTTCATCGGCGCCGCCATCGTGCTGCTCTATTCCTACGCCGGCGGCATCCGCGCGGACATCTGGACCGACGCGGCGCAGAGCGTGGTGATGCTCGTGACCATGGTGCTGATCCTGGTGATGGGCTGGCGCCAGATCGGTGGCCCCGAAGCCCTGATGGCCAACCTCGGAGCGCAGGACCCAGAGCTCGTCACCTGGATGCCCTCCACCATGGAGCTCGGCTTCGCGGCGTATCTGCTGGGCCTCTTCGGTGGTGGCTTCGGCTCCATCGGCCAGCCGCACCTGATGGTCCGCTACATGTCCATCGACGACATCTCGTCCATCCGCCGAGCGGGCATCTGGTACTTCACCTACTTCGTCCCCTTCTTCGTCGCCTCGGTCGGCGTGGGTCTCTATGCCCGCGCGCTCATGCCCGAGATGGTGCAGCACCCGGCGGCACAGACGATGGACGATCCGACCGAGCTCGCCCTACCCCTGGTGACCATGGAGCTGCTCCCCGACGTCTTCGTCGGCGTGGCCCTCGCCGGCCTCTTCGCCGCGACCGTCTCCACCGCCGACTCGCAGATCATCGTCTGCTCCGGCTCGATCACCCAGGACATCCGACCGAAGTGGAAGGACTCCTACCTGGCGTCGAAGGTCGGCACCGTCTCGATCTCCACGGTGGCCCTGCTCATCGCCCTCTTCGCGCCGGAGGGCGTCTTCGGGCTCGTGCTCATCGCGTGGTCGGCGCTGGGCGCGAGCCTCGGCCCGGTGCTCATCGTGCGCCTGCTCGGCTGGCCCCTGTCGACGGCGACGGCGCTCACGATGATGGGCGTGGCCATCGCCACCGTCTCCGTCTGGCAAGCGGTCGGCCTCGACGACGACGTGCTGAAGATCCTCCCTGGTTTCGTCGCGGCGGCCACCGTCTACGCCGGGGCCCGCGGGATCGCTCGGCTCCGAGGATGACGGGCGCTAAGATCTCGCCGTGAGCTCGGAGCCCTCGGAAGCGGACGATGCCGCGCTGGCGGAGACGGTGCAGGCGGGATCGGCCGACGACATCTCCGGCGCACCGACCCGCGCCGCGAGCGGCGTCGCGGTCCGAGGCGAGGCGACCGACGGCTCCGCCATCGGCCGGGACGGCGCCGTGCCCCGCGCGACGCACGTGGCCCGCGGGGTCTTCGCCGCCCTCACCGCCCTGGCGGTGGTGAACCTCGGCTACTTCATCGCGCGCTTCGTCCTCTCGGGCGACCGGCCCTCGCTCCACCCCGCCTTCCGGCTCACCGAGGTCGCCGACCCCGAGCGCTTCGGCGCCCTCGGCGCGTTCGGCGGCTGGCCGACGACGGCGGCTCGCCTGGTGCTCGTGTCGTCGATCCTGATCGTGCTCCCGGTCGCGGTCGCCCTTCGCCACCGGCGCAACGGCATGGCGTACGTCTTCGCTTCCCTCGCGATGCTCGGCGGACAGCTCTCGCTCGCCGTCACGGTCCTCACCTCCGGCGAGACCGTCGCCGGGTGGCGAGTGCTCGCGATGGTCGTCTACGGCCTCTTGCCCGCCTTCGCCTTCACCGCCATCGCGCTCTTCCCGAGCGGCCGCCCCGTGCCCCGCTGGAGCATCTACCTGGTCCCGCTCGGCTGGGCCTTCCCCGCGGCGCAGGCGGTGCTCATGTTCCGGGACCGCGCCTACTCCCGGCCCATCTTCGCGGGGACCATGGCCGCGGGGCTCTTCTTCCTCGGCACGCTGGTCCATCGCTACCGGCACCACGCGACGCTGCGGCAGCGACATCAGATCAAGTGGCTCGGCTACGCGGGCGGCACCTTCGTCACCATCCAGCTCATGGCCGTCGTCGGAGTGCTGCCGCTCCTGGCCGATCAGACCAGCCCGGTGCAGCCGCTCTTCAAGCTCCTCTACGAGCTCCTCCTCGGCGCCTCCTACCTGCTCGCGCTGCTCTTCGCCCTCATGGCGGCGGTGCGCTACCGGCTGTGGGCCATCGACCGGGTGCTCAACCGGACGCTGGTCTATGGCCTGCTCTCGATCGTGCTCGGGGGCGTGCTCTTCGTCGTCTTCCTCGCGCTCCGGGGCGCGCTCTACGACGTGCTCGATGCCCCCGGAGCGGTGGCGGCGGCGGTCGCGCTGGCGTGCGTGGCCGCCCTCTTCCCGCTGCTCCGGCGCCATGTCGTCCGCCTCATCGACCGCCGCATCTTCGGCATCCGCATCGACTACGAGCAGCTCGCCGACCGCGCGATACGGGCGAGCCGCCGCGCCCCGCGGCGGGACGCCACCTTCGCGGATTACGGCGACCTCGAGCTGCTCGGCCAGGGAGGCATGGGCGCCGTCTACCGCGCGCAGCATCCGGAGTTCGATGGCCCCGTCGCCTTGAAGATCATGGCCCCGGACCTGGCGAACGACCCCGAGGCCCGGGCGCGCTTCCAACGGGAGGCACAGATCCTCGACGGCATCCGTCACCCGAACGTGGTCCCCTTCCTGGCGAGCGGCCACAACGCCGGCCTCGAGTTCATCGCCATGGACTTCGTCGAGGGCGTCGACCTGCAGTCGATCCTCCGCGAGCGCGGGCGGCTGAGCGTGGACGAGACGCGGGGCGTGCTCCGCGGGGTCGCGGCGGCCCTCGACGCGACCCACGCCCTCGGCGTGGTCCACCGCGACGTGAAGCCGGCGAACATCCTGGTGGTCGGCGACGGCGCGCTCGAGGAGCGGCGACCGATGCTCATGGACTTCGGCGTCGCCCGCTGGGCGGAAGCCGAGACCGACCCCGAGAGCGAGGAGGACATCGTGGGGAGCCTGGCCTACATCGCCCCCGAGCAGATCCGCCGACCGGACCAGATCGACGGGCGCGCGGACATCTATGCCTTGGGCGTGACCGCCTACGAGCTGCTCACCGGCCGCCCCCCGTTTCGGGCCTCGTCCTCGCTGGGCCTGCTCTTCAACCACATGAGCATGCCGCCACCCGACCCGCGGACGCTGGTGCCCGAGCTACCGCGGCGCGCCGCCCGCGCCATCCTCCGGGCGCTGGCCAAGGACCCGGGTGATCGTTTCGCGAGCGCCAGCGACTTCGTCGCGGCGATGACCGAGGAAGAGGCGCGCTCGGCAGCCTGAAGACAGCGCCGTAACCAATCGCGGCGCTCGTTCGTGGAAGGGGCATGAGCCAAGCACAGACCTCCGCCCCCGCGACCGTTCCGCTCGATCCGCCGGCCACGTCCGAGCACGGCGTGCTCCCGCTGGCGCCCATGGCGAAGCCGAAGAGCCTCTTCATCCGGCTCCTCTACTGGGTCACCCGGCGCCGCTACGGCAAGACGCCGACCGCGTTCCGCGTGATGTATGCCCGCGCGCCCTTCATCGGCTTCTTCAGCCTCTTGCTGATCACCTTCCTCGAGAAGGCGACGACGATCCCGGGGGAGCTGAACGCGCTCCTGCGGCTGGCCATCGCGAACCAGAAGGGCTGCACCTTCTGCCAGGACCTCGGATTGGCCGAGCTGGTGCGAGCGGGCATCGGCACCGAACGCTTCGCCGACTTGGGCGACTTCGAAGGGAGCGACGCCTTCACCGACGCCGAGAAGGCCGCCCTCGCCTACGCGGGTCACGTCGAGGGCTCGCTCGACGTCCCGGACGCGGTCTTCGAGCGGCTACGCGAGCACTTCTCCGAGCGCGCCATCACCGAGATCGTCTGGGTCTGCGCCGTCGAGCGCTACTTCAACTCGATGGCGCTCCCGCTGCGCATCGGCTCCGACCACCTGGAGGCGGCGATGCACGACGCTCGCTGATCACTTCTTCTTCTTCTTCTTCTCGGCCTTCGCGCCCTTCGCCTTCGCGGGCGCCTTGGCCGCCGCCTTGCGGCTCGGATCGCCCTCCGCGCGATTGAGGGCGATGGCCTGCCGGACCAGCGCGGCCACCTTCTCGGGCGGGTAGTCGTCCTCCGACTGCAGCGAGAGGTGGCGCATCTTCACCCCCTTGCCGGTGAGCAGCCCGTCCGGGTCGTCGAGCTCGGCGCCACGCCAGAACCCGAAGTTCACGTGGGTGGTGAAGGCCTTCAGGTAGGCGAAGGGGCCGTGGTCCTCCCACACCGGTTGCGACCACTTGATGAGCGCCGTCGACTCCGGCGCGAGCCCCTTCATGTCGCGGACGATCCGTTTGGCGAGCTTCTTCTTCCAGCCGTCGAGCGCCCCGACGTAGCCGGCCACCGTCTCCTTCTTCGCCTCGGGCTCGCCGGCTTTGGTCTTCGGTTTGGCCGCCTTCTTCCCCTTCGCGGCCTTCTTCTTGCCGCTCCCCTTCTTCTTGCTCGCCATCGCAGCGAGCCTACGCCGCTCGTTCCGGGACCGGAAGAGGCATACTCGCGCCGTGAGCCTCTCTCCCGCCAAGGCGCCCCCCGCCACCGAAGACGAGCTGATGGAGCGCGCCCAGCGTCTCGCCGGTCGCTCCGTCGGCGAGCTGGCGACCGCCGCGCAGGTGCGCGTGCCGCGCCAGATGCGGCGGGCGAAGGGGCTGGCGGGCCAGCTCCTCGAGCAGTTCCTGGGCGCCGACGCCGGCTCCAAGGCCGAGCCCGATTTCACCGGGCTGGCGATCGAGCTCAAGACCCTCCCGGTCCACGAAGGGCGGCCGAAGGAGTCCACCTTCGTCAGCACCATCGAGCTCGACCGCTTGGGCGACACCGACTTCGAGCAGAGCGTGGTCTGGCACAAGCTCCGGCGGGTGCTCTGGATGCCCATCGAGGCGGACCCGAGCGTGGATCTGACCGGCCGCCGTTTCGGCGCGCCGATCCTCTGGTCCCCGGACCCCGAGCAGCGCCGCACGCTCCAGGACGACTACGAGCGCGTGGCCGAGCTCGTGCTCCGGGGCCGCATCGACGAGATCACCGGCCACCTGGGGACCGCGCTCCAGGTGCGCCCCAAGGCCGCTCACGGCGGCGTCCGCGAACGCGCGCCGGAGGGCCTCGGGGGCGGCTACACCTGGACCGGGCCGCGGGGCTTCTATCTGCGACCCGGGTTCACCGCCGCGATCCTGCAACGGGCCTTCGGCTGAAACACACCGTTCGCGCCCACGCGTTGCGGCACGTTGCAGCGGCGGCCACGGTCGTGGCCGGCCTTGGCCGAATGGGTCGGCTCAGGCGACGTCGGCGATGGCGGCGTCGAGCGCGGGGCTGGTGACCAGCACGCCGGTGCCCTCCACCTGGGCGGCAACCGTAGTAGCCAGTGCGGCCATGCCGGTGGCCCCGGGGCCGGTGCCGTCGAGGATGACCGTGCCTTCGCCATCGGCGACCATCGGACCGACCAGCGCCTTGACCGTCAGGGCCCGCGCGGAGATGGCCTCGGGGTCGACCCGATCGCTGCCGGCGATGACCGCCCGCGAGAGCGAGATTCCCTCGTCCTGCAAGGCCTGAACGTCGCTCCGGATGCGGAGGGCCAGGTCGAGAAGGGCCTCGTCGTCGCGCTGCGCGAAGACCACCACGTCGGGGGTTCCGACGCGGAAGCGCTCCACCCATCGCCGCCAAGCGCTGCCACGCTCGGCGACCACGATGGCGGTCTGTCGCTGTTCGAGGTCCATCATTCTGCGTTTACAATAAGCAATCAGCGTGCCAGCGCCGATGACGCCGCGAAGTGCGGCTCTTGAGGTGTTTCTTCCGCTCCCACTGTAAGGATGGGGGCGTTTCGCGTCGCCAGCCGGCGACTGTAGTGGCCACCGGGGTACACGCGCTGTGGCCTCTGATGCCCAGTGGCGTGGATTCCGCGACATATCGATCCTGACGCCCGACCCCGCAAAAAGTTTCCTCGAAGCGGCGAAGATGCGGCTTTGGGGGGTAGCATCGCCCCATGCGGGGGATATCGACGCTGTGGCTCGCGGTGCTGCTGGGGGCCTGTGGNNTCCCCACCTCGGACCGCCAGCCGGTACCCGTCCGTTTCACGATCACCAACGGCACGGCGGAGACCATCTATTTGGTCAGTCAGGGCTACTGCGCGTTCGAGGCGCTGGCGATCGGCGATCTCGGACTGGCGAGCGGCCAGAGCCTCACCTGTGAGGACGCGAAGACCGGCCCCTGCCCCGACTTCGGCGCCTGCGCTCAGGCCGGGGTACGCCCCCTGGCCCCCGGCGAATCGTGGGAGCTCGACTGGGAGGGCTACGCCTACGAGACCGTCGTCCTCGAACCGGAAGAGACGGGTGAGAACTGCCCCACCACCTGCATCACCTGGCTCCCCGTCGAGCCCGGTCGCTACCCGGTGACCGTCCAGGCCCGAAGCACCTGCGAGGGCGAGAGCTGCGACTGCGAGCTCACCGACGACTACGCGAGCTGCCACCCAGAGGCGCCTTTCGAGGGCGAGCCGGACCTGCGCGCGCAAGGCCAGCTCACCGTCCCCGAGACCGCGACGACGCCCGTCACCCTCGAGCTTCGCTTCGAGTGAGAGCGGGCGCCGCACCCGTGGCACCGCCCGGACCCTTGACCACCACGGAACCATTGGCTAAGTGGTGGCCCGGTCGCGCGCGTACGTGACGCGGGCCGTTAGCTCAATGGTAGAGCAGCGGGCTTTTAA
>JABAOG010001203.1_pt1 | contig 20617 bp, 12 predicted proteins | sample 7062131 | NCBI WGS metagenome assembly JABAOG01 (sample SAMN14538629, study PRJNA623070) | marine sediment metagenome | biome: marine biome [ENVO:00000428]; feature: marine pelagic biome [ENVO:01000023]; material: deep marine sediment [ENVO:00002113] | place: India: Arabian Sea | collected...
CCAATAGCGGCGCGCGTCCGCCAGGGAGACCGGCCCGACGATCGCCGGCAGCTCCGGGCGCGCCACGCGCACCAGCGGCTCGAGCTGACAGCTCGCCACCCCGAAGCGCGGCACCGAGCGAGCGATCGCCTCCGCGATGGGCGCGGGCAGATCGCCGAGCAGCAGCGTGCGCTCCATCCGCCGACAGGCCAGCAACCCTCCGCCGGTGACGAGCAGCTCCCCCGTGCGCGCGCGCGGGTGCGCCGGATCGAAGAGGTGAGGGAACGAGTCGTCCACCACCATCGCCCCGGCGCGCAGCCGGCCCAAGTCCAGGAGCCCGGGCGCGCTCGACGCCCCGATCACCACGTCCGCGCGGTAGACCGCGTCCGGCAGCGCCGACGGGCTGCTGAGCGCGACCTCGATCGAGCCGCCGAAGCCACGGGTGCGCAGCCGTTCGGCCAAGCCGTCGATGGCGGCGCGCGCGCGGCGCAGATCGCAGAGCACGAGCCGCGCCGGCGATGCGCCGAGCGCGAGGGCCAGCTCGACGGTGGCCGCGCCGATGGAGCCGCAGCCCACCACCGCGAGCTCGGCCTCCGGCCAGTGCAGCCCTTGGCGGCGAGCGGCCGCCCGAAGGGTGCGGACCATGGCGACCACGGTCATGGCGTGGCCGATCGTCAGCTCGGGATCGTCCTTCGAGAGGGCCCGCGCGACGAGCCGACCGTAGCCGGTGCTGGCGGGGAGCATCCCCGCGAGCGCCATCGCGCGGGCGCCGGTCGCGCGCGCGGCGTGCGCCGCCTCGAGAACCCGTGGCACGAGCCGATCGGCGTGCTCCGGTCCCACCTCGTCCGCGAAGACGGGGAGGCAGTAGAACCCCGACACACCCAGCTCGGTCTCGAGCCGCTCGACCCAGCGGCCGGGGGCACCCGCGAAGAGTCGCTCACGCCACTCTTCCCGCTGCCTCTCCCCGAAGGGCACGCCGACCACGCGCGCGATCGACGCCGGGTCCGGCAGGTACCCGATCAGCGCGGCGTCGAAGCGGAGCGCGGGATCGACCGCGCGCGAGCGACCGGAGCCCGCCGACGAGGCGAGCGCATCGATGGCCTCGCGCAGCTGCGCTCGGAGCTCGAGGAGCCCGGCGTCATCCATCGCGTGGGCGCCGCCCTGCAGGACGAGGCGCAGACCCCCCTCGACCGGACGCACGCCGAGCTGCAGCTCCACCTGGCCGACGAGCGCTCCCTCGGTGACCGAGCCCGACTCGTCGAGCCGAAGCCCTTCCGTCGACGCCTCCTCCTTCGAGTCGGCCCCCTCGAAGTCCATGAAGGTGAAGAAGAGCTGCGCGCCGGAGGCGAGCGCCGGATCCAGTGGCCGGTCCAGGGCGGCGACGATCTCGCCCGGCGAGAGCGCGTGGGCGCGCGCGTCCGCGAAGGCCGTGTTGGCCGCTAGGGCCGTGCGCTCGGGAGTCGCGGCCGCCCGGACGCGAACGGGGAGCGCCGTGGCGAAGGGCCCGAAGACCGTGGACAGACCCGCGGGCGGACCGTCCCGGCCCGCGACCGCGCAGCCGACGATCAGGTCGCGCTGCCGGGTCGTCCGAGCGAGCACGTGAGCCCACGCGCCGAAGAGGAGCGCGGGCAAGGTCATGCCGCGGGCGCGCGCCACCGCCCGCAGACGCTCGACCTCCGCCGCGCTCAGCTCGCTGCTCGTTCGCGTCGAGCCGGCGCGCGACGGTCGACGCCAGGCCGTGTCGAGCGCGTAGGGCTCGGCGAAGACCCGCCGCCAGTGAGCGCGGCTGGCAGCATCCGGCGTGCGCCCGGCGGTCGCCTCCACGAACGCGCGGAAGGTCGTCTTCACCGGCGGGAGCTCCGGCTCCTCGCCGCGGGCGAACGCGTCGTGGGCGGCGACCAGCTCGCGCAACAGGATGAAGGCGCTGAGCGCGTCGCCGAGGAGGTGATCGGCCACGACGACCAGCGCGTGCCGCTCCCGCTCGAGCCGGTAGAGCGCGAGCGCGATGGGCGGCGCCTTCGCCGGATCGAGCTCGGTCCGGCAGAGCTCCTCGACGCCTTCCTGGAGCTGAACCTCGTCGCCGCCGCCCACGTAGTCGAAGGTCAGGCGAGCCTCCGGAAGCACCCGCTGTCGCGGCGGCCGGCCGTGGATGTCGATGACGGTGCGGAGCATCGGGTGCCGCGCGACCAACAGGTCCAGCGCCCGCCGGAAGGCGCCCAACTCGAGCGCCCCGTCCAATCGCAGAACGGCCCGCCAACGGGTGGCGTGGTGATCGTCCCCCTGGATGCGCGCGGCCAAGAAGCCCCGCTGGGTCGCGGAGAGACCGAACCATCCGCCGTCGTCGTCGCTGGGTGACTCGCCGCGCTCCACGATGGGCTGCGCGTTCACCTCGTCGATCGCCGCCGCCAGCGCCCGGGCCGTTCGCGCGCGGTAGAGGGTCACCGCCCGCGGCAGCCGGGCGAAGCGCTCCTCCAGCCGAGCGAAGACATCGAGCACGCCCATCGAGTCGCCCCCGAGCAGGAAGAAGTCGTCGTCGAGCGCGACCCGTGGCCGGTCGAGCACGTTCGCGAAGATCGTCGCCACCGCCTCGGCGGTGCTGCCCGTCACCGGCTCGGAGACCGCCTCGGTCACCAGCCGCTGGCGATCGATCTTCCCGGTCGGGGTGAGCGGAATGCGCGCGAGGGCGTGGAAGCGGCGGGGGACCATGGCGCGGGGCATGCGCGCTTCGAGGTGCGCTCGGAGCTCGTCTTCCGTCGGCGCGTCGCCCGCCGGCTCCACCCACGCTTCGAGGCGCCGCTGGTCGCCTTCGCCGACGGCGCGGACCGCGGCGGCGGCGACGGTGGGGTGCAGGCGCAGGGCCGCTTCGATCTCCCCGGGCTCGATGCGGTGGCCATGGATCTTCAGCTGCTCGTCCACCCGACCGACGAACTCGAGGACACCGTCGGCGCCCCGCCGGACCCGGTCGCCGGTCCGGTACATCCGCTCGCCCCGGTCGTTCGCTCCGAAGGCCTCGGCGTCGGCGTCCGGATCGTCCAGGTAGCCGGGCGAGAGCCCCGGTCCGCCGACCCAGAGCTCCTCGTCGACGATGACGAGCTCGGCGCCGGCCGCCGCGCGCCCGATCGGCACGTGGGCCTGGTCGTCGCCGGGCCGCTCTTCGACCACGTGGAAGGTCGCGTTGATGGTGGTCTCGGTCGGCCCGTAGAGGTTCGCGACTGGGGGCGGCGTCTCCAAGCGATCGTGGAGCGCGCGGATCAATCGCGGCGGTAGCGCCTCCCCGCCGCACTGGACGAGGCGGAGCGCCGCGAGCGCTTGCCCTTCGGCGCGCTCGAGCGTGGCCACCAGCCGCCCCAGGAGCGTGGGGACGGTGCTGAGGATGGTGACACCTTCCTTCTCGAGCGTGGCGAGGAGCGCCTCCGGGTCGCGGGCGGTGCGCCGGGCGCAGGTCACCAGGCGGGCGCCGGAGAGCAGGGGCGCCAGCAGCTGGCGGACGGAGGCGTCGAAGCATGGCGACGAGGTTCCCAGCGTCACGTCGTCCGGTCCGTAGCCGAAGGTCTCGAGGGCCCACGCCAGGTAGCCGGCGACCGCCCGGTGGGTGATCGGGACACCCTTGGGACGACCGGTGCTTCCCGAGGTGAAGATGACGTAGGCGATGGCGTCGGGATCGGCGACCGCGACCGGCTCCGGGCCGACCGCATCGGTGCCGGACGCCAGGTCCGCGATCCGGTGGGTCTTCATCCCGAGCGCCGACTCGGCCGACGGATCGAGCACGTCGGTGCCGCGCAGGACGAGGCGCGGCGCCGCCCGCGTGAGGTGCTCGCGAAGCCGGAGCGGCGGGTCCGAGGGATCGAGCGGGACCCACCCCGCGCCGATCCGCAGCACCGCGACGATGGCCATGACCGCTTCCCGCCCCTGGTCGGCGATCAGCCCCACCAGCTCGCCGGGCCCGACGCCCTCGGCGGTCAAGCGCGCGGCGAGCGCTCCGCTCGCGCGGTCGAGCTCGCCGGCCGTGAGCGGGCCCTCGTCGTCGACGAGCGCGACCCGCTCCGGATCCGCGCGGAGCGCATCGACGAGGCGCTCCGCCAGCGAGGGCGCCGGCGAGTCCTCACCCACCGTCTCGTGCGCGGCGACCAGCCGTTCGAGGAAGGCGCGGGCGTCGCGGCCTCCGATCACCTCGAAGGAGTGGTCGAGGGTGAAGCAGAGCGCACCATCGTGCTCCCACGCGGCGAGGCTCAGCCCGGTCGCGCCCGACGCCGTTCGCCCGGCGCTCTCGACGATCGCCGGCGCCCCCTCGGGGAGACGCAGCGGGAAGCGCGCGAAGCTGTAGCTGGCCGGCGACGCGGTCCGCAGCCCATCGGCGCTCACCGGTAGGAGCGGTGCGAGGTCCGCGGCGGTCGGCGTGCCGTGCGCTTCGAGCGCCGCCATCGCGTCCCGTGCCTGCGCGGCGAGCTGGTCCACCGATGTCGCGGGATCGACGGCGAGAGTGAGGGGGAGCGTGTCGGCGAAGGAGCCGACCGCGCCGGCGGCGCCGCTCTTCCGGAGGTCCCGGCGAGCGCGCGCGACGTTGATCGTCACGCGCTGCACGTCGGTCTCCGCACCGAGCTGCCGCGCGTAGAGGGCCAGCGAGAGATGAAAGGGAGAGACGCCGAGCGCGCTGGCGTGTCGCACGAATGCGTCCGTCGCCTCCCGCGTCAGCCGCGCGGTATGCGCGCCGATCGGTCGCGGGCTCGGCTCTTCGTCTTCCCGCTCCCGGAGCTTCGCGAGCGACGGCGGGGAGACCGCCTCCAGCGTCTTCCGCCACCAGCGCAGATCGCGCTCCAGCGTTTCGGGATCGACATCGAGCCCTCCGTCGGGGGACGCCAGCCCCGCGGGCTCGAGCGCCCCGGCCCGCGCTCGCGCGTACGCGCCCCAGAGCTCGGCGGCCAATAGATGCAGGCTCCAGGCGTCGGCGACGAGGTGGTGGGCGCAGATCGACAGGTGGTGCCGCCCGTCGGCCGTGCGGGCTTGGTCCAGCCGCCACGCCGGCGGCGCCGACGGATCACCGGGCTCGGCGGTGACGGCGTCGGCCCACGCGTCGAGGTCGCCGACGAGCCCGTGGTCCGTCGGCACCGGGGCGGGGGCGTCGCAGGGCTCGAGCGCCGGCTCGCCCTCCCGGGTGATCAGCCGCGCGCGGAGGATCGGGTGTCGCTCGGTCACGTGCCGCGCGGCGGCGGTCAGGGGCTCCTGCTCGAGCGCTTCGTCGAAGCTCTGCCGCAGGTAGGAGAAGGGTGGCACCTCCGGCAGCAAGCGTTCCTGGATCCAGAAGGCCCGCTGCGTCTTGGAGAGCGGCGGAAGCGGCACGGAGCCGCCGTCCTGCGGCCCGTCGTCCACGCTCTCGTTCGATGCTCGATAGCCCAGCGCGGCCAGATGATCCGCGAGCTCGGCGATGGTCGGGTGGTCGAAGAAGAGGGTGGGCGGGAGCTCCCGATCCAGGCGCCGCTCGAGCACCTGCACCAGCTCGAGGGCGACCAGCGAGTCGAGACCCATCGAGAGGAAGGACTGCTCCTCGGGTACCTCCGCGGGATCGAGCTCGAGCGGACCCGCCACCAGCCGGCGGAGCTCGCCCGCGATGCGTTTCCCATCGGTGGGCGCTGGGGCGGCGGCCGGCGTGGGCGCGGCGGCGGCCTTCGGTGCACGACGGGCGCTTCGCGCCGTCGGCTCCGCGTCGGTCGTCGGCGCCACGATGACGTGTTCGAGGCCCGAGCCCACGGCGGCCTCGAAGGCGCGCGTGCCCTCGGCGGTGGCGATGCCCAGCAGGCCCTTGGCGGCGAGCGATTCGAGGAGCGCCGGGTGCGCTCCCATGCCGGTCTCGCTCCAGGCGGACCACCCGATCGAGACGACGGGCTCGCCCGCGGCGTGGAGACCGGCGGCGAAGGCGTCGAGGAAAGCGTTCGCCGCCACGTAGTCGCCGAGACCGCCTCCGAGACCGTCGAAGGCCGCCGACGCCGACGAGAAGAGCGCGACGTAGCGGGGCTCGAGCCCCCGGCGCTTCAGCTCGCGCCAGAGCAGCCAGCTGCCGCGCACCTTGGGGCCCAGCACCCGGTCGAGGGCCGCGTCGTCGCGCTGGTGCAACCGTCCCGGAGCGACCACGCCCGCGGCGTGGACCACGCCGTCGAGGGCGCCGAGCTCGAGGGTGATGCGCGCCATGAGTCCCCGGACCGCGTCCTCGTCCGCGACGTCGCAGCTCACGTATTCGACGCGGGCGCCGCGCTCGCGGAGCGCTTCGATCCGGGTCGCCCGCTCCGGATCGTCGGCCAGCCGCCGCCGGCCGACCAGCACCAGCGTGCGGCCGGGCTCCGCCAACCGGTGGGCGACGGCGTAGCCGATTCCCGAGCCTCCGCCGGTGATCAGGTGCACGCCGCCCCGCGCGATGGAGCCTTCCTTCGCCTCGAGGTCCAGGGCGCCCACCCCTCGGCGCTCGAGGCGGTCGTCGCGGTGCCGGTACCAGCCGCCCTCGGCGAGCGTGGCGCCGATGACCGCGGCTTCCGCCACGGCCGCATCGGTCGACGTCGCGGCGTCGATGGTCACCGCGTCGATCGGGGGGAGCTCCTCCGGAAGCGAGAAGCACGCGGCGGCCGTCGTCGCCTGCTCGGGCGCGGCGCCCGTCGTCGCCCCCGCGGTCACCGCGACCACGCGTTCGGGCCGTCGCTCGAGCGGGGCCGCGGCGATGGCGCGCCCGAGCGCGGTGAAAGCGTTCACGCCGTGACCGGTGGCACGCTCGAGCTCGCCCAGGGTGCGGGCCGGCTCCGCTACCGCACCGACGAACACCACGCCGGTCACCCGAGGCTCCCGGGCGAGCGCCGCGGGCGCGTCCGAGAGCCGCCAGCGCTCCACCCGCGCTCCCGCGCCACGGAGGCGTTCGGCGACCGCCGCCGAGGACCGATGCTCCAGCGGCACCACCGCCCAGCGCCCGGGCGCGAGCGAACGGTCCGGCGCTTCGACGTCGGCCCACGCGATCCGGTGGAAGGGCGACTCGGTGGCTCCGCGCCGCAAAGTCGGCGCGTCCGGCTCGACCCGGTGCAGGCGCAGCCCCGCGAGGGCGACCCGGAGTGTCCCTTCGCGGTCGCGGATCGAGACGTCGCAACGGATGGTGTCGCCCAGCGCCGCCGGATCCCCCGCCATGTGCACCTCGGTGATCCCACGCGGACCGAAGCCGCCCGGCGAAAGGGCGAGGTGCACGGTCTCCACGTGGAGCGGGACCCAGAGCCCGCTCCGTTCGCCGGCGTGCTCGAGGAGGATGGTCGCGACCGGCTGCATCGCCGCGTCGAGCAACGCCGGGTGCACGCCGAACGCGTCCGCCGCCCTCTCGTCGGGCAGCACCAGATCCGCCCGCGCGCTGCGGGTGCCGAGCTCCAGGCTGCGGACCGCCTGGAACGCCGGGCCGTGGACCATCCCACGCTCCGAGAGCGCTTCGTAGAGGGCCTCGGGCGAGCTGGCTCGATCGAGGACCTCGGAGCGGTCGGCGAAGGCGGGCGCGGCCGCCTCGCGCTCCACGCGGGCGCGGGCCAGCGTCCGGCCCGACTCGTCCTGGATGCTCGCGCGAATCTCGGTGCCCTTGCGCTCCACGTGCACCTCGAGGGGCATCCCGGGAAAGACCGGCGAGAGGAAGGAGACGTCGCTCAGCGCCGCCGGCGGCGTGCCGAGGGCGTGCGCCGCCGCCGCGCGCAAGATCTCGATGCAGCCGGCGCCGGGCAGAAGCCGCACCCCGTGGACGCTGTGCTGCGCGACCAGCACGTCGTCCCCGTCCACCTGCGCGGTGTAGACCGCGTGGTCGAGGTGGAGGCGAACCAGCCCGGTCAGCAGCGGGTGGTCGAGCGCGTGCGCCGTCGGGCGCCGGGAGGAGGGCGGGGTGAGCTCCGGGGACGCCGCGCGGTGAGCGCGGTGCTCGAAGGGATAGGTCGGCAGATGGAGCTCGGGATCCATCGACCCGTCGGCGACCGGAAGCGGCACGCCGGCCTGCAGCCACGCCTCGATCGGATCGCCATCGGGGCCGCCGGGCTCCGGCTCCCCGACGGCGAGGCGCACGCCGTCCGTCGCTCCGGAGCGCCCGAAGGCCTCGAGGAGGTCGGCGGCGTCGGCCTCGCCGACGATCGCCAGCCGGTGGGCCATCGGATCGCGCGCGAGGGACACGTCGTGGGCGACCCGGCGCGGATCCGCCGGGTGGGCTCGGAGCCAGGCGGCCAGGTCGGCCGCCGACTGACGGAGCGCGCTCTCGGTCGCCGCCGTGAGGGCCCACACCGGCGGACCCGGTGGGAGCGCCTCGGGCGGCTCGCGCTCCGGCGCCGCGGCGACGATGAGGTGAGCGTTGGTGCCGCCGAAGCCGAAGCCGTTGATCCCCGCGAGGAGGTGCTCGGTCCATGGTCGCGTCTCTCGCGGGACGCTGGCGCCCGCTCCGGCGAGGCCCAGCTCGGTGTTCGGGGCGGCATCCGCCGGGAGCGTCGGTGGCAGCTCCCGGTGGAGCATGGCGAGCACCACCTTGATCACGCTCGGCATCCCCGCGCCGCTCAAGAGGTGGCCGATGTTGCCCTTCACCGATCCGATGGCGAGCGCGTTCGCCCGGGCGCGAGGACCGAAGGTCTCGAGGATCGAACGGGTCTCGACCGCGTCGCCGACGCGGGTCCCGGTGCCGTGCGCTTCGACGTAGCCGGCGCCCTTCGGATCCAACCCGGCGGAGCGCCATGCGGCCTCGATCACCTCTCGCTGCCCTCCGGGCCGCGGCGCCATCGGATGGACCGATCGCCCGTCGTTGTTCACCGCGCTCCCCCCGAGGACCGCGAGCACCGGCGCGCCGCGATCGAGCGCCCGCTCGAGCGGCTCGAGCACGAGGACGCCGCAGCCCTCACCGAGGGCGATGCCGTCTCCGTCGCGGGCGAAGGGGCGCAGGCTCCCGCTCTTCGAGATCGCGCCCGCTTTCGCGAGCATGTGGTGGGCGGTGGCGGTGAGCTGCAGGGTCACGCCGCCGGCGATGGCGACGTCGCACTCGCCGCGGAGCAGGCTCTGGCGAGCCTCGTGGATCGCCACGAGCGACGACGAGCAGGCGGTGTCGACGACCATGGCCGGCCCGCGCAGGTCGAGTTGGTGGGCGACGCGGGCGGCGACGAGGTTCCGCAGGTTTCCGACGGCGGTCGACGCCGGCAGGTCCGCGCCCGACCAGAGCCGGCGAAAGATCATCTCGAGGTAGTCCGTGTGGCCGACGCCGACGTAGACGCCCACCGATCGCTCGCGTCGCCGCGGCCCGGCGAGCCCGGCGCGCTCCAGCGCCTCGTAGCTCGTCTCGAGCAGGAGCCGCTGCTGCGGATCGGCGAAGGCGGCGTCCTCGTCGCTCCATCCGAAGAGCGTCGCGTCGAAGTCGAAGGGGCGAGCGAGGAACGCCGCTCGAGCCTCCGGTCCGGTCAGGCGCCAGTCGCGATCGGAGGGCGGCGCCTCGAAGGAATGGACGCCGCCCCTCAGGTTCGCCCAGAAGGCCTCGGGGCTATCGGCGGCGGGCAGCCGGCACGCCATCGAGACGATCGCGATGGAGCGCTTCGGCGAGCTCACATCTTCAGCTTCCAGTCGCCGTCCTCTCGGATCACCCGCATCAGCATCTCGTTGACCTCACCGCGGTCCTCGATCTGGACGCGCACCACCACGGCGTCGGGATCCCGGCCGTCGACGTAGGCTTCCGCGATGTCCACGAGCTCGACCTCCCGGTGCCCGAGCTCCTCGACCATCTCGACGCAGTCGCCTTCGCTGTGCTCGTTCGCGAGGAGCTTGCCGATGGTCGCGCAGTCGCCATCGGCGAGCTCGGCGTAGAAGGTCCGCACCACCTCGCTGGCCACGCGCTGCTTCTCGTCGGCGCTCAGGTCCGACGTGTCCCCACCGCACATGCCGCAGCCGGCGAGGGCGAGCACCATCATGAACCGCACCGTCCCCATCGTTCGCTGCATCGTACCATCGAACGCCGTCCCCGCGCTCCGGTGATAGATTCGAGCCGTGGCGAACGCTCGCGTCGCTTGGCTCCTGGTCGCGCTCCCCGGCGTGCTGCTCCTCTGTCTGCGCGCGTGGCAGGAGGCGTGGCTCACCGACGACGCGCTCATCGCCTTTCGCTACCTGGAGCATTTCGTCGCCGGCGACGGGCTCGTCTTCAACGTCGGCGAGCGCGTCGAGGGGTTCAGCAACCCGCTCTTCCTCTTCGTGCTGGCGCCCTTCGTCGCCGCGGGCGTCGATCCGATCCCGCTCTCCCAAGGGGTCGGCATGCTGGCCTCCGTCGTCGAGCTGCTCCTGCTGGTGTGGGTCGTTCTGCGCACGACCGAGTCGCTGCCGCTGGCCGGCGGCGCGGGGCTCTTCTTCGCCTCCGACCGCATCGCCATCGTGTGGGCCACTGGTGGCCTCGAGACCGCGTTCCACGGCGCGCTCCTCTTCGGAGCGTTCGCCGCGACGCTCCGGGCGTGGGAAGCCCGGGACCAGCAGCGGCGCTGGAACCTCGCCGCGTTCCTCCATGCGCTGGTGGCGCTCTCGCGACCCGAGGGCATCGCCTTCTGCGGGCTCCTGCTCCTCGCGGTCGTCCTCGCCGAGCGCCGGAGCGGTGGCGTCCGCCGTGCGTTGCGCACGCTGCCCTACGTCGCCATCCCGGTGGGCGTCGCGCTGGTGGCGCGGCTGCTCTACTACGGCCGTCCCTTCGCCAACACCTACTACGCCAAGGTCGCGGGGGTGCCGACCGTGGGCGTCGGCTTCGAGTATCTCGCGGGCTTCCTCCGCCGCCTCGGCCTGCTGGATCCGCTCCATGCGCCCGTCTGGATCTTGCTGGTGGGCGCCGTCGCGGTGGCCCTCTACCGGCACCGGATCACCATCCGGAAGGAGCACCCCCGGATGCTGGAGGCCCTCGGCCTCGGGCTGCTCTATCTCTTCCTCGCCTTGGCCATCGTGGTGTGGACCGGGGGGGACTACATGAACGACTTCCGGATGCTGCGGCCCGTGCTCGGGATCCTCTGGCTGACGGTGGCGCTGAGCGTCGGGGTCGTCCTGCGCTCCGAGCTCCCGCGCGCCCCGGCGCTCGCGGCGGCCCTCGCGGCGTTGCTGCTGGTCAGCCACCTCGTGCGCCAGAACGAGGGCTCGGCGCTCACCTGGGACGCGCCGCCTGCGGCCGAGCACAAGGACATCCTGGCCGTCGACCGCGCCAAGGCGGAGCGCTTCGCCTCCGCCCTCGAGGTGGTGGCCCGGGAGGGGGACTCGCTCCTGGTCGATCTCGCTGGCTTTCGCGGCTACGGCCATCGCTTCCGCACCCACGACGCCACCGGGCTGGTCTCCGCGGACCCGGTGGATGACTTCTACCTCCGCGACGAGTGGAACGAGCGCACCGGCGGCCGAGAGCGGCTACCGGGCCATGCCCGCTGGCCGAAGGTCTCCACCATGGAGCGCGAGGAGTACACCTTCATCTTTCCGAAGGTGCAGTCCCGGGGACCCGAGATCCCCGAGATCACCGAGCGCTCCGTCCGCCGCCACCGTGGCTATCCCTTCCTGCACGTGGTCGTCCCGCTGAACGAGCGGCTGAACCTGCGCTTCTTCACCACGCTGGACCGGGCGGCGCTTCGAGAGCGAGCCGCGCGGATCGAGCGGGCGGTCTGCTGGCGCGAGTCCGGCGGTCCGCTGGAGTGTGCCGGGCCCGGTGCTGGTACCCTCCCCGCGGAGTGATCGATCGAATCCTGCGGATCGCGGCGAGCGACGACCGTTCGGCGGAGCGGTCGATCGTCGCCGCGTTCCGCCTCTTCATCGTCCTGCAGATCGCGACCGAGACCTGGCTCTGGGCGCTGAGCGAAGGGTCGGTCTCCGAGCCGGCCCCCCGAATGACGCTGGCCGCGGCGGTCACCTTGGCGGCGGCGGCGAGCTTCCGACCGGCCTGGCAGCGCCGCGCGCTGGCGGTGATCTTCGCGCTGCAGGTCTTCGAGCACCTCTGGGTCTTCCCCTTCGGCGCGAACCACTTCTTCCTCGAGACCGTCCTGGTCGGCTTCGCCGCCTTCTTCGACACCGAGGACGAGGACGAGCGGGAGCTCTTCCTGATCGGTGTCCGCTGGATGACCGCGATCGTCCTCTTCTACACCGGGGTGCAGAAGGTGGTGCACGGGACCTACTTCGACGGCCAGTTCATGGCCGCGGAGCTAGCCAACGGCGACCGCTTCGAGGTGGTCTTCCGGCTCCTCGACCCCGAGGAGGTGGAGCGGGTGAAGGCGCTCGGCCACATCCGCCCGAGCGCGGGACCCTATCGGCTGCAGTCGCCGCTCCTGCTCGCGATCAGCAACGGGGTGTGGATCGCGGAGCTGATCCTCCCGGTGCTCCTGCTGTGGCGGCGCACCCGGCCGTGGGCGCTCTTCGTGGCGGCGGCCTTCGTGCTCAGCCTGCAGCTCGGCGCCCGCGAGGTGATGTTCGCCTTGCTCTTCACCCACCTCTGCCTGCTCTTCGCCGAGCGCCCCTACAACCGCTGGCTGCTCCGGGTGGCGCCGCTGATCTACGCCGCGTCGATCGCGGCTCGCATCTGGTTTCCGCAGTGGGGGTTCAATTGAGTCGACGGCCCGCATCGAAGAGGCGCTCCGGTCCGAGCACCGCGACCAAGAAGAAGCTCTTGGTGCTCTGGCTGGCGCTCTTCGCCATCTGGCCCGCCATCCACGCGAGTCTGGTGATCCGCCACGACGTGAGCCCCTGGAAGCTCTTCGGATGGGCGATGTACGTGAAGCCCATCCTCCCCGAGGTGGTGCGCCTCAGCACCGACCAGGGGCAGGAGCGCATCCCCATCCCGCGCGGAATCCTCACCGAGCGGTCGAAGCGCGCCCTCGATGCCTTTCGCGACGACCGCACCGTCCTCGGGGACCTCCGCCGACCGGACGAGCTGGGGCAGACCATCCTCGAGGAACGCACCGGCTTCGACAACGTCACCGTCAGTCTGCAGAAGATGCGGATCCGACCGGAGAGCGACACCGTGGTCATCCAGATCCGGCGATACGAGTACCATCGGTGATCTGTTGTATTTCTGGACACAGTCCACATATTTTACAAGCTTCTGCCAAAATTGTGTACACGCCCATTTGGGTGATGCTAGTGATTTCATGCACTTAGAGCTGGCACGGCACGTGAAAGTACTTCGGGGCGGAGGACGAAGTCATGAAGTACTATCTCACTACGATTCTGATGCTGGCCCTGGTCGGTTGCGGACAGCAGGGCACCGACGAGGCGATTGGCGCCCTGGAGATGACCGAGGACGAGGGAATGGTGTCCGGCACCTACTACCTCGAGGACCAGGAGCTCGCCTTCGAGAGCACCGTCATCGAGGCGGGCCTCGTCGAGCTCGAGCTGGTGCTCAACGGCATGGTGCTCGAGGGCGTCATCGACATGAACGAGGGGGTCTCCTCGCTCGACGGCTACACCGCCGGCACCGGCGAAGACACCCAGCTCATCGAGGACGACCGGGCACTGCTCGAGTCCTTCTACCGCGCGCTGAACGAGTACTGGCCCGGGAACGACATCCCGCTCGAGTCCTCGAGCCTCCGCCGCGCGACCAGCATCTGGGCGCAGAGCTCGCCGGCCATCGACCTGACTCGCACCGTCATGGGTGAGGAGGGCCGCGGCTACACCATGCTCTGCAACTACGCCCGCTGTAACCCCAACAGCTGGACCGGCGCCTGCTCCTACTGGAACTGGTACAGCTACGGCGACCACGACGGCTGGTGGCACGACAACAACGACTCCGGCTCGCAGCAGCGGGTGCAGATGGGTGACCACTACAACTGCAGCGGTGACACCTACTACTGGACCGGCAGCACCTGGGCCTGCGGTGAGCCCGACCACTGGAGCCGCCCCTACGAGATGGGCATCTGCTTCGGTCGTGTCGGTGGCAGCTGCGGTGGCGACACCCAGTACACCAAGGACGGCGTCGACCACGACGGCTGCGTCCGCAACGGTCACGTGCTCCTCTCGAGCTGGTGCTCCGACGAGTTCTCCTACGCGGCGGACGACGAGCTCTACGCTCCGAACTGCTACTGAGCCTCACCGCTCTCCGAGCGGATGAGCGGATGTCCTCCCAAAGGCCAGGCCCCCCCGGGGTCTGGCCTTTTTCTTCGCTTTCGCTCTCCGCACCGAGCAGGTTGCTCGCGGTCGAAGCGAGGCTCTTGCATAATGGAACCGAAGGGCACCTGATGGGTACGGGCAAGACATCGGACGACAACCGGATGAAGCTGGTCGTCGCGGTCGTCGGCTTGGCGGCCGTCGCGGCGATCATCGCGCTGACCGCTACCGGCGGGGACGAGACCGCGACCGGAGAAGGGACGTCGGCGGAAGGTGACCTGGAGTTCGCCACCGGCCCCGTGCCGGGCGGCGGGCCGGGGGATTCGCATGAAGCCGGAGAGGACGGCCACGGTCACGGCCACGGCGAGCGCGGTCGCTACGAAGACCACGTCCAGGACATGGGCCCCAACGCGCGCCGGGAGTACTTCCCGGGCAAGGGCTGGGCGACCGTCGTCGACGACCCCAACGCGGTCGCTCCGCCTCCGATGGAGTCCCTGCCCGAGAACCCCGACCCGCCCGAGCTGCCCCCCGAGGAGCTGCCCCAGACGGCGACCTGGAAGCTGGGCAAGACCGAGCACCTGACCGAGGTGATGAACGGCCGCGTGGAGCGCCTGGAGGCCGCCATCGAAGCCGCCCGGGCGGCCGGGGACGACGTCGAGGCGCAGCGCCTGCAGGTCCGGCTGGATCGGACCCGGACCCGGATCACCCGTCTCGAAGAGGAGGCCGAGGAGCTGCGGGCGGAGGCGGCCAACGAGCCGCCCGAGGAAGAGGTCATCCGCGAGTGGGAGGAGCGCACGGGCCGGAGCATCGAGGAGCTCCGGGGCGGCGACGACTCGAGCGGGGGCGGGATGACCGCGGAGCCGACCGCGCCGCCTCCCGAAGGGCCATGAGCGGGCGCAGGCTCGCGCTCGGGACGGTTCTCCTGGTCGGCGCCTGCGCCGCGCCTCCCACCGGATCGAGCTCATCGCCGGTCGTCGATGGCACGGTGACGACCGAGTACCCGGCCGTGGTCGCGGTCGTCGCGCGGCGAGCCGCGTGTGTCGAGACGCCGGCGGTCGCCTGTACGGGAACCCTCATCGCCCCGCGGGTGGTGCTCACCGCGGCCCACTGCTTCGACGTCTTCGGGACGGAGGGGCGGAACTACGAGGTGTACTTCGGGCCGGACCTCAACGGGCCGGAGGGGAGCTACGTGCTCGGCGACGTCGCGATCCGTCACCCGGAGTTCGACGACGAGACCCACGAGAACGACGTCGGCCTCTTGCGCCTCGCCGAGCGCGCGCCGGTCGAGCCGATGGCCCTGCCCATCGGCGTCCTGGACGACACGAGCGTCGGGGGCACCGCTCGCGTCGTCGGCTTTGGAGTCACCAGGGACGAGAGCCAGCCCGAGGGCGTCAAGCGCGAGGGGTCGACGGTCGTCACCGAGCTGACGGCGACGATGTTCCGGTCCGCTCGGGACCCTTCCATGACCTGCCAGGGCGACAGCGGTGGTCCGGTGTTCGTGGACCTGGGCGAAGGGGAGGAGCTCGCGGGCATCACCGTCAGCGGGGACCCGGGCTGCGACGTGGAAGCTTCGAACGTTCGCGTCGACGCGGTGCTCGACTTCATCGCGCCCTTCGTCGAGGAGGCGGCCAGCGCGCCCATGGTCGACCCCACGGGGACGCTGCCGGTGGACGCGCTCTGCGAGATGGGCTGCGCCAGCAACGCGGACTGTCCGTACGGGATGGTCTGCGAGGCCACCTTCGAGGGCAGCGCCTGCCGCTTTCTGGCCCGCAGCCCGGGGGTGCTCACGGAACCGTGTTCGACCGATGACGAGTGCGGCGGGGGCAGCTGCAGCCGGGTCTGGTCGAGCGGCCCCGACGCCTGCCGATGTTTCGAGCCCTGCGAGGCCATGGGCGATCCCGGGGAGGGCGGATGTGCGGCCGCGCCCGTGCCCGCGGGGCCCGCTCCTTGGCTGGCGGTGGGGGTGGCGCTCTTGCTGGTCGTTCGCCGGCGCCTCACTCGAAGATGAGCCGCGGGCGGGGCGCGATGGGCGCCCCGTCGACGCGCACCTGGAGCGTCAGTCGGTTCGGGCTCTCCGGCGACGTGAGCTCGGCCCGCCAGCGCTCGGCTTCGTCCGGCGTGAGCGGCAGCGACTCGCCGTCGGCGAGCACCTCCACGGAGGCGCTGGCCGGCGCCGTCACCATGATCGCGATCGGCTCCCCACCGGTCGCGGCGACCCGCGAGCTGACCTCGACGGCCGGAGCCGGCGCCACCTCGACCTCGCCTGCGCTCATCGCCACGGTCTCGCGCGCGCCGGTCGGCCAGCGAATCTCGGCCTCGAGGCCGGTCTCGAAGAGGTGTCGCGAGACCGGGGGCAGGTGCGTCTGGTGGCGCCCCGCGGCGCCGAGGGCCCGGACCGCGACCGGCTCCCCGTCGCGGAGGAATCGGACGGTGGCGCCCGACCCGCGCGGATCGACCGAGACCAGGCGAGCCCATTCGCTCTCCGGGGCCAGGTTCTCGAAGACGCGGGGTGGCTCGGCTCGCTCGGTGACCACCAGATCCGCGTCGCCGTCTCCGTCGAGATCGGCGAGGGCCGACGCCCGCGCCTCCATCACGGGCAACGCCGAGGGCACCGACGAGAAGCGCCCGTCCTCCCGCTCGAAGAGTGACGGTGGCTGTCGGACGCGCTCGTCGTCGCTGGCGAAGCCGCCGTTGACGATCAGGAGCTCGTCGGAGCCGTCGGCGTCCAGATCCTCGTGGTAGGCGCCCCAGGAGACGAGGAGGCAGCGATCGCTGCCGAAGTCGACCGTCGCCTCCGGGCACATCGAGATGTCGTCCCGAACGAAGTCGTCGAGGCCCAGCTCGGCGCCCTGGTGCACCCACCGGTCTCCCTCCGCGACCACCGCGTGGTTTCGCCCGAAGTCGGTGATGAGGAGGTCCAGCCGCCCGTCGCCATTCAGATCGGTGGCCAGCGCCGCCATCGAGCTGCGCTGGGTGTCGAGGCCCACCTCGGAGGCCACCTCGGTGTAGGCCGGCATGCCATCGGCCCAGCCCTCGTTGCGGAAGAAGAGGTCGCCCATACCCTCTCCGGGCCGCCCTTCGGGGAGAGCGCCAGGGTCGGTCTCGAAGGTGTCGGTGGTGAGGTAGAGGTCGGGATCTCCGTCGTCGTCGAGGTCGGCGAAGGTCGCGCTCCAGGTGAAGCGCTCGTGGTCCATGCCCCACTCGGCCGCGCGATCCTCGAAGGCCCCATCGCCGCGGGCACGGAGCACCCGATTGACCCCGCCGTAGGAGCTGACGTGGATGTCGCTCAGCCCGTCCCGATCGAGGTCGGCGAGCAGCACATGGCTCGGCTGCACGATCGCCAGCCCCTCGAGGCCTGCCGCGGCGCTCTCGTCCACGTAGGATCCGTCGCGCCGCCGAAAGAGCCGGATGCCTTCGGGCGACGCCGTCACCAGCTCGGGCGACCCATCCGCGTCCAGGTCCCCGACACCGACGGCGCTGGCCACGAGTCCCTCGAGGCCCAAGGCGCTGGGGGCCTTCTCGAAGGTGAGATCGCCTCGGCCGAGCCAGACCTCCATCGGCGTGACGCCGCCGCCGACCAGGAGATCCAGGATCCCGTCGCCGTCGAGGTCGGCCACGCCGAGCGCGGGTCCCACGGTCGGGTCGCTGCCGACGTGGCGCGTCGTCGGCTGGTCGCCGAGGCGCTGCTCGAAGTGGCTCTCCCCCCCATCGTCACCGCAGCCCGAGACCACGACGAGCGCCCAGCAGATGGCGACCGCGCGAGGCGCCCGGCCCGCCTTCCAGCGTTCCGAAAAATCCCCCAAGAGAAACCCCCAGCTCCATGGTAGGCGGCCTGAGCCGTTCGAGCCAGCCCGGCGCCGATGTCGCAGCGATCACGATGGACGTTCCGGCGGGTGGGGGCGCGCGAACGGCCGATGTTCGGTAGGGTCGACGGATGAGCTCCCCGGTCGGCGAGCGACGCGACGCGCCCATCGAGCGGCTGCTGGCCATCGCCAGCCTGCCCGATGAGCCGGCCCGCGATCGGAAGCTCTGGGCGTTCCGGCTCATCCTGATGTTCCACCTCACCGCCGGGCTCGGCGCGTGGGGGCTCTCCTGGCACGAGGGCGGCTGGCGCAGCGCCCTGATCGCGCCGATGCTCGTGGCCACCGGGCTGGTGGGCTTCCGCCGGTACGAGCGCGTCGGGGTGCTCATCGCCCTCGGCTGCTGGGCGGTGAAGCTCAGCTCGGTGCCCCTGGCCATCGCGCCGAAGCTGGTCGCCAACCACGGCTTCCTCGAGCTCGCGTCGCTGGGATTGCTGCTCCTGCTCGACCCGCGCCGCGACGAGGACTCGGAGCTCGGCCTCGAGGCGTTGCGCTGGCTGACGTGCATCGTCTTCTTCTGGGCCGGCCTGCAGAAGGTCTGGCACGGCACCTGGTTCCAGGGGGAGTACCTCGCCTGGAACGTCTCCACCGGCCAGGGCTTCCAGAACGTCTTCGGGGTGATTCTCCCCGACGAGACGATGGAGCGGCTGATGAGCTTCCGATCGCACAGCTTCGAGTTTCAGAAGGATCGGTTGATCTCGACGCCGCCCGGGCCCTACGTGGTCGACTCGGCGCTCTTCGTCCTCGCAGCGAACCTGGTGTGGATCGTCGAGCTCCTGGTGCCGGTGCTCCTGCTGATCCGCCGCACCCGACTCCTCGGGCTCGCGCTCGGCCTGGGTGTNNCCGACTCCTCGGGCTCGCGCTCGGCCTGGGGGTGCTGGCCGCCATCGAGCTCGGCGCGCTCGAGCTCTTCTTCGGCGGGCTCTTCGCCAACCTCTTGCTCCTCTTCGTGGTGCGCGACGTGAGCCGCTGGCTCGTGCCCTTCTTCGCCTTCTTCTACGCGATCCTGCTCTCCGCTCATCTGGGGCTGGTGCCCCTGGAGATTCCGCTGTGAAGGGGCTGGCCACTGGCACGAAGCGACGGATCATCGGCGCGGTGATCGTGCTGCTCGCCCTCTGGCCGGCGGCGCACCACCTGCTGACCGACCACTTCCAGATGAACCATTGGCGCTTCGCGGGGTGGGCCATGTACACCAAGCCCTCGCCCATGCCGCGCGTCGGGATCTACAGCCCCGACGAGACCTTCCAGCTCCCGCTCGCGGTCTTCGTCGAGTGGCCCGGCGGCGATCGCGCGCTCCGCGACTTCTTCGACCGCCGCAAGCTCTGGGGCGAGCTCCACCACCCGGACGAGGTCGCGGCGGTCGCCCTGCGCCACAGCCCGAACCTAGACTCGGTGAGGATCTACGTGAACACGGTGACCTTCGTCGCCGGTGGCCACGCCGCCTGGCGCACCTCGCTCTACGAGTGCGACCGCGAGCGCTGCAGCGTCGTCTACGAAGGGCGTCCGCACGACGGCGCCCCCGCGGACTGAACGGGCCCCGTCACTCCTTCGGGTCGCGCTCGACGAGCGGCGGGGCGAAGCTGAGCGCGGTGTCCCAGGGGAAGCGAATCCAGGTGGTCTGGGGCACCTCGCGGATGCGGAGGTCGGTCATGGGCAGCCCCTCTTCCTTGGCGTAGACCGTCGCGAAATAGGCCTTCGGCAGCTGCTCGCGGATCGCCTCGGCGGTGCGGCCCGTGTCCACCAGGTCGTCGATGAGCAGGCAGCCCTCTCCGTCGCCNNGATGGTGTCCACCATCCGGATGTCCAGCTCCCGGGCGACGACCGCCGCGGGAATCAGCCCACCGCGAGACACGGCGATGAGGGTGTGCCACTGCTTTCCGGTCTCCAGCAGCTCGGCACAGAGCTCCCGGGTGTCCCGGTGGAGCTCGTCCCAGGAAATGTAGATGTCCTGCGTGTAGCGGCCCATGAGCGGAGTCTACTTCGGTCGCGGCTCAGATCACCGGCGGAAGCGCCACGTCCGCGGGGACCAGGAAGAAGACCCGCCGGGAGTCGACCTCGGATCCGTCGGCGGAGACGGTCAGCAGGGCGCGGAAGACCTGCGGCTCGCGCGTTGCGGGGACGGTGTCGTTCTGGGCGGCGACCACGTCCCAGCAGACCCGGGTGCCCGGCTGCACGTCGCTGAAGGCGTCGTCGTAGCCGTCGCCGTCGCTGTCGGTGGTGGTCAGTCCCGACGTGCAACCGTCCGCGCTGCCGTTGACCTCGAGGCGGTCGATGAACTGCAGCGCGTCACCGGCGTCGCCCGGCTCGTCGGTGGCGGCGATGGTGATCTCGAAGCGGCCGCTGGTGACGATGGCGCGCACGGCCTCGACGGTCCGGCTCACGACCATCGAGTCGTTGGCGTCGAAGACGAAGGGCTCGCCGCTGCCGTCGACGGTGCCCGACGCGATGCCCATCTCGCGGGCGATGCCGGTGGCGGTGCCGCTGCCGAACTGGGTGCCCGAGCCGATGAGGCCCATGAAGCGGATGCCCTGCGCCTGCAGATCGGCGCCGGCGCTGGCGGTGGTGAAGAGGTCGCAGCGGGCCGGAGCGCCGCCGCTGCCGCAGGTGCTGCGCTCGACGCCGCACTCGCACTCGTCGTTGGCGTCGGAGACGTGGACGTAGATCCGCACCGAGTCTGCGCGGAAGCCGGGGCAGCCGATGCCCGCGCTGCAC
>JABAOG010004159.1_pt1 | contig 20613 bp, 38 predicted proteins | sample 7062131 | NCBI WGS metagenome assembly JABAOG01 (sample SAMN14538629, study PRJNA623070) | marine sediment metagenome | biome: marine biome [ENVO:00000428]; feature: marine pelagic biome [ENVO:01000023]; material: deep marine sediment [ENVO:00002113] | place: India: Arabian Sea | collected...
CGAGTATGGAAAATTCAAGGCACTTCACAGGAGGGGATCTAGGGGGTAACTTGGTTGCGTGGTCCGGTTCTCACTGTTCCCGGATCACAAGGTTCTGACCTCTCACAACCTGCCGCTCCTCACCAGGGTCAGGACCATTCCCTCCGGGGCTGTTATCTCCCCGATGCGGCCTCGGAGGGTCTTTTAATCACGGTTTTTTGTGGTACACTCAGAACGATAACAGTTAAGGATGGTCCCAACTGTGAACCTAATGAGCGAGGAGCTTTTCGAGTGATCACAAAAGTCAAGCGCCGGGTGACTGGGATTGTGCCCGGCACGCTGTACATCAATGTTGTCAAGCTGGTGGTGAACGGCGAGTACCGCACAATCAGCGATGCGGTGGAGCAGGCACTAAAGGATCTGGTGGCCAAGCACAAGGAGGAGCGCAAGCGTGAGTCCTCGTCAGATAGCTAAGCGGTTCATCGAGACCGACGACGTGGATCTGGTGAGAAGGGCTTGCTCTGAATACGACAACCCTGCGGGGTGTTTCGACTGGGTGATGGATTATGCGCAAACGTACTACTCGCAACGAGAGAATGGAAAAGATGTACCGCGAGGGCGCCAGCCTGCGGGAGATCGCCAAGAAGTACAAGATCTCCCACAACCGGGTCTGGCAGATCCTGAGTGAGCGCGATGTCCCGATGCGTCACCGGGGCGGAAAGTCAGTGACGTACTACAAGCGCCTGATGGAGAGGGCACGAGGGTAAAAGCATGGACGAGAGGATGAAACGCGTAGTGCGAGTAATCAAGGCGACAGGATTCAAGCTGGACCCCTACGACAAGGCTGATTGGATCGACGCCCTGCGCTCTGGTGACTTTCCGCAATCCAGGAGCGCGCTGTATGTCCGCTTGGTGGACCAGATATCACCTGTGGGCCAGGCAGATAAGGACGGCTTTTGCTGTCTGGGGGTGTATCAGGCTCTGACAAAAGGCTTACAAGTAGTAGAACATCATGATGATGTCGCCTGTTTCCGGGGCATTGATACCCGGTCGTTTTCGTTCGTCTCCTACCAGGTTATCCCGGTTGCGGTGCAGGGGTATCTTTCCGGGATGAACGATGATGGCTATTCGTTCAGCGACATCGCGGACGTGATCGAGGCGGCTCTATGAGCGACGAGGTGCTGACTGTCTACTACGTGCGTTCGCGTACGATGGCTGACGGCTCTCTGCGCATCGAGTTTGACATCCAACCGGCCGACTCGCCCAAGGCGTTCTCGCTGTTCCATGAACCTGGAGCGGTGGGAGCGCTGGCGCGCATCCATGATGAAGCAGCGCAATCTCACCATATCCAGACTACCGGATTCAATCCCGACGACGAGCGCCCCTACGGGAAACAGGCGCAGGATCTGTTCCTGTCTGGCTTCTTCCTGAACATGGAGGTGGCGCACGCTATCGGTACGGACAACGAGTATCAGGCATGGTGCCGTACGCAGCCATGCGCGGTCTGCGGCGGTATGGATCACGATCCCGACACAGGAAAATCACAGAACCAGTTCGCCCACCTGCGACGGGCAAACGAGGCGGGGACTGCGTTCAAGCCCCCTTACCGTGGGCTGCCGATGTGCGCGCGCCACCACCGGGCGCAGCACAACACGGGAGAGGGTACCGTGGGCGGACGAGAGGCCCTGGAGCGCAGCGCGACAGAGCACCTTCGCCAGTGGTGTTGGGGGACACTGAAGCGCAAGCTGGGCTATAGGACATTTGCCCAAATCCCGCCCGAGGTGGTGCGGGGGTGGGCTGAGAAGAACAACGTAGAGCGGTATCTACCGGAGGTGTACCGTGGGGGCTGAGAATCGTACCTACCATGTGGACAGCGTGTCCACGCGAGCCAAGCGGATCATTAATGGGGCTAAGCAGGACGGGCGCCAGCGTTACGTGTTCTACTTCAACTTTCGCTTTCGGGTGACGCGAGATCCCCTGGAGGCGGCGATGATGATCTACGACGTGCCGGAGGCGTTCGTGGGGGTCTATGACCATCGAGTACAGACCCACGACTTGGAGTCGGACCTGACTTACATGATCATGAACGAGTCCGCCATGTGGCGGCCGATTGGATAGGAGGAAGTGGGGATGAGTGACTTCAAGTCTGATATTCACGATTGCGAGGGCATGCAATTCTGGAGAGACCAGTGCGCGAAAGTAGACGCTGCGCTGCGAGAGGAACACGCCCGCCTCACCGACACCGAGCGTCAGCTACGGGAGGCGCAGGAGCGGTGCGAGCGGTTGGAGAACGTCGGGCGTCTGCTTCAAGAGTGGGTCGATGGAATCGTGGCAGACTTTGACGGGGTTACAGACGATGCAAACGACCCGCAGCGACTACACACCTGGGACGATTTGGAGCGATGCGAAAGGCGGCTCCCGATTTCCATGCCGCCCTCTCCGAACCCGACGAAATGACGCAGGCAATGCAGGAGGGGAAGGTGTGAGGAAGGCACAAGACGAACTTATGCGATACGACCCGGCGACCGGCGGACCGTTTCCGTATCCATCGCACGCGGACCAGTGGCGCAAGTATTGCGGCAACACGGCTTGGCTTTTCAACCCGTGGACCGGAGGCAGGCGTGACGCCCGAGACATTGGCAGCGATTGTTTCGGTTATTTGATTGTCCCGCCCGAACAGGAGCAACCCAATGAGCGAGATTGAACCAAAAGCGTACATAGTCGGCAATGACCTGTTCTGGGGCATTTCTGTGAGCACAGAGGCCGAGGCTCGGAGACGCGGAATCCCCCCAGAACCCCTTTACCCCAAATCCGCCCTCGCCCAAGCCCGAGCGGAAGAGCGGGAGCGGTGTGCGAAGGTGGCAGACGACAGAGAATCGCAATGGCGCCGGAACGGATACACAGAGGCGGAGTTGGCGGCTTCGCAGATTGCCAGCTGCATCCGCGCCCTGGACGACGAGTGAGGACAGAGAAGTGAGCATGTACGAGGAAATGGCGAACAGTCACCCGAGCCTGCGGCGTGGGATGGTTTGGTGCAAAGAGTGCGGCAGGTCGGAAAGGGTTAACTCAGCCGATGCGCTACAGCATGGGTGGCCGAGGTGCTGCGGTTACACCATGACGATTGATGCGCCCGCAGACACCACAGACGAGAGGACAGAGAAGAAGTGAGGCGAGCGCACAAGGTAGACGCCAACCAGAAAGCGATTGTGGATCTGTTGCGCCATCACCAGGTGAGCGTGGCTGTTACCTCGGCAGCCGGGGACGGGTTCCCGGATCTGGTGGTAGCCTACGGCGGCCGAACAGCGCTGGTGGAGATCAAGGACGGTAAAAAGCCCCCCTCCAAGCGCAAGCGAACCGATAAGCAANNTGTTGACCCGTATGAACTTGTGCATCACCCCCGCCTTTTTGACGTGATCCTGGTCGGCGTGGCGCATCCCGGTGGTGACGCCGATGATCACGTCTGGCTTCTGGAGTTTCGGGGTCAGCGCCTTCCGGTTGGTGCCGGGTGTTGCGCCTTGCCAGAACTCGATGTCGAACTCCTCCGCGAACTCTTGCCGGATGGCCTCGCGCTGATTGGGGAACAGGCCGATGATGAGTATGGACTGCTTCTTCTCCTCGCGCATCTTCTGAACCTGCTCCCGGATGCCGGACAGGCCGGGCTCAGGTTTGGAGGCCCTGGCCTCCTGGGGAGGAGACAGGTGGACATGGATGTCTGACATCGCATCACTCAGAGCATCGCGCAAGTTGTCAGCGATGGCCTTTGCGATTGTGTTGGCAATGTCCTCGATGGCGAGCTGGAGGATGTCGCCGCTCTGGATAGGATTTTCTGCGGAGAACGGCGCACCCTGGACAGGAACGTCCTCGACATCGGTGTAATGGACGTTCTCGGGGGGCACCTTGGGGGCCTCTGGAGGCAGGTAGTTGGAGGGGTTCGATACAAACTCCCACAACTCGGGAGACCCCTTTCTTGTGCCAATTTTCCTGCGCCTGGCTTTCTCGATCCCGGCCTTGCTCTGCGCCAAGTCGAGCAAGGCAGTCTTACTGAGGCCGGGATTTTTCGGCATCAACTCTCTGAGCGCGTCGAGAACGGCGAGTTTCTCGCCCTCGGTCCATACGATTCTGCGTCTGGTCATTACTGTAACCTGCAATTGTGGGGTGTGTGTTCAAGCTGTCCCTCGATCACCTGCATCAGCACCAGGCCGGTGCATTTCTCGGTGACGCGAATGAACAGGTTGGGGTTGGTGGGCTCGATGCCAGCCTGGGACAGCATGGCACCGACTACAGCCCCTACTGTATCAGGATGGTTGGGGGCTTCAAAGACCCCCTCGTCGCGCAGGTGGTTGAGACGCACGATTACCAACTCCTCGTCCGTGAAGTCGTCCGGCTCCGGGACGCGGGATGCCAGCTCGGCTAATGAAGACGGCATGGTCAATCTTCCTCCGGGTGGGGCACGGCTGGACCGTGGTAAGATGGGTTGGGTTCCCACGTGTCGAACGGGGTGAGAATCCATGCGTGGTCGGGATGCTGAGCGCCATGCTCGCGGGCGTATTCGCGGCAGGCTTCGGCGTAATACTCGGCGTCGGTCAGGTGTTCGCTGGCGTCGTCGTGGTAGTACATGGCGTGGTTCTCCTCAACCTGCCTTTCAGCAGCAGCAGCGGCTGTATGGTTTGCGGCATAGGGTGCAGACGTGACCGCGACGGATACAGTCGTCGGCGGCCGCCTGTTCGCAGTCCGCGCACAGATGCGGCACGAACAGCCCTTTCAACTCACCTGGCCCCAACAGCTTGTCGCAACTGGCGCACTGGTGAACCCAGTCCTTGCCGTTGGTGTACCCGCCACACATGGAACAGCGGTGGGTGGCGTCCGGCATGGCGTCCGGCGGCGCTGTCTTGATTGGATCGACCTTGTGGTAATGCTCCCCGTACCGCTCGATAGCGGAGACGCATGATGGGGTGGTGCAGCGGATGTCACTCATGGTTCGCGGCTCCTGTCGTCCTCCAGCGCTTCCAGCAGCCATTCAAGTGCGTCCTCGTTGGATGTGGCGGCCACCTCCAAAGTCAGAAGATGGCCGGGCAGCTGGTCTGGCAGTTTCTCTGCGGTGTCCATTGGTAAGTGTTCGCGCAGTACGTCCATATCGAAGTAGCTGGTGTGCTCGTCACCCCCGGCGCCATCAGAATGGACGACAGCAAGCACGTCATCAGGCAGGCTGTCGTCGTAGATGTTGCCCTGTATGGCGAAGCTGCGTTGATAGAATCGCACGGTCAGTCCCTCGGGTTGCCCTGTTCATCCACCAGCCCTTTCCAGCTATCGTAGTGTTCACCGATAGCCAGCGCCGGGGCCTTGTGGTAGACGTACAGGGCGATGTTGGCCAGGTTTCGCTGGTTCTCCAAGTCGGCCCTGTAGGCCGCTGGGAACAATTCTCCACGAAAAACTGCGCGAAGGAAGCCCCCAGGGGGATCGCCAAACAGAATCCAGCGCCTGATACTTTCGCGGCCGTTGACAGGTAGCCGGTACTCGTCCATAACCTGGTCACTGAGGCGTTCGCGCACTTCGGGGGAAACAGCCTCGTTGACCTTGGGGTTGCGATGAACGTATATAGTCCAACGATAATTGAGCATTGGTTTATACCCTCATTGGCATGATTACAGCGAGGCGCCCGTCCTCGAAGTCGATCCGGGCCGGGCGCCCGTCCTCGTATAGTCGCAGGATTGCCGGTTCATCCTTGGCGACTGCCTGGTCCAGGTATCGCTTGTTGACATGCGAGCCGTCCGGCAGGACGTAGGCATGGGTCTTGACTTTGACTCCGCCAACCTCGACAACCGGCAGCTTGTGGAGTATTTCGTGCAGATTGTATTTTTCCTCGGCCTGGTGACGGGGCGGGATTACCCGGTCGATGTCAGGATAATTTGCCGCGACGTTGCATTGGGTTTCGGCCTTGTCGTAGTACCCGGCCGGAAGGTCTCCGGGCATCAGGTGGAGCCGGTGGCCATCGGTGGCAACTACGCGGCTCCCCTCCGAGTGGACGTAGTTCAGGTAGTAGCGAACGTCATTCTGCCCCATTGCTCGCGCGACCCATTTGAAGCCCTTGGCCTTGGCAGGCAGGGGCGGCATGAAGAAGGCATACAGTTTGGCCAGCGACTCGGGGTCTACCGGCTTTTCGGCCAGCTCGCGCACAATCTGGAACGCATCTTCCTTTTTGGTCTTGTAGCGGAAGTTCGCGGCGCGGGTTGCGATCTCGTTCAGGTCCATCAGAGCAGTCCTCGTTCGGCAAAGGAAGTGATTTCATCACCCACCACAAGGTGGTCCAGTACCCGTATGTCCATTAGGGACAGTGCTTCCGCCAGCCTACGGGTTAGTGCCTGGTCGGCCCCACTCGGTTCCGGGTTCCCCGAGGGGTGATTGTGGTAGAGGATCACCGCGTTGGCGTTCAACTGGAGCGCGCGCTTCACGACTTCGCGCGGGTAAACGGCGGCGCCGTCTATGGTGCCCCGGAACAGCTCCTCGGCCTCGATCAGGTGGTGCCGGTTATCCAGGAACAGAACCCCGAACACCTCATGCTCCAGCCCTGCCGTGCGAAGCCGCACCAGGCGACGGGCCGCCTCGGGGCTGGACAGGATGTCGCCCCGCTCAAGCGGGGCAGTCGCGTGTTCAACGGCAGTCTCCATGATCTCATTGATCAGGGCCGGTCGGTATCCGCCAGCATGGTCGGGGACGTAGAAGTCAAGCATCTGTTTCGCTCCTCATTCAGTTCACACTGAGATCATACACGCTACGCAACCAGTGTCAAGGGTAATCAGAGAGTTTTACTGGGTGGCCTCCCATTGCTCGGCCGGGACGATCTGGAGCTTGCCCAGGGTCTCCGCCTTGCGGCGCCTGTCGTAGTAGCGGTGCAGGTTCTGGTAGACCTTGCGGGGTGGTTTGCGCAGGTACTTTTGGACGACAACGCCTTTCGGGCAAACCATCACGTATTTGACGCGGGGCGCCCGTACCGGGCGTTTGCTGCGGGTCCTTGGAGTCGCGCCAACCTTTCTGGCCCAGCGCTTCCACTCGGGGCCATGTCCCGCTGCCGAACCTGCCAGAGCGTGGGCTATTTCATGCCGGATGGTGTCCAGCACGTTCTCCTCGGGTTCGTACTCGGCGTGGTAGCGGGAGAGCTGGATCTGCTTGGTGTCGTAGCAGCAGACCCCGAAAGACTTCTGCCGCCGGTTCCACGCGAAGGTCCATTGCCCCAGGCCCAGGCCGGGCACCAACCACTTCTCCATTTCCTGCCGGGCCAATTCCTCTGCGCGTTTCAGGTCCATTACTGTGCCACCTCGATGTAGCCCGCCTCGATCAGGTTCGCGGCCGTGCGTCCGTAGCTCCCCTGGAGCTGCCAAGCAAGGCCGGAGTCCACCAGGTGCTGGAACAGCTCGATCACCTCGTCCTCGTCCAGCTCGCCCTGCTCAAACTCGATGATGCGGTTCAGGATATTGGGGTCGTACATGGTCAAATCCTCAGNNTTCGTTGATCCATTCCCTGGCCCATTTGAGATAGTCCGCCCGGTGAACAATGCGGCCGGTTTGATCGCGAACAGCCCATCGGTTGCCCGCAGGCTCGATCATGTAGCCCCTGTGTTCATAGGTCGCGCCGCCGATGCCGAACCCGCAGCCTCGATCCTCGCCTGCCTTTATCTTCCGCATTTTGGTCAAATCCTCAGTGGCTGGGTGGGTTTATGTCGTCGTCACCAGGGCCAAATTGCGGGAACCAGATCCACACAACCGAGGCGCCGACGCCGACGATGGTGGCCAGATCCGGGAAGCCCAAATGGGAGAGGGTGACACTCGAAAAGATACCTACCGTGACAGCCGTTTTTGTGGCAATGTGTCTGGTGTCCGGGTCGCGTAGTGTTCTCATTACTGCATCCTCCAAATCACCAACTCACGCAGTAATCTTAAACGCTATGCAACCAGTGTCAAGGGTAGAAAAGGTGTTAATTCAACCACATGGGAGGTAGTGAAAATGCCTTGTGCGGGTAAGGGAAAGAAGAAGGGCAAAGGCGGACGCGGCAAGGGTCGCGGGTACTGAGCTATGGGGGCGTGGCGGAGCGCCCTGTTCATCGGCGGACCGTGCCATCGGGAACGACGCATGGTCAGGGTTCCGCCGCCCCCTGATTACGACGTGATCATCCGGGAAGGCAAGTCGATAATGTCGCCGGTCCCGGTGGTCTATCCGCATACGGCACTTCACAGAGTGCGCTACGTGTTGTACGATAATCATCCTATCCGGTACATATGGGAACCGGACTACATGGAGCTGATCTGGAGCGCTAAAGCAAAGTGAGCGCGAACAAGGTCATTCAGGGAATGGACGAGTACCTGGCTTATTACCAGAGTGCCCATCGTCGCCCCCCACCAACGATAAGACTCTCGCTTGCCAGCTTTGACGCGCTGGCCAAAGCGGCCCCCGTCTCCCCCTCGATCAAGAAGATTGTCGATGAGCGCGTCTACCAGGGCGTGCCGGTGGTGATATGGGGCCTGTATGATTGAAAGCCCCAAGGCGGGGTGTTTTACTCGGAGGTCTGGTGATGCCTGTCTACTATCAAGGTCGCGACGTGAGCAAACGAGTCAATCAACTGCGAGAGAAGGCGATGGTTGCCACCGCGCGCGGCGAGCAGATGCAACTGTATCCCACCGAAGTGCTGTTCATTTTGGATCTGGCCGAGGGTCAGGCGCGCGGTGAAGATCGATGTTTGTCTGCTGGGGAATCGGCCTCCTGATGTTGGTGGCCAAACTGCTCGGGCTCAGCATGAGCTGGGCGTGGGTGGTGATTCCCTTCCTGGCGCCGTTCGTNNTTGTTTTTCACAGGCCGGTAGTTCAATGGCAGAACAACGGTCTCCAAAACCGTAGGTGGGGGTTCGATTCCCTCTCGGCCTACCAATGGCCCGATAGCTCATCTGGCAGAGCGCCCGCCTGTCGAGCGGGAGGTGACGGGTTTAAGTCCCGTTCGGGTCGCCAAACTGAGGGCAAAGCGATGAACGAGAGTCAGGCTGTACTGGTGACGCGACTGATTACCCACGTGATCCCCTGGATGCGGGACAACATGGAGCGGGTGGATCTCAACAGGTTCGTGAACGAGCGGACCGGCTGCCGCTGCCTGCTGGGTTGGGCGTGGGAGGACGAGTACATCATGGCCGATGGACGGCTTTTCCGGGCCCCCTACGAGTTGCAAATCCAGCACGCAGGGAAGGTGTTGGGGCTGCGAGAGCTGGTGGCTGACCTGGTGTTTACTGGGAGCATGGCCCGGTCCCTGGAGGAGGAGCTGGACTATCGCGAGACCCTGTTGCGAAATGAGTTGCGCCACAACGGCTACCCCCAGCCGGAGGAAGTCCCGGAGGGTTTGTTTGAGCGGCCTCCCGAGGAGGAGGCTGTAGCAGCGTAATGAACCGGCCCGTCCCCGTATCTGGTGGTCCTTTGGTAGCGTGAAACACAAGCAATCCACCAGGGGTGGGTCGGTTCTCCAGAAAGGGTGTCCTGCTCAATTTATCGCTACGAGCGATTGTTGTTATCCGGGGCTGGATAGGGCAGGGCACCCCCTTTTTTTTGCAAACGACGAGGGCACAACATGACGCATATCTTCAATAAGATGGAGTCCGGAGTCTGGGCGTTTGAAGACACGCAGGAGATTGAATTGCCGCCGCCTGGCTATTACGAGGTCAGGTTCAGCATGCGCGGCCGGTTCCTGCTGACCAAGAACATGACCGATGAGCGAGTGGTGGACACGGATGCTCTGACCGGGCAGGTGCTGTCGGGGCTCAGGACGTTCTGGTCCTCCAGTCAGGCGTACAAGCGTTACCAGGTGCCGCACAAGCGCGGGTATCTGCTGTATGGGCCGCCAGGGACCGGCAAGTCGGTTCTGCTGCGCCAGATCGCCCGCCAGGTAATCACGGAAGGCGGCTACGTGATCGATGCCGAGGACATGATGCCTTCCAGGTGGGGTGCTACCTACCAGCTCCTGCGGGAGCGCATCAGCGCACCGCTGTTGTTCCTCTGCGAGGATCTCGATCGGTTCGACGACGAGGAGGCGGATATGACCCACTTTTTGGATGGGAACGTCCAGGTGGACGGGCTGGCGTTCGTGGCGACGACCAACCATATCGAGGACCTGAGTGAGCGTATGCTGCGCCCCTCCCGGCTGGATGAGCTGGTGCATGTCGGCTATCCGAGCGGGGAGGCACGGCTGGCCTACCTCAAGAACGTCCGGCTGGGCGACGAGTCGATCGAGGGCTGGGTGGAGGCCACCGAGGGCATGACCTATGCCCAGATCAAGGAGCTGTTCCTGTCGGTCCACGTGCTGGGGGTGGAGTTCGATTCCGCAATGGAACGCCTGCGTGGCGGCGGCGAGGGCCCGAAACAGCGGCGGCCGAAACTGGCGGATCTTACGACGGCGGAGTGCGAGGCATGAAAGCCCCACCGAAAGTACGCATAGAGCCAACAGAGGACCGGCAAGCGGCGCTGGACTGGGTGAACGAGATCCTTGTCTCAAGGGGCGCCGCGCCCATCGACCGGCTGCCAAAAGGCAAGATCAAGTGTGCCCTGGACTGCGTGCTGAGCAATGCGCTGTATGGGGTGCCAGGCACCGGGACGGTTGTTGGCTTCGATTTTGTGTATTTGGATGGGACATTGGTCATGATGCCGCCAGCGGTTCATGCGTTCGTCGAAAAGTTTGACCGGGGAGAGTACCCCGATCTCGTCGAGAGGAGGCCGCAATGAGCGTGAGAACCATTTACACCTGCGATCGGTGCGGCCGGGAACAGGTGATAAAGGAGTCCGGCGCCAGCCAGATCATGCCAAAAGTGACGGTGGAGGCGTTCTCCGGGTCCCTGTGCCTGCTCAAAGAGAGCCGTGACGGGAACTTCTGCGTACACTGTACGACCGAGTTGAAATCCCGCGTGAAGTTGTGCGTGGAGAACTGGTACTCCGAGACCGAGGAGGAACCGCTATAAGCAATAATGATAATTGGGTCATAGTCCATTACCCCGCCAAGTGNNACGCAGGGGCAAGGACATCACGCCGGAGGTACGCGGGGCGTTCACTCGGGCGCTGCGGCATCTGGCGAACGAAGGCAAGCCGCTCAGCATGATCCTCAAGAAGTGCATGGAGGAGGACCCGCTGAGCACGCTCAAGGTGATGCAGGGGTTTTTGCCGCGCGAGGCCAAGGTAAGCGGGAGAGTCGAACATGCGCATGCCCACGTCCATCTGGCAGTACAAGACACTTCTGCGTGGATTGAAGGACTGCTCGGAGACGGAGAGGAGAGCGCATCTGCGGAACCTGGGGAGGACGGATCTGTACTTCCTCCTGCGCTACCTGCTGAATCGTCCAGACATTGAGAACGAGTGGTTATTTCAGCGATGCCGGGAAGTGCAGCGACAACCAGACGGGATGCTGGACCTGTGGGCCCGCGAGCATTACAAATCGACCATCATCACGTTCGGGCTCACTATCCAGGACATCCTGTCAGGGCATGGCGAGGACCCACTGGAGAAGTGGGGCGGGCGCGAGCCCACCATCGGCATATTCAGCTTCAATCGGCCTGGCGCCAAATCCTTCCTGAAACAAATCAAGACGGAGCTGGAGGACAACGATTTTCTAAAGGGGCTCTACCCGGACGTGCTGTATGCAGAGCCGGACCGGGAGTCGCCGCTGTGGTCCCTGGACGAGGGGCTGATCGTGCGGCGCAAGTCGAACCCCAAAGAGGCATCGGTGAGCGCCTGGGGCCTTATCGACTCGATGCCGACCGGCAAGCACTTCTACATCCGGGTGTATGACGACGTGATCACCGAGGCCCACGTGCGCAGTCCAGACATGATCGCCAAGGCCACTGAACAGTGGGAGCTGAGCCTATCGCTGGGCACGCGCGACGGCACCAGCCGGTATGTCGGGACACGTTACCATTTCAACGACCCATACAGGGTTATAATGGCGCGCAACGTGGCTACCCCCAGGATTCACAAGGTAGTCGATGAACAGGGCGTGCCGGTGTTCTTCACCATCGAGCAGATGGACGAACGCAAGAAGGGTCACGGCCCCTACGTATGGGCGTGTCAGTACATGCAGGACCCCAAGGCGGACGAGAAGTCTGGTTTCAAGCGCGAGTGGTTGCGCCACTACGGGACGTGCGACGGGACCGGCATGAACAAGTACATCATCGTGGACCCGGCCGGGGAGAAGAAGAAGGGCTCGGATAACACGGCCATTGGGGTGATAGCCCTGGGCGACGACCGCAACTACTACCTGCTGGATCTGGTGTACGACCGGCTGAACCTCAAGGAGCGCACCGATGCGCTGATCCTGCTGCACCGCAAATGGCGCCCGCTCAATGTGGGATATGAGAAGTACGGTAAGGACTCGGACATCGAGCACATCCTGGACATGCAGGACCGCATCAATTACCGCTTCCAGGTGGTGCCATTAGGTGGCTCGCTCAAGAAAGAGGATCGCATCCGGCGCCTGGTGCCGTTGTTTTCCGAGGGGCGAGTCTACTTCCCGCAGGAGCTGCACAAGGCCAATACGGACGGCAAGGTCGAGGACCTCATTGAGCGCATGATCATCGAGGAGTACGACCCGTTCCCGGTAGGCCCGCACGACGATTTCCTGGATATGTTTAGCCGTATCCTTGACCCGGACCTGTTTGCGACGTTCCCCGAGTGGGACCCGAACAAGAACGAGGACCGCTACACGCGGGATGCACGCAAGCAGACCCGAGTCTACAGGAGCTGGAAAACCGCATGATTGAGGTACGAAAAGGGGTCGCTGGCATGCAATGGATGGCTGGCAAGTCCGTACAGGGCGCGCTGCCGGAGCCCAAAGGGGTGACGTGGAGGCATGGCGAGTACGACTATGGACACCAGCAGGGCATATCGATCTCCTGTATGGGATTGAAGCACGGAGCGCGGTATGGAGGCGTGCGCAGGCCGGGGATGGACAACACGGTAAAGCGCCTGCTGATTATGTGGTTTTGGCGGAAGCTGGGGGCGATATGAACCGACGACAGGAACCAGCACCAGACAATGTGCGCGTGCCGCCCAAGCGCAGCAAGCATAAACCTTACTGGATTCAGCAGTATCACCCGCCAATCAAGGTGCTGTTTCGGGCTGGCCCCAAGTGGATATGGGGAGGCTGGTATAACGTGGGTCGCTATCGCACTCAGGGTGATTGTGACAAGGCGTGGGCTACGTATGTGCGCCGCGCGCATGGTGGCGGGCTGGAGTGGCAAGAATACAGACGGGGTGGTGGCGATGGCTGACGATGAACAGGTCTACGAGGACGAGCTACCGAACGATGCGGACGATATGGAGAAGGTCCGCAAGATCCACAAGCGCTACAAGAGTGCTCGGGACCATACCCAAGACTGGCGAGTCGAGGCGCGTGATGCGTTTGAGTACGCGGCCAACAAACAGTGGACCGACGAGGAGATCGCCATCCTCCGGGAGGAGCTACGCCCGCACATAACCTTCAATCGCATGGGGGTATTCATTCGTGCGGTGGTGGGTCTTGAGGCATTGAATCGGCAGGAGGTGCGTTATATCCCTCGGCAGCCAGGCCCGGTACAGACCGGGGCTACTGACCTATGGACCAGCGCCGCTCACTACTACATCAACGACGATACCGATGCGGAAGTGCATCACTCCGAGGCGTTCCAGGATCTGGTGACGTGCGGGATGGGCTGGACCGACACGTTCATGGACTTCGACACCAACCCCGATGGCGACGTGAAGATCCAGCATGTTGACCCGCTGTTCATGTTTTGGGATCACCGAGCCAGCAACCGCAATCTGTCAGACCGGCGCTGGTGTGCGCGCGTCAAGCCGATGAGCAGGGACGAGATCAAGGAACAGTGGCCGGACAAGGCCGACCAGATCCAGCGTGCCGGGATGTTCAACCCCGAGAAGGACCCTCCGGCCGAGATTATTGACGCAGACAACCAGTGGAAATACGAGGACGACGGGGGCAGCACCGGNNTGGAATCTGTTCAAGCAGCGCTACCCCAAGACCAACCTTAAGGCCATCCGCATGACCAAGCGCCGCTACAAGCAAACCATCCTGTGCGGCACGACCATCCTGGAGGAGTCGGATCTGCCGGACGATGGGTTCACGCTGTGCTGCATGACCGGGCTGCACGACCGCAACGACAACGTGTGGTTCGGCCTGTTCCGGGGGCTCAAGGACCCGCAGGACTGGGTGAACAAGCTGTTCAGTCAGATCCTCCACATCCTCAACTCCAACGCCAAGGGCGGACTGCTGGCCGAGCGTGATGCGTTCGACAACACCCAGGAGGCGGAACAGGCGTGGGCCCGGGCAGACCGCATCACCTGGGCCCGGCCCGGTGCGCTGTCGCAGAACAAAATCGAGCAGAAGAAGATGCAGGAGTATCCGGTCGGGCTCGATCGGTTGCTCACGTTCAGTATGGGTATGTTCACCGACGTTTCGGGCGCCAACCTGGAACTGCTCGGCATGGCCGACAAGGTGCAGGCCGGTGTACTGGAAGCCCAGCGCAAACAGGCCGGTATGACCATCCTGTCGTGGGCGTTCGACTCGCTGCGAGCCTACCGGCGCGCGCATGGCCGGGTGCTGGCCGGGTTCATCCGGGAGTACATCGCTGACGGGCGCCTTATCCGCATTGCAGGCGAGGAGGGGCAGCAGTATATCCCCCTTGTCCGTGATGAAATGCACTCGGAGTACGACGTAATCGTGGACGAGAACCCGCAGAGCCCGAACGAGAAGGAGCGGGTGTTCATGGTTCTCATGGAGCTGTTCCCGCACCTGGTCAAGGCCGGGGTCATGCCGCCCGAGAGCATCATCGACTACCTGCCGCTACCCGCTTCGCTTATCGAGGAGTGGAAGCAGCAGGCCCAGGGTGATCCAGAGGAGGAGCAGCGTCTGAAGGCGCTGGAGGAGCAGATGAATCAACTGATGATGGCCAAGGAGCAGGCCGAGGTGCAAAAGACACAGAGCGAGGCTGAGGAGAATCAGAGTCAGACCGTACTCAATGAGGCCAAGGCACGGTCTGAAATGGCAAAGGCCGCAGATACGGCGTTCAAACCGGGAGAGTAAGTCATGGGACGTAAGCCGGAGAAGGAAGGGATCGAGCCCGAGGAGGGTTTCGAGGAGTTCGACGAGCTGAACAATCATCAGCCTGACGAGGAGTTTGAGGAGGAAACGCCGCCGGAGGAGGAGACTCCGCCGGAGGAGGAGACCCCGCCCGAGCCCCGCGCCGAGGAGGAGGAGACTCCGCCCGAGGAGGAGGACGACGAGGGCACGCCCAAGCAGGTGCCGCTTGCCACCCTGCTGGAGGAGCGCAACGAGTGGAAGGAGAAGTTGCGCGCGATCGAGGAGCGCAATGCCGAGCAGGCCCGGCGTGCTGCCGAGGTTCAGCAAACGCTCCAGCAGGTGTACCAGGAGCAGCAGCGCCAGCGCGAGGAGGCACAGAAGAAGGCAGAGCCGCCGCCCCCGAGCTACGAGGACGATCCGGCGGCCTACTTGCGCCACCAGAACGAGCAGATCCAGAAGCAGCTCCAGGCCCAGCAGGAAGCGGCCCAGCAGCAGCAGCAGACCATGCAGCAGCAGCAGCAGGTCCAGCAGGTGGTGCAGGAGCTACAGCGGCGCGAGCAACGGTTCGTGTCCGAGCATCCCGACTACTACGACGCCCTGGACCACGTGCGTCAGGTGGAGCGGGCGCGGCTGGAGCCGGTGCTGCGGGCCCAGGGCATGGGTGAGGCGCAGATCGAGCAGTACATGGGCCAGTACGAGCTGGAGGCCGGATTCCAGTGGATGCAGGCCGGGCTCGACCCCGCGCAGATGGTCTATCAGATGGCCCAGGCGTACCGCTACGAGCCCAAGCCCAAGGGCGAGGGCAAGAACGAGGAGGGCAAGCAACACAAGACTCCCGAGGAGCAGCAACTGGAGGAGCTGGAGCGCAAGCGCGGCGCCGCCCGGTCGCTGGGAGCCGGNNCCGGTGGCGGCGGTGGGCGCAACAAGGCCGACGAGCTGTTCTCCGAGGACACCGGAGCCGAGGAGTTCAATGCCGCCCTGGCCGAGTTCAAGAAGGAGTTTGGGCTGCGGTAGTATGGGTTGACCTGATGGTTCCCCCATGATACATAAGCTGACTAAGAGTGCGTGTGTACGGCTGGCACTCTGGTGTATCGGACCAAAAGCCTACCCTTTCCCCCCATAGAGGGTGGGTAAATCAGCCGGGGACTTCTCGCCAGTCCGTAAACGGCGAGCGTAGGGTCAGGCGTGCGATAACCTGGCCGGAGGTGCCCAACACTCCTAACCAGGGGCACGTCATGGCTCAACGACAAAGAGCCCGGCTCGCCCACGTTACGGGCGCTTCGCCTCAGCCAAGCGACATTGTGCTGTTGCGGTTTCTCAGCCCCCCGTTAGCGGGCTGTTTCGGTAGCTCAGACCGGATCTGAGTGGCATGTATCCAGTGCAACCGAAACGGGAGATACCGCAATGGCGGGCACAGAATTTCCACTCAATCATCCCCAGGCACGCAAGAAGTGGGCCGGGGATCTGTTCAAGGAAGCCTTGAAGCGCACCTATGCGATGCGGTTCATGGGCACCGGCTCTGGCAATCTCTGCCAGGTTCGTTCCGAGCTGAAAGACAACGGTGATCGCATCCGCGTGAACCTGCGTGTCCAGCTTTCCGGCCGTGGTGTCGTGGGTGACTCCACCCTGGAAGGGAACGAAGAAGCGCTGACGATCTACCACGACGACATCTACATCGACCAGTTCCGTCATGCGGTACGGTCGGCGGGCAAGATGTCCGAGCAGCGCGTTCCCTACAGCGTCCGCAACGAGGCCCGCGACGGGCTGGCGGACTTCTTCGCGGATCGGTACGACTACTGGTTCTTCAACCAGCTCGCCGGGAACACTACCGAGACCGACACCGCTTACACCGGCCTCCAGACCGCTCTCGCGCCGACCGACGTGATCCTTGCTGGTTCGGCCACCTCTACGACCTCGCTGTCCAGCACGCACGTGTTCGACTTGGAGTACATCGACTACGCCCAGGAGCTGGCACGTACGCGCGACCTGCCCATGCGTGGCGTCCGGGTGGGCGGCAAGGAAATGTTCGTCCTGTTCATCCATGAGTACCAGGCCACGGATCTGCGTCGGTCCTTCGGTACGGCGCAGTGGGGCGACATCCAGAAGGCGGCCCTGATGGGTGGCAAGATCTCCGACAACCCGATCTTCACCGGGGCGCTCGGGGTCTACAACAACACCATCCTTCATGCCACCACTCGCCTGCCGACCGCTGGCGGAGTCGCCAACACCCGGCGTGCCGTGTTTTGCGGTGCCCAGGCGGCCTCCATCGCGTTCGGTAAGGGGTACTCCACCGGCCGCAAGTACGACTGGAACGAGTCGATGTTCGACTACGGCAACCAGTTGGGTGTGGCGGCTGGCAGCATCTGCGGGTTGAAGAAGCTCCAGTTCAATTCAATGGACATGAGCGTGATCACCATCCCGACCTACGCTGCCAAGCATACATCGTAAGGGGAATATGACATGGCAACTCTGACTTCAACTCTCGTTGAGAAGCCGGTTCCCCGCGCAGTCCATGCCGGGGTCAACAGCATCACGGCCGAGTACGACGGTGCGGTGACGATCGGTGATGTGGTGCTGCTGGCGCCGCTGCCGAACGGTGCCACGGTGCTGGACGTGATCGGCGGCGCCGGGGTCTCTCTCGACATCGGCGTCCAGGGCGATACCAGCGCGTTTGCCGCTGCCGTGACCGCTGGTGCGGTGGGCCGGGCCTCTGTCGGTGTGCCGTACACGGTTTCGGTGTCCGACGACCAGGTGGCCAATCGGTTCATCAATCTGGTGGCCGAGGCAAACAGCGCCCTGGCATCGGCCGGAATCAAGGTCACTGTCCTGTACACGATGGACAAGTAACGGGGTCCTTCCTATCGCGTCGGGGAAGGATCAATTCACACGCCCCCCACGTGGGGGCGTCTTTTTAACTGCAAGGGAGAGAGGGCACCGATGGCAGTTACAGTCGTGACGATGGAAATGATCCAGGAGCTGCTCAAGGCCGGGCAGCGAGGGGATTGGCCGAAGCTGCAACAGGCCGAAGGTCTGCTCCATCAGGTAATCAATCAACAGCCGGACAACTGGGTTGCGCTGTTCCTTCTGAGTGGCGTGTACCTGACTACCGACCGGCACGGTCTCGCTATCGCGCTACTCCAGCGCTCCATTTCGTTGAACAACGAGTGGGCCGAGCGCACCGGCCAGCCACGCTCGTCCGAACTCTACAACAACCTCGGTACTGCCTACCGCAAGGAACACATGAACGAGGACGCCGAGAAGTACCTGCGCGAGGCGCTGGAGCTGAACGGCGAGGACCCCGACATCCTGAACAACCTCGGTACGCTGCACATCAACGAGCACTCGCCAGAACGAGCCGTTGAGTATCTGGAGCGTNNAGCACACTGGAACCTGGGGCTGGCCCAACTGGAGCTGGAGGACTGGGAGTACGGCTTCAAGAACTATGTGTGGGGTCTGGCCGGTGGCGAGCAGCGCATGACCGACCGGCTGGTGAAGAACTACGGCTCTGCGGTCTGGTGGGACGGTAAGCCTCACCCCGACAAAACTCTGGTGGTGTACGGCGAGCAGGGGCTGGGCGACGAGATCATGTTTGCTACCCTGCTGCCCCAGCTTATGGAGTTCTACGGCGGCAAGGTGATCTACGACTGCCATCCGCGCCTGGAGAACATGATGCAGCGTTCCTTGCCTGGACTGACCGTCTACCCGACCAGAAAGATCATCGACAAGCCGCTTGACTGGGTAGCCGATGAGAAGCCGCACTTCAAGGTGCCGCTGGGCAACCTGCCCTCGTTCTTCATCAAGGAAGAGGCTGACTTCCCCAAGGTGCCGTACCTGCTTTCGCGCAAGGATCTGGTCGAGGAGTACAAGGAGTGGCTGGAGCTGGCGGGGCCGGGACCGTACATCGGCATCGCGTTCATCGGCGGCCACAAGCGCACGCGAAAGGACCTGCGTTCGCTGTTCCTGGATCAGTGGGGGCCGATATTCAAAGCCATGCCCAACGCCACCTATATCTCGCTCCAGTACACCGACCACATGGACCTCATTCGTTCGGCGGCCGAGGAGTTTGGGGTGACCGTCCATCACTGGCCGGAGGTGGTCGAGTCCGCCCGCTGGGAGCGCTACGAGGTGGTGCGCGACGACGGCAAGGTGGTTGGCTCCTACCAGGAGAAGGACCACGCAAAGTCCGTCAAATCCACGATGCCTGGCGCCAAGATCGTCCACTACACCGGGCCGGGCTTCGATTACGACGAGACGCTGGCGCTGGCCGAGGCCATCCGACAGAAGCACGGCTCGATCGTGTCGGTCAATACCACGCTGGTGCATCTGTGCGGCGCGGCCGGAATCCCGGTTCACGTACTGACTCCGCACAAGTGCGCATGGCGTTACGGGCTCACACGCGAGGACATGGTGTGGTATCTGCCGGGGCTCATTCTCCAGTACCGGCAGACCGAGGATCTTGACTGGGGGCCAGCGCTCGATGTCGTGGCCGACCGGCTCAAGCAGCGTTACACGCAGAAGATCAAGAAGGCCAAAACGGGGAAATTGCCATGCTGATCACCGACGCCTATCGGGAGCTGAACACCCGGCTCCATGAGAGCAACCCGAACTACGGGACGAGTGGCCACAAGTGGGCCAAGCATATCGGTTCTCTGGCCGGTGCGCTGGAGACGAACGAGATCCTGGACTACGGCTGCGGCAAGCAGACCCTGGCTAACGCCCTGCCCCAGTTCACGGTGCATGGCTACGACCCGGCCATCGAGGGGCTGGACGAGCCGCCCGAGCCGCATGACCTGGTGGTGTGCGGCGACGTGCTGGAACACATCGAGCCCGAGTGTCTCGATGATGTGCTGGACGACCTGAAACGGGTGACGCGCGGCACGCTGTTTCTGGTGGTTGCGACCCGACCCGCATCCAAGACGCTGGCCGATGGACGGAACGCGCACCTGATCGTGGAGCCGCCCGCGTGGTGGCTGCCCAAGCTGATGGAGCACTTCGACCTGTCGAGCTTTCATGACCTCGGCGGAGAGTTTCTGGCTGTCATGGGGGTGAAGGAATGATTCTCGGACTGATCATCATGCTGGGGCTGTTCGCGGTGGCGTTCGGCCTGCTGTTCATGGGCACCCGGCTGGAGCCGCTCAAGGGGCCGGACAAGAGCAATTTGAGGGCGGGCAGGGGGTGGGATTGATGCTGCCAGTACGAGTATTCATTGGCTTTGACCCCTGCGAGACCGTGGCTTATCACGTTCTCGCCCACTCGATCATGCGCCGCTCCTCGGTGCCGGTATCCATCACTCCGGTGGACGTGCGCCATCTGGAGGGGATTTACACGCGGGAGCGTGACCCGAAGCAGTCGAACGAGTTCAGCTTCTCACGGTTCCTGGTGCCGTACCTGTCCGACTACGTGGGCCGATCGGTGTTCATGGACTGCGACATGCTGATGCTGGGCGACATCAAGGACCTGCTGGACGAGGTGGACCCGCTCTATGCGGTGTCGGTAGTCAAGCACGACTACACCCCCAAGCACGGTACCAAGTACCTGGGCAACGTG
>JABAOG010015260.1_pt1 | contig 20613 bp, 21 predicted proteins | sample 7062131 | NCBI WGS metagenome assembly JABAOG01 (sample SAMN14538629, study PRJNA623070) | marine sediment metagenome | biome: marine biome [ENVO:00000428]; feature: marine pelagic biome [ENVO:01000023]; material: deep marine sediment [ENVO:00002113] | place: India: Arabian Sea | collected...
GCGCAAGAAGGGCGTCAACGACGCCAAGCGCGGCGCGCTCTTCACCAAGCTCATCCGAGAGATCACCGTCGCGGCCCGGGAGGGCGGCGGTGACCCCGATTACAACGCCCGTCTGCGTCTGGCCGTCGACACGGCCAAGGCCGAGTCCATGCCGTCGGACAACATCGAGCGGGCCATCAAGNNGACGTACGAGGGGTACGGCCCCGGCGGCGTCGCGCTCTTCATCGAGTGCCTCACCGACAACACCAACCGGACGGTGGCCGACGTGCGGCACGCCCTCGGCAAGTACGGCGGGAGCCTGGGCACCGACGGCTCGGTCGCCTGGCAGTTCGACCGGAAGGGCCAGATCGTCGTCGACGCCTCGAGGTACTCCGAGGAGGCCGTGTTCGAGGCCGCCATCGAGGGAGGAGCCGAGGACGTGGCGGGGGACGCAGAGGAGCTCGTCGTCACCACCGCCGTGGCCGATTTCGCCGCGGTCCGCGAGCATATGGCGCGGGCGGGCATCGAGCCGTCCTCCGCCGAGCTGACGCGGATCCCCACGGCCGAGGTGGTGGTCGGAGGCAAGGAGGCCGAGCAGCTCCTGAAGCTCCTCGACGCCCTCGAGGATCTCGACGACGTGCAGAAGGTCCACTCCAACGCCGACATCGACGAGGCGGTTCTCGCCGAGGCGATGTAGCCCGTGCTGGTTCTCGGCATCGATCCGGGGACCGCGGCCACCGGCTACGGGGTCGTCGATCGCCGCGACCACGCGCGGATCCGGCTGGTGGAGTGCGGCGTGATCCGCACGTCGTCGGACGAGGCGCTGGCGGTTCGGATCCGGGAGATCTACGACGCCGTCGTGGAGCTCATCGAGCGGCACCGGCCGGGGGCCGTCTCCGTGGAGGACGTCTTCCACGGCAAGAACGCCCGGAGCGCCCTGAAGCTCGGCCACGCCCGGGGCGCCATCTTGCTGGCCGCGGCGCACCACGACCTTATGATTGCCGAGTACGCGCCCCGGGAGATCAAGAAGGCGGTGGTGGGCACCGGCAACGCCACGAAGGAGCAGGTGGGATTCATGGTGAAGCAGCAGCTCAAGCTCCGGGAGCCTCCGGAGCCCTCCGACGCCGCCGACGGCGTGGCAGCGGCGCTGTGCCACTGCATGATCGGGAGCTTCCCGGCATGAGCGCCCCCGTGGGCCATGGCGGCGGGGTCCGCCCGTGATCTCCCGGCTGCACGGCACCCTCCTGGGTCGGGAGGGCGAGAAGGTGGAGATCGAGACCGGTGGGGGCGTGGTGTACGAAGTGGAGGTGCCCGTCCCCGTTCTCGAGCGCCTCCCCTCCCCGGGAGGCGCCGTCGAGCTGCGCACCGTGCAGGTGGTCACCGAAACCTCGGTGGCCCTTTACGGCTTCATCGACGCGCACGAGCGGGCGCTCTTCCGCCGGCTCCTGACGGCCTCGGGGGTGGGGGCGAAGCTCGCCCTCGCCATGATGTCGACGTACACGGCCGAGCGCCTCGCCCGGGCCCTGGTGGAGAAGGACACGACCGCGCTGCGGCAGGTGAGCGGCATCGGCAAGAAGACGGCGGAGAAGATCGCCCTGGAGCTGGCGGACAAGGTGGAGGATCTGGCCATCGTCACGCCGTCGGGCGGAGCGGAGAAGCCGAGAGGGGCGCACGACGCCATTCAGGCGCTCGTCGCTCTGGGTTACTCCTACGGAGAGGCCGACAAGGCCGTCCGGGACGTGCTCCATGACGGCGCCGTCGACGATACCCAGGAGCTGATCCGACGGGCCCTGGCCAGATGAGGAGCTTATGAGCGACCGCACGCAGATCACGACACCCGAGTCCCTCGAAGAGGATCAGAGCTCCGAGCCGACGCTGCGGCCCACCCGCCTGTCGGAGTTCATCGGCCAGGACAAGGTGCGGGAGGCGCTCTCCATCGCCATCGAGGCGGCCACCCAGCGGCGGGAGCCCCTGGACCACATCCTCTTCCACGGTCCGCCGGNNCGAGGCGGCCCGCCAGCGGCGGGAGCCCCTGGACCACATCCTCTTCCACGGGCCCCCGGGCCTGGGGAAGACCACCCTGGCCTCGCTCCTCGCCCGGGAGATGGGGGTGAACATCAAGACCACCTCGGGGCCGGTGCTGGAGAAGCCGGCCGACCTCGTCGGGATCCTCACGAACCAGCGCGAAGGCGACATCCTCTTCATCGACGAGATCCACCGCCTGCGGCCCATCATCGAGGAGTTCCTCTATCCCGCGATGGAGGACTGGAAGGTGGACATCCGCCTCTCGGACGGCCCGAAGGCGCAGACCATGACCATGGGCATCGAGCGCTTCACCCTCGTCGGCGCCACCACCCGGTTCGGCGCCCTCACGGCGCCCATGCGGGCGCGCTTCGGCATCGTGCAGCGCCTCAACTACTACCCGCCGGAGGACCTGGTCACCATCGTCCAGCGCAGCGCCTACATCCTCGACATCGAGGCCACGAAGGAGGGAGCGGAGGAGATCGCGACCCGGTCCCGGGGCACCCCGAGGGTGGCGAACCGACTCCTTCGGCGGGTCCGCGACTACGCGCAGGTCCGGGCCGACGGCGTGATCGACGCCGAGGTGGCGAGGGACGCCCTCGCGCTCCTGGACGTCGACGAGTACGGGCTCGACGAGATGGACGCCCGCGTGCTCAAGACNNACGCTGGAGGAGGTCTACGAGCCCTTCCTCATCATGGAGGGCTTCCTGCAGCGCACGCCCCAGGGCCGGGTCGCCACGCCCCGGGCCTTCCGGCGCTTCGGCTACACGCTGCCCGACCCCGGCCAGGCGGGGGGCGGCCAGGGGACGCTCTTCCTCATGGATGACGACGACTAGCCGAGAGGCCGCGGGACGGTCCGACGCCAGCGTGAGCACCGACTCCCCACGCGACCCCGACGGGACGCTCGTCTCCGACTACGACTACGAGCTGCCGCGGGACCTCGTCGCCCAGTATCCGGCCGAGCGTCGTGACGCGAGCCGCCTGCTCGTTCTGGACGAGGGTGGTGGCATCCACCACCGCAGCATGCCGGAACTGGTGGACCTGCTGGAGCCGGGCGACGTCCTCGTGGTCAACGAGAGCGCCGTCTTCCCCGCGCGGCTGCTGGGGCGCAAGCCGACGGGCGCCGAGGCGGAGATCCTCCTNNGCCGACGACGGGTGGGAGGGCGGGCTCTGGGAGGCTCTCGTGCGGCCCGGCGGGAAGCTGAAGCCCGGCCGCACGGTCGTCGTCTCCCCCGAGCTGGAGGTGGAGATCGTCGACGGCCTCGAGTCGGGGAATCGCGTGGTGCGGCTGGTCACGGACCTCCCGTTGGGCGAGGCCCTCGACCGGTACGGCCACGTTCCGCTTCCGCCCTACATCGAGCGCGACGACGAGCCCCTGGACCGGACGAGGTATCAGACCGTCTATGCCCGCGCCCCCGGATCGGTGGCCGCGCCCACCGCCGGGCTGCACTTCACCGACGAGCTCCTGGCGCACGTCGAGGAGAAGGGCGTGCTGCGGGCCTCCGTGACGCTCCACGTAGGCGTCGGCACGTTCCGTCCCGTCGAAGTGGCCGACCCGGCGGATCATGCCATGCACGCCGAGTGGTATTCTGTGCCCGAGGAGACCGCCGAGACGGTGAACCGGGTGCGCGCGACCGGTGGGCGCGTCTGGGCGGTGGGCACCACCGCGGTCCGCACGCTGGAGTCCGCCGTCGACGAGGNNCGACTCGCACGGATTCCTGACCCCCGGATCGGGCGAAACCCGCCTCTTCATCCGCCCCCCGTACGAGCTTCGGATCGTCGACGGCCTCCTCACGAACTTCCATCTTCCGCGCTCGACGCTCCTCATGCTCGTGGCCGCCCTGGCCGGCTACGATCGGACCATGGAGGCCTACCGGGAGGCCGTCCGGGAGCGGTATCGGCTCTACTCGTACGGGGATGCCATGCTCGTGCTGCCCGCGGGGCCATAGCGCACGAGGCCGCGGCGCCCGTCGGCCCGCGCCGGCGGTCCGACGCCACGGGCACGCCCGGCGGTCCGACGCCGCGCCCGCGTCACCTCATTCGGCGGTGAGGGCGCGCACGGTGTCGACGCGGGTGGCCCGGCGGGCGGGGAGCCAACCCGACGCGAGGGCGAGGGTCAGGAAGAGGACGGCGGACGCGCCGTAGGCCCCGGGGCTGGTCGCCTCGACTCCGTACAGCAGCGCGTCGAGCCAACGGCTGGCGATCCACGCTCCCAGCACGCCCAGCGCGATGCCCGGAACGGTGATGGCGGTCGCGTAGCGCAGCACCATGTGGCGGATCGACCCCGTGTCGGCGCCCAGGGCCATGCGGATCCCGATCTCCTGGGTCCTGCGCCTGGTCGCCTGCGCCGTGACGCCGTAGATCCCCACGGAAGCCAGCAGCAGCGCGGAAGCCCCGAAGACGCCCAGCAGCACCAGCAGGAACCGCTCCCGGTTCATGGAGGCCGTCCACACGTCCCGGAGGGGTCGAACCGAGGCCAGGGGGATCTGGGGATCCATCTCGGCCAGAGCCCCCCGGACCGCCGGCACCACCGAGAGGGGATCGACGCTGGTCTTCATGACGATCCAGCCGTCCCGGCCCCAGTCCTGGTTGCGGTTCTCGAACACCTCGGCCCGGGCCGGCACGCCCGGGCTCTCCTGATGCTGGTCCCCGACGACGCCCACGACCTCCCACCAGGTGGACTCCTCCGTGGCCGCTCGGTCGTACGCGATCCGCTGCCCGATGGGGTCCTCGTTCGGGAAGTACTCGCGGGCGAAGCTCTCGTTGACGACGACCACGCGCGGCTCGTCGGGGCCCTCGCCGGGCTCGAAGAGCCGGCCCCGTACGAGGGGAATGTCAAGCGCTTCGAAGTATCCCTTGTCGGCCCGGCGGTGGAGGATCTCGAACCCCACGCGGTCGGGAGGCCAACCCTCGGCCTGGAACTGGCTGGACCAGCTCGGCCCCGCCAGCGGGAGCGCGCCCACCATGCCCGCCCGCTCGATGCCGGACCGGCCCTCCAGCCGCCATTCGAGCTCGTCCCAGAAGGCCAGGACCTGATCGCGATCGGGGTACCGCGACGAGGGAATGGACAGCTCCACCGCCAGGGCTCCGTCCAGCGCGAAGCCCGGGTCGACGCTCCGCAGGAGGTAGGCGCTCCGGATCATGAGCCCGGCTCCCACCACCAGGAGCAGCGCGAGAGCCACCTCCGTCGCGACGAGGATTCCCGTGGCGCGGATCCCCCGGCGGCCCCGGGACTGGCCCCGTCCGCCGTCCCGAAGCGCGTCGTGTACGTCTCCCATGGCGCTGCGGACCGCGGGGAAGGTTCCGAACAGCACCGCGCTCAGCACCGCGATGCCCAGCGTGAAGGCGACGACCCGACCATCCAGCGCCAGGTCGGTGGCGCCCTCGATGCCGAGACGTGTCATGGACGTCATGGCCCGGACCCCGAACCAGCCGAGCGCGAGGCCCAGGGCGCCCCCCGCGACACCGATGAGCAGGCTCTCGATGAGGAGCTGGCCGGCGACCCGCCGCCGCCCCGCTCCCAGGGCGTTGCGAAGGGCCACCTCCCGGGAGCGGTCGCTCGCCCGCACCAGCATGAGGTTGGCCACGTTGGCGCACGCCAGGAGCAGGAGGATCGCCACGGCCCCGACGAGGACCATGAGGGGCGTCTTCACCTCCCGGACCAGGAAGTCGCGAAGGGGCACGAGCTCGGCTCCCATGACGCGGTTCGTCTCGGGGTACTCCTCCTGGAGAGCGCGTACCACGGACTGGAGCTGGGCGTCGGCCTCCGCCATCCCGACGCCTGGCGCCAGTCGGGCCACCGGGCGCACGAAATGGGCGCGGCGGAACCAGACCTCCTCCCGGGCGGAGGGCTCCCAGGCATAGGTGTACCAGAGCTGGGTCCGGTCGTTGGGGAAGGCGAAGCCCTCGGGCATGACACCGATGATCTCGTGGGGCGTGCCGGCCCCGCCGAAGGGGATGGTGGTGCCGATGACGTCCGGATCGGCGCCGAAGGCGCTGACCCAGAGGCCGTGGCCGAGGACCACCACCGCGTCGTTGCCGCTCCAGGTCTCGTCCCAGGTGAAGGTCCTGCCGAGCTGCGCCGGGACCCCCAGGACGTCGAAGAAGTTGCCCGACACCGTGGTGCCCCCTACCAGAATCGGGTCGCCGCCGGTCTGGATGGCCACGTCCCCGACCCCGAGCTCGCGGTACACGGCGACGTCGGAGAAGGCCTCCACCCGGTCCCGCCAATCCAGAGCGTTGGCCGGAGCGGCCGCGACCGCCGTGGTGTCGGTCCACTCGAACTCGGGGTTGGTCTCGTAGAGGAGGACCAGCCGATCGGGATCGGCGAAGGGAAGCGGACGGAAGAAGAAGGCGTTGACCGCCGAGAAGATGGCCGCGTTGGCCCCGATGCCCAGACCGATGACCAGCACGGCCGCGGCGGTGAAGCCGGAATTGCGCCGCAGGGCGCGCAGCGCCTGACCCGTGTCCTGCCCGATGATCGAGAGCATCGTCCCTCCTCCCCTCTTCCGTCGTCGCATCCGCTCGGGCCGCTCCAGGCCGAGCCGCATCCGCGCCACCGCCCTCAGCCCGCCCGCCAGCTCACGGAAGCCGGCGCGCAGGCCAGCCACTCGACCCCTCCCACGCGCGCCCCTCATCCGCCGTTCCGCCACCGACAGGTACTCCTCGCCGTAGCGGTGACGGAAGGAGGCCGGCGCGAGACGGAGCAGCCCCCGCAGCAGCGTACCGAAGGTGCTCACGCGCCTCCGCTCCCGGCCGACGCTCCGCCCAGGAGCCGCTTCGAACGAGCCGTTGCCACCAGCCGCGCCAGGCGACGGGACTCCGCCTCCACGCGCTCGAGTCCGTACGTCGTGATCCGATAGTACCGTCGGCGCCCGTCCTCCTGCTCCGCGCGCGGCCCCGCGTCCTCTTCGATGAGCCCCTCACCGTGCATCCGCTGCAGGGCCAGGTACATGGCGCCCGTGGACGGGGCGTCGTCTTCTCCACCTCGAGCCTCGATCTCCTTGATGATGCCGTAGCCGTGCCGGGGCTCGTCGGCCAGCGCGAGGAGGATCTCGTAGGTGAGCGGGGTCATGGCGGCGCCTCGGGAGAGCGGGGTCGTCGGTACGCTCCGTCACTATATAAGTGATTTATGTATTTTGCAATTATGCATCGTGTCGTATCCCCAGGGCCGGCCGCCCCGGAGGGACCGGACCATTGCCCCGGCCACGCGCTTCGTCATGTTCAGGGTCCCCGCGAAGGAGTGATCCATCGATGGACGCACAGCTCGGGCTCTTCCCCGACCCACCGCGCCCGCCCTCGCCCTCGGTCCCCGTGGGGCCCGCGGCGGTGCCGGAGCGCCTGGCGGCCCTGGGGGAGCGCCTGCCGCGGGGGCTGCGGATGGGCACCTCCTCGTGGAGCTTCCCGGGGTGGCAGGGCATCGTCTACGATCGACCCGCTTCTCAGCCCGTCCTCGCCCGTCACGGGCTCGAGGCCTACGCCGCCCATCCGCTGCTGCGCACGGTGGGCGTGGACCGGAGCTACTACCGGCCCCTCCCCGCCGAGGACTTCCGCGGCTACGCCGACTCGGTGCCCGCCGGCTTCCGATTCCTCGTGAAGGCCGACCGGCTCGTCACGTCGCCCGTCGACCCGGGCGCCTACGGCGTGCGCACGCCGAATCCGCGCTTCCTCGACGCCGCCCGGGCCGCGGACGAGGTGGTGGGTCCCATGGTCGAGGGGCTCGGAGACCGGTGCGGCCCCCTGCTCTTCCAGTTCTCCCCCATGTCCCCGAACCTCGTGGGAGGCACCGACGCGTTCCTCGAGCGCCTTCACGGCTTTCTCGACGCCCTCCCCAGGGGCCCCCTCTATGCCGTCGAGCTGCGCACGCCGGCCTTTCTGGGCGACGCGTACGTGGAGCTCCTCGAGTCCACCGGGGCGGCCCACTGCTACAACGTCCACCCGTCGATGACGCCCCTCGACCGGCAGCTCGGCCTCGTCTCGCCGTTCTATCAGCCGGCTCTGGTGGTCCGCTGGATGTTGCACGACGGCCTGAAGTACGAAGCGGCGAAGGACCGCTACGAGCCCTTCGACCGGATCGTCGACGAGGACCGGGTGTCCCGGGAGCGCATCGCGGTCGCGGTCCTCGACGCCCTGGTGGCCGAGCGGGAGGCCTACGTCATCGTCAACAACAAGGCGGAGGGCTCGGCGCCCCTGTCGGTCTTCCACCTGGCCGAGCGCGTCGCCACCTGGGNNCGCCGGGAGGGGTGGGTCCGGCGATGGAGCGGGTCACGGCGTGACGCACGGTGCTTCGTAATGCCCGCCTCTGGCTCCGGATGGCCGGGGCCTGGCTGATCGTCGGCGGGGTGGCCCACGTCGGGTGGCACGTCTGGGGGGTCGTGCTGGAGCACGACGCCGCCGGAGGGCTCCGGGAGTTCGCCATGAGGGCCATGAAGCAAGCCCGATCCGCCGATCCGCTCCAGCCGAGCATGTGGCGGGTCTACCGCCTCTACAGCGTCTCCCTCGGCCTGCTCTGGCTCTTCGCCGGGCTCGTCGACCTCGTCTTCGCGGGCCCAGAGACGCCCCCGCGGCTCCTGACCGCGCTGTCGCTTCTGCAGACTCTCTTCTGGACCCTCGCCTTCGTCCCGTTCGCCTTCGNNCGCCGTGGCCGTGCCCATGCACGGGATCGCCTACCTGACCGCCTCAATGGCCGAGGACGGCGGGTCAGGAGCCTGAGGGGGTTTCACCGGGCCGAACTCTGAAAGGCCTCGCTACGCCCGAATGGGGCCGTAACCGCGGCGTCCCCGAGGGAACGGATGTTGCGCCTCGTGGGCAGATGACGAGCACTTGCTCCATCGACGCGAAGGGACATGAACACGTTTTTCGACCCCGCAGAGACGGCGTCGACGCCCCACGGGCGATCCCCGGAACCATCACCGCGGACTCTTCGTCCCGTGCCGGGAATCCAGCACCCGACACCAGCCGCCGGCGGCCCGGCGGCCCGGCCCTCTTGGTTGCATGCGTCTGCATCGTTGCGACCGTGGCCGCACCGGGCCCCGGCTCCGCCCAGTACTTCGGACGCAACAAGGTCACCTACGACGACTTCGACTTCCGGGTCCTGGAGACCGGCCATTTCGACGTCTACCATTACGGCCGGAGCGGACAGTCCGTCCGCGACGTCGGGCGGATGTCGGAGCGGTGGTACGAGCGCTTTGCGCGGACCCTCCAGCACGCATTCGAAGATCGCAAGCCCCTCGTCCTCTACCGGAACACTCCGGATTTTCAGCAGACCAACGTCATATCCGGCTTCATCTCCCAGGCGACGGGAGGCGTGACGGAAAGCGTGAAGAACCGCGTCGTCCTCCCCTTCGCCGGCAGCTACGGCGAGACCGACCACGTCCTGGGCCATGAACTGGTCCACGCCTTCCAGTACGACCTCGCCCAGGCGGGCCGCGGCGGAGGCAGCACCGCCATCGCCCGGGCTCCCCTGTGGCTCGTCGAGGGGATGGCCGAGTACCTCTCCGTGGGTCGGCGCGACCCCCATACGGCCATGTGGATGCGGGACGCCGCCCTCCGCGACTCCCTGCCCACGATCGACGATCTGTCGGACCCGCAGGAGTATTTCCCGTACCGCTTCGGCCAGGCGTTCTGGGCGTACGTGGCGGGGCTATGGGGCGATCCCGTCGTCTCACGGCTCTATCGGGCGGTGGGCGACGGAGGTCTGGATCGACGCCATCCGAACCGTCCTCCAGGTCGAGCCCGACACGCTGTCGGCAGCCTGGCAGAGGACACGAGGGCCCACTTCCTGCCCACGATGCAGGGCCGGACCTCGCCCACCGAGGTGGGGCAGCCCCTGATCGTCCCGAGCCCGGAGGGAGGCGGGTTGAACCTGGCTCCCGAGGTGAGCCCGGACGGCCGCTGGGTGATCGTGCTCTCGCAGCAGGATCCGTTCTCCATCGACCTCTATCTGCTGGACGGCGCCACCGGGGAGATCCTGGGTGAGTTGNNCACCTCCGGATCCTGGTCGCCCGACGCGGCGTCGTTCGCCTTCGTGACCTACGCCGAGGGCGAGAACCGGATCGCCATCGCCGACGTGGAGGAGCGGCGTGTCACCCGGACCGTCCCGGTTCGGGAAGCGGGAGCCATCATGGGGTTGGCGTGGTCCCCCGACGGGCGCTCCATCGCCTTCTCGGGCCTGCGGGACGGCGTGAACGACCTGTTCGTCCTCGACCTGGACACCGAAGACGTGCGTGCCCTCACGGACGACCCATTCATGGAGCGCCAGCCCGACTGGTCGCCGGACGGCGAGCGGATCGTCGTCTCCACGGACCGCGGACCGGCGGCCGATCTGGGGCGTCTCCATCTCGGCCGCCCCAACCTGGCGATCGTGGACGCGGGCTCGGGCGAGGTGGACGTCCTGGAGATCTTCCCGTCCGCCAAGCATATCGACCCGGCGTTCTCGCCCGACGGGCGCAGCGTCTACTTCGTCTCCGATCGAGGAGGCTTCAGCGACGTCTACCGCTACGACCTGCGCTCCGCCCGCGCGTTCCAGGTCACGAACGTGGCGACCGGGGTCTCAGGGCTCACGGCCCGCTCCGCGGCCATGTCGCTGGCCGACGGAGACGAGTCCCTGGTCTTCACGGTCTTCCACAGCGGCGACTACGTGGTCACGCGCATCGGCCGCCCTCGAGCCGTAGAGGAGCCGGTGGGGAGGGCCCACGTTCCGACGGGTGCCGGTCATCTGCCCCCGGCCGACCCCCGAGGAGCCGAGATGGTCGCCCGGTACCTCGACGACCCCGTCACCGGCCTGCCCAGCGACCCCACCTGGTCGACGCGCGACTACGATCCCGACCTCCAGCTCGACTACATCGCCCAACCCACCGCCGGCGTGGCCGTCGACCGCTTCGGGACGGCCCTCGGAGGCTCTGTGGCCGCCTTCTTCAGCGACATGCTGGGCGATCAGCAGCTCGGGGTCGGCCTCTCGGTGAACGGACGTGTCGAGGACATCGGCGGAGAAGCCGTGTACGTGAATCGGGGCGACCGCCTGAACTGGGGCCTTCGGGGGGGGCGTATCCCCTACCGCAGCGCCGCCAGCCGTGTCGGCACCGTCGAGCGGGACGGCACCACCTTCCGCGTCGTCGACCTCCTCGTGCGTCGGACCATCCTGTCCCGCGCATCGGCGACGCTGGAGTACCCCTTCTCCACCACGGAGCGCCTGGAATTCGACCTCGGCGGGACCCGGTACGACTTCGACCGGGAGATCATCCGGCAATTCGTGTCCAACACCGGCGCCGTGGTGGATCAGACCGAGCTCGATCCCCCGGACCCCTCGTCATTGAACCTGGCCACGGGATCGTTCGCCTTCGTCCGCGACAACTCCCAGTTCGGCTTCACCTCCCCGGTGGTAGGGCAGCGGATGAGGCTCGAGGTGGAGGGCAACGTCGGGTCGCTCGACTTCGCCAACGCCCTCGCCGACGTCCGTCGGTACTTCTTTGCCGAGCCCGTCACGTTCGCTCTCCGGGGCCTCCACTACGGCCGGTACGGACCGGACTCCGAGGACGGTCGCCTCACCCCGCTCTTCCTCGGCCAGAGCGCCTTCGTGCGCGGCTACGCCTACGAGTCCTTCGACGGCGACGAATGCACGCCCGTTCCCGACGAGCCCCGGGCCTGCCCCGAGTTCGACCGTCTGGTGGGAAGCCGCATCGCGGTGGCCAACGCCGAGCTCCGGGTCCCACTATTCGGCACGGAGCAGTTCGGTCTCGTTCCCCTGGGCTTCCTCCCCGTGGAGCTCTCGGTCTTCGCCGACGCGGGCGTCGCATGGACTTCCGAGGAAGGTGCCGAGCTCGAGCTCACCACCCGCTCCGTCGAGCGCATCCCGGTCATGAGCACCGGAGCAAGCATGCGCTTCAACCTCCTGGGCCGCCTGGTCGCGGAGGTGTACTACGCGATCCCCTTCCAGCGGCCGGAGGAAGACGGTGTCTGGGGCTTCCAGCTCGCACCGGGCTGGTGAGGACCCGAGGCGCGTCCACGCGGAGCTTGCGCTCCGGCGGGGCCGCGGCAAGTGTGGAGCATGAAGCGCTCACTGCCCATCCTGCTCACGTGCGGCCTGGTGGCCGCGTGCGGCGGAGACGCGGACGACGACGGCCGGGCGGCAGCGGATACCCTGACGCGGGCACAGAAGGACTCCATCGTGGCGGAGATGCCCATCCCGGGCGCCGGAGCCGTCGGAGCCGCGATGCGCGCCCGTGACCTGGCGAACGAGCGGGTCTCCGAGCACGACACGATCGGCCCTCGCTAGGCGGCCGTCACACCTCGCGCGGACCCCGCCTATCGGCGAGGGGGCGCCAGGGGGCTATAATAGCTGTCGTGCCCCCCGCGGACGCGCCCTCGGAAGTAGCCTCCACCAGGAATCGCAGCATGCGCATCGCCCCCACCCTCGTCATTGCCGGCCTCGTCGCCCTCTCCGTGTCCGCCTGCAGCTCGGCGGACGCTTCTCCGAAGGCCGGCGCGGACACGGCGGCCGACCAGCCCCTGCCCACGGTTCTCGTCTACAAGTCGCCCACCTGTGGGTGCTGCAGTGCGTGGGTCGAGCACATGCAGGCGGCCGGCTTCACCGTGGACGCCCGCGACGTCCGGGACCTGATGTCGGTCAAGGTCGACGCCGGCGTACCCGCCCGTATGTCGTCGTGCCATACGGCCCTCGTCGACGGATATGTCGTCGAGGGACACGTTCCCGCCGAGCAGGTGAAGCGGATGCTGGCCGAGCGGCCCGAGGTCGCGGGCATCGCCGTCCCGGGCATGCCGACGGGCTCGCCGGGCATGGAAGGGCCGAATGCGCAGCCGTACGAGGTCTACTCCTTCGACCGCGGAGGCGACGCGGCCGTCTTCGCCGAAGTGGACCCGCGCTGAGCCTCCGACCCCGACGACCATGCCCCGCATGCCGGTGGTCGTGCTGATCGAGGATCATACCGAGCTGGGAGAGGTGATCCGGGACGTCATGGCCGAGGAGGGATACGACGTCCTCACGGTCCGTGACCAGTTCGCGGCGGTGGCCACCCTGAGGCGGCAGGTGGTCGATCTGGTGGTGGCCGACCTTCCGGTGCCGGGGCCGGGGCCGACCGATCCGCTCACCGAGATCACCCGGGATTTCCCCGACATTCCCCTCGTCGCCATCCGTGACGAGAGCGCCGAGGACGCGCCCTTCTTCGGACCGTGGAGGACGTCGGGGCGGCAGGTCACCATGCGTCGACCCTTCAAGCTGGCCGACCTCCTCACGGTGACGCGGGAGGTCGTGGGCTGAGGCGGGCGGCCGCGGAGTCCCGAAAGGGCGGCTCCGCGTGCGACGTGGCACCCCATCCCCACAGGACTCCCCCGGCGCATCGCCGTCGATGGACCGTCCGAACGACAGGCTTGATCCGGCCGATGCGACCGGTATACCGTTGAGATTACGGGGGGGATGAAAAACCTTTCATCTCCGGAGCTGGGACCGTGGCACGCATACTGATCGTCGATGACGACGAAGCCGACCGCATGCTCGTCGAGGCCGTGCTCAGGCGAGCGGGCCATGAGACCCTGGCGGTCGAGGGCGGCGAGGCCGCCCTCCGGGCGTACCTGGACGAAGGGGTGGATCTCGTGATCACCGACCTTCAGATGCCCGACGTCCACGGGTTCGAGCTGATCTCCATCCTCAAGGAGTTCGTCGAGCCCCCCGTCGTGATCGCCCTCTCCGCCACGGGGCCCGTCCAGCTCCACATGGCGGAAGCCCTGGGAGCGGAGTGGACCCTGAGCAAGCCGCTGGACCCCCGGGTGCTCGTCGACGCCGTGGAGCGGACGGAACGGGAGAAGCGCGAGAGCCGTCGCCGGATCGGAACCTGACGCGGACCGTCGTCCGGTCGGCCTCCCGACCCGATCGGCCCGCCGACATCAACAAGGGCGTCCCGCCAGCCGGACGTCCCGGAACGCCGTCTCCGCGTGCTCGCCGAGCTGGGCCGGCGCCGACGCCTCAGACCTCCTTCAGAAGTCCCGCCCGGAGGGCGAAGCGCACCAGCTCGCTCCGGTGGGTCAGGCCGAGCTTGTCCATGATCCGGGACCGGTAGGTGTCGACGGTCTTGGGGCTGATGAAGAGCTTCTTCCCGATCTCGCGCGAGCTGAAGCCCTCGGCCGTGAGCGCCAGCACCTCCTGCTCGCGAGAGCTCAGATCCTTCAGGCTCGGCGAGTCCTCGCCCTCGGTGTCCTTGTAGCGCCGCAGGAGGAGCGTCGCGGCCTTCGGAGGGAGGAAGACCTGTCCCCGGGCCACGACGCGGATGGCCTCGATGAGGTCCGTGTCGGCGCTGGTCTTCGTCAGGTAGCCGCTGGCCCCGGCCTCCACCACCGGCACCAGGTACTCCTCCTCGGCGTGCACGGTCAGGACGAGCACATGCGTGTCGAGCTCCAGCGCCGAGATGCGCCGGGTCGCCTCCAGGCCGTTGGAGCCGGGCATGGCGAGATCCATGATCACGATGTCCGGCTTCAGCTCCCGGACGCGATCCACCGCCTCGTCACCGCTGGACGCCTCGCCCACCACCTCGAAGCGCTCCTCGGCCTCGATGAGGGCACGGATCCCCGCCCGGAACATCGCGTGATCATCGACCAGCAGGATCTCGATTGGCTCAGCCACGGGCACCGTCCGCGCTCACGGGTACGACGACTCGAATCCGGGTCCCACGATTCTCCTCGGAATCTACTGTGATCCTACCGCCGATCATGGTCGCGCGTTCGTGCATGCCCACCAGGCCCAGTCCCGCCGAGCCGTCGTATACCGCCGTCGGCTCGAATCCCCGCCCCCGATCGGCCACCTCGCCGACGATCTCGCCACCCGACCGGAAGAGTCGGACGGTGGCCGACGCAGAGCCCGAATGGCGGCGGGCGTTGGAGAGCGCCTCCTGAATGATGCGGTACAAAGCGAGCTTCTTGGCGTCGTCGAGGTGGGGGTCCACGCTTCCCAGCTGAGCGACCACACGGAAGCCCGACTCCCGAAGCATGCGCACGTGGGCCCGGAGCGCAAGCTCGATGCCCAGCTCCTCGATCTCCGGCGGCCGGAGCCCCCGGGACATGCGCTTCACCCCCTCGGCGGCCTCGACGATCTCGGAACGGACCTCCTCGAAGAGATCGGCGCGACGGGCGTCGTCGCCCTCCCGCGCCAGCATGCCGACGCGCAGGATCAGCGTGGCCAGGCGCTGCGCCGTGTCGTCGTGGAGCTCGCGGGCGATCCGCTTGCGCTCGTCCTCCGTGGCCCGAAGGGCGCCCTCCGAGAAGGTCTGGAGTCGGCGGTAGGCGCTCACGTCGCGTATGGAGCAGATGATCCGCAGATCGTCGTCGCCGCGTCGCCAGGGGCTGAGGCTCACCTCGACGGGAAACTCGGTTCCGTCGGAGCGCACGGCCCGGAGATCGAGGCCGATGCCCATGGGCCGGTCGTGGGGATCACGGACGAAGCCCTCCCGGTGGCCCTCGTGGGCGGCTCTCGCCTGCTCCGGCAGCAGCACCTCGACGCGCTGGCCCAGGAGCTCGTCGACCTCGTATCCGAACATCTGCTCGACTTTCGGGTTGACGGCACGGATGATGCCTTCTCGATCGACCACCGCGACCCCGTCGGGTGACGCGTTGAAGACCGCTCTGTATTCCTCGACCGACAGCATGTCGTTCCTGCCCATATGTACATCGTGCGGATCTGAAAGGATAATTCCTACATCGGGGCGGGTTCTTCCCCCACCCGAGCCGCCCGTCGCCTCCCGACATCGGGATTCCCGCCCAGAGCCCAAAATGTAGATGTCCCGCCCGTTCCCGGGAGGGGAGGACGGTGGGATCCGCTGGGGCATCCGCTCGCATCCGATACCGAGGAGGATCGATGTACCGACAGATTCTGGTTCCCCTGGACGGCTCCGCCTTCGCCGAGACGGGCCTCCCCCTGGCGTTGGAGCTGTCGCGCCGCACGGGAGCGGATCTCCACCTCGTCACGGTCCTGGAGCCCGTGACCTCCTTCGCCTACGAGGGATGGGAGGGGGCCGCGGTGGAATGGAGCCGCGAATACCTGGAGGACGTCCTGAAGCGCATCGAGGGGGAGGCCGGCGGCAAGATCGATCACGCGGTCCTCAATGGCCACACGGTGGAGATGCTTCAGAAGGAGGCCGAGCTCCGCCACGCCGACGTCGTCATCATGGCGACCCACGGCCGCGGAGCCCTCTCGCGCATGTGGCTCGGATCGGTGGCCGACGGCTTTGTCCGTCAGACCCACCTGCCCGTGATCCTCGTGCGACCCGAGGAGGGCGCGGAGCCCGTGGAGGACTTCTCCCATTCCTTCGAGACCCTCCTCGTACCGCTCGACGGCTCGGAGCTGTCGGAGTCGGCCCTGGAGCACGCCACGGAGTTCGGCGAGCTCTTCGACTCGGCGTACCACCTGACGCGCATCGTCTCCTATCCCATCGACATCGCGTCGCCGTATCTGCCCCACACGGCCCAGCTCAACCAGCAGGTCATGGAGGACGCCAAGAAGGGAGCCGCCGACTACCTGGAAGGCCGCGCCGAGCAGATGCGTCGGCGGGGGCTGCGCGTGACGACGTCGGTGGTGATCGANNGGCCACCCACGGCCGGAAGGGTCTGAGCCGGGCCATGCTGGGGAGCGCGGCGGACAAGGTCCTGCGCGGCATCCACACGCCGCTTCTCCTCTACCGGCCCGTCGAGAAGCGGAGCGGGAGCGGGTAGCGGGCACGGGTATCCTCAGCCAACCGAGATCATCCACAGAGGAGGCGTCATGCCCTCCGTGCGGGACATCATGAAATCGGACGTCGTCACCATCGGGTTCGACGAGTCCGCGCGCTCACTGGCCCGTCTCCTGGCCGACAGCGAGATCAGCGGCGTACCCGTGCTGGATGCCGACGAACGCGTCGTGGGGGTGGCCTCCGCCACGGATCTCGTTCGACTCGCCGCCAGGGACGCCGACGTGACGCTGGGTGCCGCCACGCTGGCGGCGGCCTTCGACCGGGGGCCGGACCTCGGCGAGGAGGACCTGGACGAGGCCCTGGAGGCCGACCCCTACGGCTTCTTCCTGCCCGAGGACTCTCCGTTCCCGGCGGCGGCGGTCTTCGAGCAGCTTCCCGAGTCCACCTTCGATCAGGCCACCGTGGAGGACGTCATGACCCCGGTGTTCTTCTCGGTCGGACCGGACATGGAAATCCAGGAGCTCTGCGAGTACCTGGTCCGCGGCCGGATCCATCGTGCGCTGGTGGTGGAGGGAGGGCAGCTCCTGGGCATCGTCACCTCCCACGACGTGCTGCGGGCGGTCGCCACCGCGAGGGTGCCGGTCTGACCCCCGCCCGCGCGGGGTCCGGCCGGTCTTCCAGAAGCCGCGGCGGAAGCGCGGCGCGCGACGGCGGACGTGGCTCCGTACGCGACGTGGTGATCGTGGGAGCCGGCCCCGCGGGCTCGACCCTGGGCTGCTATCTCGCGGAAGCCGGTATCGCCCCGCTGATCATCGAGAAGGCCAACCATCCGCGTCCCCACGTCGGCGAGTCCCTCATGCCGGCCACGGTGCGCGTCATCCGCGAGATCGGGTTCCACCACGCTGTCGAGTGCGCGGGCTTCCCCCGCTCGCGGGGCGTGCGCTACCGTCCGGCCGAGGACGACGACGTCGTCCTCCCCTACGCGGACTTCCCCCACGACGGCGCGGAGCAGGATCACACCTACCACGTCGACCGCGCCCGCTTCGACATNNTACACCTATCACGTGGACCGGGCCCGCTTCGACATGCTCCTCATGAAGCACGCCGAGTCCAAGGGCTGCGCGATCATCGAGGGGGTGGGCGTCGACGAGGTGCTCTTCGACGATGACGAGGTTGCTCGGGGCGTGCGCGTGAACGTCGGAGGCCGGCGGGTCGACCTCGAGGCGAGGGTCGTGGTGGACGCCGCGGGGCGCGCCACGCGCATCGGCCGACAGCTCGACCTTCGCCACGACCATCCGGTCCTGGACCAGTTCGCGCTGCACGCCTGGTTCGAGGGCGTGGACCGCGGCCCGAGCCGGACCGAGAGCTTCACCCATGTCTATTTCCTCCCCGAAGTCCGGGGATGGGCATGGCAGGCGCCCATCGACGGGCAGATCACGTCCATCGGGGTGGTGGCGGCGCGAGCGGAATACCAGTCGGCCGGCCTGGGCATCGCGGACTTCTTCGACGACGCGCTGCAGCTCAATCCCAAGCTGGCCCGGGCGACCCGAAAGGCACGACGCGTCCGTGACGTGCGGGGCGAGGTCAACTACAGCTACACGCTCGAACGCGTCTGCGGCGACGGGTGGCTCGCCATCGGCGATGCGGCCCGCTTCCTCGATCCGGTCTTCTCGTCGGGCGTGAGCGCCGCCATGCACACCGCCCGGTCGGCCGCCCCGCGGATCGCGACCGCCCTCTCCACGGGAGACACCAGCCGCCGGACCTTCCTTCCGTACGAGGATGCGATTCTCACGGAGGCAGCCGTCTGGGACGACTTCATCCGGCTCTTCTATCGACTGCTTCCAGCATTCAGCCATCTCCTGGAGTCCGCCGAGCACCGCGACGCCCTCCTGCGGATGATCCAGGGAGGAACCGCCGACCTCTCCGACACCGCCTGGCTCGACGAGATGCGGGCCCTGGTGCGGAGGGTGGAGGAGGCCGACACGCATCCGTGGAAGGGCCAGCTCCTCGAGCTGCCATTCTGAGCGCGAGCCGAAGACGAGCCGTCCGGCGAAAGCGGAGCGGGCGCGAAGCGTACGTGACCACGGCACGGGCAGGCCGTTGCCGTGTAGCCGAGCCTTCCGGGAAGCTCCCGACTCCGAACCCTTCGCCGGCCCCGGGCCCCCTCCAACCCTCTCCGCGATGAACAGACATCTCGCCGTCTGCGCCCTCGGGGGCATCGCCCTTCTCGCCGGCCATGTGGAGGTCGACGCACAGGTGCGTCGGGGACGCGAGCTCCAGCCGACCGGACGCTGGGCTGCCCCCGCCGTCGGGGTCCGCGGGGGATGGGATCAGCGGGCCAACGCGGAGGTGCTGGGGGCGCACGTGCGGATCCCCGTCGTGCGCAGCGGGATCTTCGAGGTCGTCCCGAACGCGGAGGTGGCATTCCTCAGCGGCACCAAGGAGTACCAGTACNNGGAGTGGGATGGAGAGACGCCGTCTTCGGCGTCACGGACCCCGCGGAGCCGAGGGTCACCTACTTCGGCTACGTCCTGGGCGCGGGAGGCCGCACACGGGCCGGCCCGGTCGATGTCGAGGTCGACCTGCGCTGGACCTTCCTCGACGACACGAGCTACCGCCCCAGCACCTTCACGCTGGGCGTCAGCTATCCGTTCTGGCGGGTCGGACCCGACACGTGAGCGGCGGAACCCCCCTGGCGGGGCGGGGCGGCATCGGCACGCTCGCCCGGGCGGCGGTCCTGGCGACCTCGACGACGCTGGCCACCACGGCCCACGGTCCCCACCTCGCCGCCCAGGCCCCCGGTTATCAGCAGCTCGATCCCCGCTCCGTGCGGGCCGAGTACACCGCCGAAGTCCTGGAGCGCATCAACGACCACCTCGCCGAATGGGGCGACNNCTCGACCCCGGCTCCGTCCGTGCCGAGTACACCGCAGAGGTGCTCGACCGCATCAACGACCACCTCGCCGAATGGGGCGACGCCTGGGCCAACGACCGGCTCGAGGAGCTCACCGAGCTCTACTGGGAGGACGCGATCCTCATTCCCCCCGACGGGACGCTTCGCCGGGGCCGCGACGAGATCCGGGCGTACTTCGAGTCCGTGCTCCCCGACCACGGACACATCGAGGCCTTCATGCTCGACTTCGACGCCAGCGGCGGAATGTCCCAGGTGTTCGGCAACTACACCCTGGGCATCCAACAGGGCGACGGCGCGGGAACCCAGAAGGTCGGGCCCATGCTCACGGTCTACGCGATGCGGGGCCGTACCTGGCGCATCAGGAGCCAGGTCTTCCTGCCGAACTGACCCGCCACCGGATGGACCGGGCCCCCCGAGCTTCCGGGGCTGCGGTGTCGCCACCGGCGATCCCCGCCGCGTCCCGGGCGCCGGCGCTCTCGAGCCCTCGGTCGCGAGCACCCCCTGCGTCCTCCGGCTTTCGGGTGAGCACCACGAAGTCGGCCAGCGGTCCGTGTTCGTCGGCGGACCAGGCGCCGATGTCCTCGACCTTGGTCATCACCACCGTCGTCACCCGCGTTCCCGGCCGGTAGTCGGCGATCCGCTCGGGGATCCCCGTCCCTTCGGCGACGTGGAAGGACCCGGCGAAGTGGACGACGAAGCCGTCGATGTGACGGACCAGCGCCTGCGTGACGGCGTGCCCCATCGAAGCGTCCCAGAGGGCCTGGGCATAGATGGCGTTGGGGCTCACCGTGTAGCCTCCTCCACCCTCCTGGTGGCCCTCGGCGGCGGCCTCCATGATCGCGTTCCACTGGTCCCGGTACCGGTCCGACGGTCCGGGAAACGGCAGCGGCGGCAGGAAGCGCAGCGCCTCGTCCGACAGATCGTCCAACGACCCGGGGCCCTCGCTGGTGACCCGGCTCACGTACCGTCGCGGAGCGTTGGCCGCGACCACCGGAAGGCGGCTCTCCCTGGCGAGCGCCACGAGAGGACG
>JABAOG010013439.1_pt1 | contig 20612 bp, 15 predicted proteins | sample 7062131 | NCBI WGS metagenome assembly JABAOG01 (sample SAMN14538629, study PRJNA623070) | marine sediment metagenome | biome: marine biome [ENVO:00000428]; feature: marine pelagic biome [ENVO:01000023]; material: deep marine sediment [ENVO:00002113] | place: India: Arabian Sea | collected...
ATGGAGCACGCCCTCGACCCGGTCTACGCCGCCAACTGCGGTGTGGATGTCGACAACCTGCTGATCTCCCAGCCGGATACCGGTGAGCAGGCGCTGGAGATCGCCGAAGCACTGGTGCGCTCCGGTGCGGTGGACCTGGTGGTGATCGACTCGGTTGCAGCCCTGGTCCCCCGGGCTGAGATCGAAGGCGAGATGGGCGATGCCCACATGGGATTGATGGCTCGCCTGATGTCGCAGGCACTGCGCAAGCTCTCCGGGGCGATCAAGCAGACCAACACGGCGGTGATCTTCACCAACCAGCTCCGGCAGAAGATCGGCGTGATGTTCGGCAACCCGGAAACCACCACCGGCGGGATGGCGCTCAAGTTCTATGCCTCTGTGCGCCTGGACATCCGGCGGATCCAATCGATCAAGGTTGGTTCAGAGATCATCGGGAACCGCACCCGGGTGCGGGTTGTCAAGAACAAAGTTGCTCCACCGTTCCGAACCGCAGAATTCGATATCATGTATAATGAAGGTATCTCCAAAGTTGGAGACCTGTTAGACCTGGCNNTACTACTCCTATGGTGATCTGCGCTTAGCACAGGGGCGTGAAAACGCCAAAGATTTCCTTCGTGACAATCCTGAACTGGTGGAAGAGATTGAAATGACGGTCCGCCACCAGACGGTTGGCGGAGTCAAATTACGCCAGGCTGACTTTGATGAAGAAGTCGAAGAATTAGATGATTGAACTTCACAGAAAGCCCTCGATCGCTAAAACCATCGTGTTTTTCCTCGGGGGCTTTCTGCTGTTATTCTCTGCGGCATGCCGTGAACAGCCGACCCAGAGCACGGGTGATATCTACATTCCTCCGACTCCCCGGGTCACGAATACGCCCATCCCGGTTGTTACCGAAACACAGGTCAGTCAAACGGGTGCGATCCCAACCCCGAGCTGCACAAACGTGCTGATCTTCCTGTCCGACATCACCATTCCTGATGGATCGGTAGTTTCTCCCGGGGAAAAACTGGACAAACAATGGCAGCTGCAGAACAATGGGTCCTGCAACTGGGATTCATCCTATCAGGTCCGCCTGATTGCCGGTCCGGAGATGGGTGTGGATTCAGACCAGGCGCTTTACCCGGCACGCAGCGGGATTGAGTTTCCATTCCGGATGGTTTTCACTGCTCCGGATGAACCTGGTGCCTATCGCAGTGCCTGGCAGGCATACGATTCAAGTGGAACAGCCTTCGGCGATCCCTTCTTTATCGATATCGTGGTCCTCGAAGTCCCGGACGAGGGAGGGGGTTCTTGATGATGGATTTCACATTACCGATTTGACTAGTACTGAAGACCTGAATCCCAGCTTACCTTCCAAACACTAATCATTCACCAAGTAGCAGGGGTAGTGACCTGAACTGAATCCAGCCCTGTCATCCTGAACGCGAAGCGTGAAGGATCGCTGGTGTGACCATTGGTGAATTGAGCTCATCTGGTGCCAGGCGAATGGAAAGCACTTCATGGATGGTCTGAAATGTGTGCAGATAGCGATGAAGATCTCAATTTACCCCCACTATTTTTTTGATACCTGGCAAACTGGCTAGCTTCCTGGAATCAATCCAGCCCTTTCATCCTGAATGCGAAGCGTGAATGATCGCTGATGCGATCATTAATCATTTAAGCTCACCTGGTGCCAACTTACTGGGTCATGACAGCTTAATGCCGTGAATCTCCGCAGAAAATTACCCCTGCAGAGATTTGCTTAATTGGGCAGAATTGGTACGAATTGTGCTACCAGATAAGTTGAGATACAATATCCCAGTTCAGCCTCAGGCAAAGGAGAATGATGTCAGAAGGAGAGTTAAGCTCCAAAGCACAAAACGTACAGCTGGCGCTCAATCATCTGGGATTAGAGCTGCAGGTGGTGGAACTGCCCGCCAGCACCCGTTCAGCCAGAGAGGCTGCACAGGCAATCGGCTGCCAGGTCGGGCAGATTGCCAAATCCCTAATTTTTGAGGGGAAGGAAAGTCACCGACCCGTTCTGGTGATCGCCAGCGGTTCCAACCAGGTGGATGAGACGGTGATATCCCAACAGTTCGGAGAAGACATCCACATTGCGGATCCGGATTACGTGCGCCAGCAAACCGGTTATTCCATCGGTGGTGTACCCCCGGTAGGTCATACACAGGAAATCATCACCTACATCGATGAAGATCTCCGGCAATACGATGAAATCTGGGCTGCCGCAGGGACACCGCATGCTGTCTTCCGGCTTACACCAGAGCAATTGATCATGGCAACGAGGGGGATGCTGACGCGTGTCTCCTAGAAAGAGAAAAAGAATTCAAAAAGACTCCCTCCGGCGACAATTGGGATGGGGATTTTTGTTTGGCAGCTTTGTAGGTTTTGGTTTTTTTATCGCCTTTGGGTTTTTGTATCTGCGTGAATCCGGATATGCTGTCTCCCTGGAATCACTTCAAATGCCCACAAAGATCAGTGCCATTGTTGCCGAAGAAGTCAAAGAAACCGAAACCATTATCGAGACTTCATCTCCTGAAGTGGAGATATTCACTGTTCATCTTCCAGGGATTTACCGGGGAAGAAATGAAGTCGCGGTTCAAAATCGCGAGATCGAGGTGACACCTACGCCGTTTTTGCCGGGAGACCCCACGCCTACCTTTGCCCCGCCTACGGTTACGGCAACGCCCACCCCAACTCCGATCCCACCAACACCTACATTAACACCGGAAGTCACTCTACCAGCTCAGGCGTATATCCAGGATATCTATGGAATTGACCCGGCTATGCCGCTATCCTGTGAATCCAGTTCAGCCGTGGATTGGGCACGCTTCTTTGGGGTTTCGCTTAACGAATTCACATTTTTTGATCAACTGCCCAAATCCGACAACCCGGAAAAAGGATTTGTTGGGAGCGTGTACGGTACCTGGGGACAGATCCCACCGAATCCCTACGGGGTGCATGCCAGACCGGTCGCCCAACTGCTGCGTGAGTATGGACTCCCGGCGAAGGCGCGCCGCGGGATGAACTTTGAGGCGTTGAAGGAAGAGATTGCCGCCGGTCAGCCCGTTATCGTGTGGGTGATCGGAAACGTCTGGTATGGTGGAGATGGAATAACATACACCAGCTCGGATGGAGAAACAACCAGCGTGGCAGGCTACCAGCACACCGTGATCGTAATCGGCTACGACCAATCCACTATCACGATCCTGGACGGGGCCATGGTCTACCAGCGCCCGATTGACAAGTTCTTATCATCCTGGAAGACGCTCGGCAACCAGGCAGTCATCTACAGGTAAATTTTTCCAAATCTCAGGCTGTCTAAAAAATTTAGCAGTTGATACAGCTATGATGGATCCAAGACGCGCCCGATGAAAAGGATCGTGCCGCTTTCCGAGTCATAGATGAAGAAAAGGAACGGACGGTTGACTGTTATAGTGATCGGCATTGATTCAACCTCAGCGACCACTCCGCTGGCTGCCGCTGCTTCGGTGCCCAGTTCATCCACAGCCACGAACGCTTTATGAACAACATGCGCCAGGAACAGGGTGGGATCTTCAGATATGCCGGAAAAATCCGCCAACCTTGAATCAAACGCATCCTGCATACCCATACCGGAGAGAGTTTCCGCGAGGGTCAGCCGGGCTTCGTAATCGAATTTGGGAAGATACAACTTCACGTCATGCGATTCGAAACCAGACAATATGTCATCGTAAACCTGAAGGGATAAACTATCATCAAAAGAATCAAACTGTCCTTCATCAGGCAGCACAACCGCCATCCTCATCCGTCCACCCTTATAGAATATATCGACAGCCTGGTAACCCTGCCCTTCAACATAGCGGGTGTCGTGCCTCCGGGACATCATCGGTACAGTAACGGTACTGCCGTCGAGCAGGTAGAAATCATCATCCCGGGTCCCGTTCAGGAAGGGTTCTTCCCAATCCGCCTGGAAATAAATCGCATTCGCCAGCACCAGCCGGGTCAACTCGTTAAAAATCCCTTCGGGGAACAAATCCTGGATCTTTCCCTGCGTTTCGTTGCTGACCCACTCATTAATGACTTTCCGTGACTCTTCCCGCCGGGTTTCATCGATGAAATCGACCAAGTGCAGACCGGCACCGTAGTTTCGTTCAATAACACCCAGGTAATCGGGAACGAAGGGATGTCCTTCCTGCCCCCAGATGGAATTGGCAATGCTCAGCTGAAAATCTTTACTGCTCGATCTTTCACCGGGCATGCCGCTCAGATTCAGGTCGAGAGCATTAAACGCCGGGTGTAATTGTTCCTGTGGAAGTGTGAAGTGCAGGACATCCTGCATCTGCACTTCCGTGTTTGCTCGAGCGCCGGCGTAGGTCATTGCCAGGGCGATAGACAGGCTGTACGGGGAATAAAACAGGTTGTCATTTCCCTCACGGATTGCCTGGTACAGGTCAAAAGCAAAGGCATTATTACCCTGGACCAGTTCCGCCAGTTCTTTCTCTTCAACCTCCGGGGAGGTTTCTCTGTTCAAGTCGGATGGGTCCCCCAAGGTAATATTCCCCTGGGAATCGACCATTGCAATCGGGACGACTTGCTGTGGAACATCCTCCTGGGCTGTGGATGTTGGAGTCATCTGCGGTTCAGGCGCAGCATCCTCTGGGACCTGGCATGCTGACAGCAGCATACCAGCGATAAACACGAGTACCAGTAAAATGAAAGCGTGCTTTTTAAGAAAGGGTGACATAATTGATTTCCTTATGAACCTGATCTGCTGCCTCTTGTAGTCATCTATATTATACAAGCATGATCAGTTGTCATATCTATCGGAAGAGTTCGCTGATGCGTACAAACCAAAGACAGGTTGAATAGATGGTGATAATAAACAGGGCTGCGTATCCAACCGCAGCCCTGTGAATCTCACAAATAACCCCAAAATTTTTATGTGCCTTCCTGCCAGGAGTTCAGGTAAGCTACCTGTTCTTCCGTTAAAACATCGATGTCAATGCCCATGGCTTCCAGTTTGAGGCGGGCGATTTCCATGTCGATGTCTTCAGGCACGCTGTAAACCATACTTTCCAGTTTGTCAGCGTTTTTGACCATATACTCCGCGCTGAGTGCCTGGTTGGCAAAAGACATATCCATCACGCTGGCAGGGTGACCTTCCGCAGCAGCCAGGTTGATCAGGCGTCCCTCACCCAGCAGGTGGATGTTGCGGCCATCGGGAAGTTCATACTGATCAACAAATGGACGTACCAGGCGCTTCTCCACAGACATCTCTTCCAGTGCGGGGATGTTGATCTCTACATTGAAGTGCCCGGAGTTAGAGACGATGGCACCGTCCTTCATCACCTCGAAGTGATGCTTGTCGACCACGTTGATGTCGCCGGTCAGTGTACAGAAGATATCCCCGATCGGAGCGGCGTCGACCATTTTCATCACCCGGAAGCCATCCATGACAGCCTCGAGCGCTTTCAGCGGATCGATTTCGGTGACGATCACATTGGCGCCCATCCCTTTGGCTTTCTGCGCCAGGCCGCGGGCACACCAGCCGTAACCGGCAACCACGAAGGTCTTGCCAGCCAGCAGCATGTTGGTCGCCCGGATGATCCCGTCCAGGGTGGACTGGCCGGTGCCGTAGCGGTTGTCGAAGAAGTGCTTGGTCATCGCATCGTTGACGGCGATCACCGGGAACTGGAGCGCACCATCGGCAGCCATTGCCCGCAGACGGATCACGCCGGTGGTCGTCTCTTCTGTGCCGCCGATGACATGATCAAGGTTTTCCCGGCGGTCTTTGTGCAGGGTGCTGACCAGGTCGGCACCATCGTCCATGGTGATATGCGGTTTGTGGTCGATGGCAGTGTTGATATGCTTATAGTAGACAACGTTGTTTTCACCTTTAATCGCATGGACCGGGATCTCGTAGTGGGTTACCAGGGAAGCGGCAACGTCATCCTGGGTGGACAGCGGGTTGGAGGCCACCAGCACCACATCGGCACCGCCAGCCTGCAGGGTGTGCATCAGGTTGGCAGTCTCTGTTGTCACATGCAGACATGCGGACATACGGATACCTTTTAGCGGCTGTTCTTTTTCGAAGCGTTCACGAATTGAGGCCAATACAGGCATCTCACGGGCTGCCCATTGGATTCTCCGTCTGCCTCCTTCTGCTAATTTCGGGTCTTTAATGTCATATGATTCCATTTTGTTCTCCAAAGTAATTAGTTTTAAGATCAGGCTACGTGCGTTGTGCTGTTTCCTGAGTGATTAATATATCCAGGGCATTATTATCCTCAAAATGCTCCCGGTAGCGTTTTACGAAAGAATCCGGTGTGAAAATATGGCTTTGTGGGCCGTCCGATTCCAGGCAATAGGTGGCGCATAACGAGCCGATCTGTCCGCAGGTCTGCCAATCCAGCTTGAAACGGTAGCCGGTCAGGAATCCTGCCCGGAAGGCATCGCCGACACCGGTCGGGTCGATGACCATATCTGTTGGAACGATCGGAATTTGATAATCTTCACCAGCGACGGTGATCCGGGCTCCCTTCTCACCCCGGGTGACCACCAGGATTGGCAGGTTTGTTTGCAGCCATTCCTCGGTCAGCCCGGTCCGCTGCTGGATGAGGCTGAATTCATAATCATTGACAAATAATGCGTACGCACTTTCCACTCCCTTGCGCAGCAGTTCCCCCGGCATGCGGATGGTTTGCTGGCTGGGATCGTAGAAGTACGGCAGGTTCAGCTCGATACATTCGTCCACATATTTATACATGGCTTCCGGGTCGTTGGGGGAAATCACCACCAGGTCGGGTTTGACTTCCAGCTCATGCAGTGACAGTTTGCTGGCATGCGCCATTGCACCGGTGAAAAAACTGGCGATCTGGGCGTTGAGGTTGTCTGTTGTGGCAAAGAAAGATGCCGTAAAGCCTTCGAAGACTTTCATTTCACTGGTATCGACGCCTACATCTTCCAGAGAGCGGCGGTACATCTCAAAATCTTCGCCAACTGCCGCCTGGATGCGGGGTCTGCCGCCCAGCAAGGCGATCGTGTACCCGATGTTGGGCGCAATCCCGCCGCGCCTTTTAATCATATTGTCGACCAGGAAAGACAGGCTGATCGACTCGAGTTTTTCGGGAAGGATGTGTTCTTTAAAATAACCGGGGAAGGTCATCAGGTAATCGTAGGCAACCGATCCGGTCAGTAAAATATCCATTGTTTTTTCCATCATATTTCATCCAGAAAATTGAACAGTGAGCGATTAATCCTGGGCGCTATCAACTGCTTTTCGCAGGTTTTCCAGGTAGGGTGGACGGATGACTCCAACTTCTGTTACGATCCCGGCAATCAGCCTGTTGGGGGTGATATCGAAAGCCGGATTGCGAGCGCTTACACCTTCCGGCGTAACCGCTTTGCCCATCAGGTTAAGCGCCAGGACTTCCTGCGGTTCGCGTTCTTCGATAGGGATTAATTCACCATTGTCCAATTCCAGGTCAACGGTTGAGGTCGGAACGACGGAGTAGACTGGAACGTTATTGTCATTGGCAGCCAGGGCGAGCATATAAGACCCGATCTTATTGGCGACATCACCGTTGGCTGCAACCCGGTCCGCCCCGAAGAATACCTTCTGGGCTTCGCCTTTAAACAGGAATGATCCTGCTGCGTTGTCGCTGATGATATCGAAGGGGACACCGTACTGCTGCAGTTCCCAGGCTGTCAGGCGGGCACCCTGCAGCCGGGGACGGGTTTCGTCCACCAGGACGTGAATATTCTTCCCCTGCTCGTGTGCCATGCGGATCACGCCCAGGGCTGTTCCCCAGTCCACCGTAGCCAGTGCACCGGTATTGCAGTGATGGATGACCGTATCACCATCGTCGATCAGCTCGGCACCGTGTTTCGCCATGCGTTTGTTGATCTCCACATCTTCATCGGCGATGCGTTGTGCTTCTGTGAGCACTGCCTGGCGCATATCATCTGCACTGCCGTGCACATCGGCAGTCCGCCTGAGGATGCGTTTCAATGCCCATGCCAGGTTGACCGCAGTCGGGCGGGCTTTCTTCAGCACACCGGAGGCTTCTTCCAGATCCTGGCGCAGATCTTCTGCAGTTTTCGCCTTCGATTCAAACGCAGCCAGCGCCAGGCCGAAACCAGCCGCTGCACCGATCGCGGGGGCTCCACGTACAACCATCGTGTTGATCGCATTGGCAACATCATCATAGGTGTCGAATACAGCGATCTCAAACTCGGCGGGAAGCAGCCGCTGATCGATCATCCGTAATTGATTTTTCTGATAATCCCATTCAACCGTTCGCATACAAAATCACCTTCCAGAAGCGCATTTTAAATCAATTTTCAGTCCCTGAAAATCGCCGACTGAGTATACCGCCCTTGATATTATATGTCAAAACGAAAAGGACTTGCCGAGTAAATATGGATATTCATGGAATTCCAACAAATTAACCCTAAATAAATAATCTCTGCTTAACCCTGTGCGCTCAGTTGACGGGAGTCCCACCATCGGTTATAGTCCTCCACATGCATAGCAAGAAAGTTCTTCTGGTTTTCATAAGCCTGGTGTTCGGGATGTTGGCATGCAGCATACCGGTCAGTTTACCCAACCGGGTGCCAACCCAGGAAATTGTCGCATCTATCACTCCGACCCTGCCTCCCACGAATACGCCAACCCTGGTGCCGACTCCCGTCCCCACACCCATCCCGTTCCTGCGGATCGAGGAAGGAGATTTATGGTTCTTTTATGGGGATTGGGAAAGAGCATCACTGGTTTACGGCAGTGCACTGGAAAATACCGACGATCCGGCAGTCCAGGCTGCAGCCCGGATGGGGATCGCCAGGATAGAATACCAGACCAGCGATTACACATCCGCCCGGGATAAATTCCTTGAGATCATTGCTGCCAATGTCCACCCGTATTCGGTGGATGCCAGGTACCACCTGGCGCTGACCTACGAAGCCCTGGGATCGTACGCAGAAGCCGCTCAGTCGTACCAGGATTACCTTGATCAAAGCGATGTGGCGGTTGCATCGTACATTTATGAGCAGAAGGCGGATGCACTCATTGCCAGCGGTGCTTTCCAGGAAGCCATTAATACCTACCAATCCGCGATTTCTCATCCACGGCTGTCCGATGCAGAGAGTGTCTCCATCAAAATTGGCCAGGCTTATGCCTCCCTGGGAGATTATGAGACCGCGATCATCACCTACAATGATGTGTATTCCTCGACAATCAATGATTTTCGAAAGGCGCAGATCGACTATCTGAAAGGGCAGGCGTTCACAGCCCTGGATGACATCGAGGAAGCCAATCAGGCGTACCTGGATGCAGTTACCCGCTATCCGCTGTCCTATGACTCCTATCTGGGATTGATCGAACTGGTGGAAAACGGATACCCGGTCAATGAACTGGACCGGGGCATCGTGGATTATTACGCCGGGCAGTACAGTGTCGCTGTAGCCGCTTTCGATCGCTATTTAATGGATGAACCGGAAGACTCTGCCACAGCCCTGTACTACCAGGGTCTTTCATTCATTTCTCTGGGGGAAGCCGATCCTGCCATCGAAGTACTCCAAAAACTGATCCAAAATTACCCTGATTCAGAATATTTAGATGAAGCCTGGAACGAGATTGTCTATGGGTTATGGGTGATTAATGGTCAATATGAAGAAGCAGCTGATTTTGCCATTCAGTTCACAGAAATGCATGCGGAACACCCTTCAGCACCGGAATTCCTTTATTATGCGGGGCGAATCAGAGAACGGAATGATGACCTTCTGGAAGCAGCACAGATTTGGGAACGTACTGCAGATCAGTATCCACAGAGCGAAGAAGCTTCTGACTCGATCTTCCAGGCGGCGATTGCTCATTACCGGTTGGGGAATTACACGGAAGCCCTGGCATTATTCCAGCGGTATGCCAGCAGCAGCGTAGATTTCAGCGAAAGATCGGCTGCTGAATTTTGGATCGGAAAAATCTATCAGGTACAGGGGGAGACAGCAAGTGCCGAAGGCGCCTGGGAACGGGCTGCAAACCTGGACCCCACGGGTTACTATTCTGAGCGGGCACAAGATTACCTCGAAGGTCGCTCAGCTTTTCAGCCACCGGATGTCTATGACATTGGGGTCGATCTCGTCGCTGAGCGGGAAGAGGCTGCCGAATGGCTGAAAACAACTTTCGGGTACCCTGCTGACCTGGAAGTGATTACACCGGGACCGCTGTACAATGACCCGCGCTTCCAGCGGGGAACTGAATTCTGGCAGCTGGGTGAATATGAATTAGCCCATTCTGAGTTTGAAGCTCTGCGGGTTGAAAATACGGACGACGCGCTGATTAGTTTCAGGCTGGCGAATTACTACCATGATATCGGTCTGTATCGCTCCGCGATTTTTGCTGCCAGGAGCGTTCTGGACCTGGCTGGGATGGATGATGCGAGCACGTTAACTGCTCCGGATTACTTCAACCATATCCGTTTCGGGACATACTACCGGGAAATCGTCCAGCCGGTCGCAGAGGCATATGGTTTTCACCCGCTGTTCTTGTGGAGTGTCATCCGGATGGAGAGTCTCTTCGAAGGATTCGTTCGATCATCTGCAGGCGCCCGGGGATTGATGCAGATCATCCCGAGCACAGGTTCATCCATCCATGCACAGGCAGGATGGCCAGCTAATTACACTGCAGAAGACCTTTATCGACCGAAAGTCAGCATTACCTATGGGGCTGACTATCTGGCAGACCAGCGAACAGCGTTCGAGGGAGACCTGTATGCAGCCCTGGCGGCATATAATGGCGGTCCGGGAAATGCGTTCAAGTGGGATTCGATTGCCAATGGAGATACAGACTTGTTTGTGGAAGTAGTCCGTTTTGATGAGACCCGCAGGTATCTGCGGGGAATCACGGAAATTTTTTCCATCTACAGGGAGATTTACGACCGCACCCCTTAAGCAAAAACCTGAGAGGCAGTACTGCCTCTCAGGTTGATTTACCCAGGGGGTAACTATGTCTATCAATACCGTAAAATTCCGCCGATATGACCGTGTTCCGATAAATTGGGTTGGTACTGAAGGACTTCGATTTCACCGCCAGATTCAAGGACACGGCGGACTGCCAGGTTGACAACATCGGGGATTTCAACAAAATCTCCCCCGCAGTAGGGACATTCATCACGTTCGGCGGTGGTCAGGTAGGAACATCCCACACAGCGAAAGCCGGGCAGGCGGTATTCCGAGTCCATGACCAGGGATTGTAAACGGCCTTCCTGGAGTGCTTCCAGTGTTGACTCCAATCCGATCACAGCCCCCTGTTCTTTGGCAGCACCTGTGATAACGGCATTGACAATTCTATTTTCTTTATTCCGTTCAGCCTTCTGACCAGCCGTCATGGCTTTATCGATGATCTCTTCTTTGGTAGCCCCTTTGCTGATTGGAAATTCACCAACGATCAGGCTTTGCCATGATTTGGGGAGATGATTGCGTAAAGTTTTAATGTTCTCCTCGGTACCACCGATCATCACCCGGCGAATGTTGTTTTCATGGAAAAATTTTGCTGCTAGCTGGGCAGCCTGACGCATGTTGCGATCTGCAATTTCGTCTGCATGCTGGCTACCATTCCCGACGCTGCTTCTTCTTCCAGCAGATTGAGACCCACCGCCATGCTTGGTCTGACGGACCTGTTCACCGGAATATTTTTCGACTTCCTTCAGCTGACCCAAATGGTAAGAGAAAAGCCGGATGCCCTGCTTATCTACCAGGGCAATCCCATAGTTACCATAAAAATCGATCAGGTTTACCAGAGGCTTAACATGGGGTCGGTTGTGCACACGGGCACGGGTCTGGATGGGCAGAGCGAATGTATATGCCTCGAAAAAATCTTCAGGATCACAGGCAAAGAGTGCCACACTGCGTCCAGACCAATCGTAATCCAGGTCGAAAAACCGCTCGATAGCATCTTTCTCAGCCGTCAATTCAATGTCTTTCAAGATTGATCGGAGTTTGAGTCTGTACACATCAGCGCTTCCTTCTGCAGGATCGGTATTGAGAAATACACTCAAAACTGGGTGATCTGGTTTAAATTCCAACAATTTCCGCAGATCGCTTTCCGTAAACATTGCATGCTCCTCTCTTGAAATGAATATTTTTGGACAGGTTCCCCCGGGTATCCGGGGGAACTTACGATCATTTTTTCATTTAATTTAAATTATTTTTGACAAATTTATGGTCTTTCACCCAGGGTCAGGTCAAGATTGATCGATTCGCCATCCCGTAAAACAGTTAATGTGACCGTATCTCCAGGCGTTCGATTGAGGATTAGATAGGTGATCAGGTCATTAAAATTATAGACGGATTCACCATCAACTTCAATAATCAAATCGCCACCCAGAGGGACAGCGGTATTCTGGATAAATTCATTTCCAGCCTGCAGTCCAGCTTCATCAGCAGGGCTGCCGTCGGTGACATCGGTGACATAAACCCCGCTCGCCTGTGGAAGTTCGAGCTGTTCCTGCTGGAACAGGGTAATTTCATCCAGGCTGCGGATTCCCAGATACGGGTAGGGATAGGATCCATTTTCGATCAGTTCTGGCACAACGAGTTTTATGATATTGACAGGGACTGCAAAACCGATCCCGGTGTTGACAGGCTGTCCTGTGATATCAAAGCTGGAACTGCGGATCGATTCGTTGACACCGATGACTTCACCATTCAAATTGATCAGTGGTCCGCCTGAATTTCCAGGGTTGATGGCTGCGTCGGTCTGAATGATTCCACCTGCGGTGAATGCTCCACCACCGGGTGCTTCTCGTAAGGATGTGATCGTCCGTCCAATTGCGGATACGATGCCCGTGGTCATCGTGCTGGTAAGACCATGGGGATTGCCGATCGCCACGACCATCTGACCGGTTTTTAATGTGTCGGAGTCACCTAACGGGAGGGGGTGTAATTCGTCTGCTGGCACGTCAACTTTAATGACAGCCAGGTCCGAGTCTGGATCAAGACCGATCACCTCGCCGCGGACTTTGAGACCAGATGGAAAATCTACTTCCAGCTCATTGGCGTCTTCGACAACATGATAATTAGTGACAATATGTCCTTCTTCGTCAATGACAAATCCAGAGCCTAATCCCGTGCCTTCTGCGGCAAGTACCCGGATAGCTACTACCCCCGGATTTACATTCTGGAAAAGTTCAACCAGTTGTGAATCCTGGTCAACAAAGTTGATGGCTGCCCTTGGTTCCGTGCTGACTTCTGTTTGTCCAGTGGTTGATTCTGTCGCCTCAACGACTTGAACAACTTCTTCAACGATTTCTGGTGGTTGGCTGGTGGCACTGCTCGCCAGCGTCGCACACGAAATACTGACCATGACGAGAATGCTGATGATTATTAAAATCTTTGATTTATGTTTCATATTCTTTCCTTTGAAAGTTGATTATTTATTAAACAATAAATTATTGCATCACAATAAATATGATTAATTGGCAACAAAATTGCAACAGTTGTTTTTAATGATTGTATATTCGAGCATTCCGAATAGTCAAGCTTCCATGAACTGTTCTTACGGAACTCTAACATAGTACTTATGGAGCTATTAGGTTTATTAATGAACACCAGCGAAACATGCTATCATAATCAATATGGCACTTGAAAAAGAGCGTGTCCTTCTCGTTGAAGATGATCCAGAAATAAGTGACCTGATCTCAAGGCAAGCTCTCCGACCGATGGGATTTCAGGTGTACGTTGTTGAAGATGCATCAAGTGCGATCAGCAAGGCTGTCAGTATTTCTCCAGATGTGATCATTGCTAATTTAAACCTTCCGGGGTTGAGCGGGAAGGACCTGCTTGTTGCCCTTTCCTCACAAGGTGTTGGGGCTCCAGTCATCGTTATCGCTGAGGAAGATATGGATCAGGATGTCATTCAGGCTTTTCGCCTGGGTGCCTCGGACTACATCCAGTGGCCGCTGCGAGAAGCAGAAGTAGTCAGCGCGGTTGAGCGAGCAATCCGCCATGTAAGAGCAAGTAAAGAACGGGAACATCACTCCAAAACGCTTGAAAAATCCAACCGGAATCTCAAACAAAGAGTGAAAGAATTAACCACGATCTACGCGATGGGTAAAGCGGTGACTTCCATCACGGATCAGCGCCTTTTATTCCTGAAAATTTTGGAGGGGGCTGTCTATGTTTCGGAAGCGGATCGTGGTTGGCTGCTGCTCCGAAAAGATGACAACAAAACATTTATCCTGCGTGCGTATAAGAATATGCCAAAATCGATCAGCAGCAAGATCAATCAGCCCTGGGATGATGGGATCAGCTCGCTTGTGGCAATTTCTGGTGAGACTCTGTCCTTGCACGGTAAACCAGTCTCACGCTTCAAAATGGCACACCTGGGACAGGCGGTCATGGTCGCACCGATCAGGGTGCAGGAAGAAGTCATTGGTTTGCTGGTCGTTGTCCGAAAACAGGCTGTCCCATTTACGGACAGTCACAGGACATTGCTTGAAGCAGTTGCGGATTATGCTTCCATCTCACTGGTCAATGCCCGGCTGTTCAATATGCTGGAGCGGCGGGCATTGAGTCTGCAGGATGCGGTAGAGAATGCCCAGGAAGGGGAGCGGGTAAAAAGTGAAATCATGCGCAGGGTGAACCAGGAGATGCGCGCACCGCTGATCTCTGCGGTTGGGAGTATCGATATGCTTCTCCATGGAAAACCGGGTGCTCTCCCGGATGATACTCACGCGGCAATTGAACAGGTTGAGCAAAACCTGAACCATCTTACGCGGATCGCGGAGGCGATGAACAGCCTGGAACAAGCCAATCAATTATCTGGATTGGCCTCCACAAACCTGTGTGACCTGGTCCGCCAAAGTGTCAATCGGCATAAAGACCAGGCAGAAGATCTCAAAGTCGATCTGGTTTTTCAATATGAAAAAGACCCCATCTTAGGGTTTGTGGATTCCCAGAAGATCGTCCAGGTGATCGATACATTTATCTCCAATGCATTGAAGTTCAGTCATAGACATCAGGCTGTGGAAATTTTTGTCGGGAGGCATCCGAACAGGCTGCCAATGGTCATGGTCAAAGATCATGGTCAGGGAATACCACATGCAGAGCACGAACGGATTTTTGACCCTTTTTACCAGACCAACGGTGAGCCTCACCGGAAGTTCAGCGGACTGGGAATTGGGCTTGCCATGGCGAAAGAAATCATTACTGCACACGGCGGGGAACTCTGGTTTGATAGCTCACCGGGTACCGGCAGCACATTCACATTTACAGTACAGAACCCTGGTTAGATTATGGATGACGAGGAAACAAAACCAAGACCAAACGAGAACATTCTCGTTGTAGTTGCTGAAAGCCAGTTGGGGCATCTTTTAGAGCGCTCAACGCTGGCACCAGCCGGGTATCAGGTCACGATGATCCAGGACCGACGGATGGCGGAGTCAGTAGTTAAAGCCTCTCCACCGGACCTGGTGATTATTGACAGCCGGATCGATAATGGCGATGGAATTTCACTGGTCAAATCGATCTTGAATAAATACCCGGCGATGCCGGTTGTCCTGATTGACACCCAGGACTGCAGCAATGCCATTGATGCCATGCGTGTGGGCGTGGTTGATGTTTTGTGTCCCCCAATGCACCCGGACCAGATCCTGGTTTCTGTGAATCGAGGTCTGCAGCGACGGGACCTGATCTCTGCATGGGTGGAGGAAAAAGCCGCTATCGATACCGATGAGTTGCGGAAACGTGTCGGTTTGCTGGAGACCCTGCAGCGGGTTGGCCGCTCGGTGACAGCCTCTCTGGATCTGGATGAAGTGCTGACAGCAGTCGTGGACGCTGCCGTTGGGGTCACCGGTGCTGAAGAAGGCAGTCTACTGCTGATAGATCAGGAGTCCGGTGATATTTACATGCGGGCTGCACGCAACTTCAAAGATGATTTTGTGCGCACTTTCCGATTGCAGGTTGAAGATTCACTGGCGGGTAAGGTCATCAGGACCGGGAAACCGATCTTGCTCAATGAAGATACGCCTATGAAGATCAAGACCGCCTACCTGGTGAAAACTTTGATCTATGTCCCCCTGCGGGCACAGGATAAAGTGGTCGGTGTTTTGGGTGTGGATAACCGTCACCAGGACCAGATTTTTACTGAGCATCACTTATCCCTGGTTTCTGCCCTGGCAGATTATGCTGCTGTGGCGATCGAAAATGCCCGCCTGTATTATTTCTCGGAGATTGAGCGGAAGAAACTTGAGACCATCCTCACCCGGATTGCTGATGGTGTTGTTGTTGTGGATACGGAATCCAATATTTTATTGATGAACAGGTCGGCGCGCTCTGCCTTTGGTATCAATGGGGAGGTCGTAACCGGTCGTCCTGTGCGTGAGGTGATCTCCAACCTGCAGCTGCTGGACTTGTTCGACCGGCGGTTGGAAGGTCATACAACGCGTGGTGAGATTTCCATTGATGATGAACGCGTCCTCAACGCCCAGCTGTCCGTGATCCAGGATATCGGTTATGTGATCACGATGCAGGATATCACGCATCTAAAACAGCTCGACCGGATCAAAAATGATTTTGTAAATACCGTCTCCCATGACCTGCGCTCGCCGCTGACTGCGATATTGGGATATGTCGAACTGATCGAACGCGCCGGTGATGTTAATGACAAACAGCACGAATTCATCCAGCGTGTGCAGTTCAGTGTCCGCTCAATTACCAATTTGATGAACGACCTGCTGGATCTTGGGCGAATTGAATCGGGCTTTGACACCCGCAAAGACCTCGTTCCCGTCAACGGGTTGGTGCATTATTCCGTGGACAGTATGGAAGCCAGGCTGAAGTCAAAGGACCTGGAACTGGTTATGGATATCCCCGCGGAGACAGCCAGTGTGTATGGAGATTCTGCCCGATTGCGCCAGATGATGGAAAACCTGCTGGGGAATGCCATCAAGTTCACCCCCGATGGAGGCAAGATCCATCTTCGTCTAATGACCCAGGATGATCAGGTCATCTTCGAGATTCGCGATACCGGCATCGGAATCCCACTTGCGGAACAGTCTTACATTTTCGACAAATTCTTCCGGGCGAGCAATATCGATCTGAACACGCCGGGGTCGGGTCTTGGATTGGCAATTGTCAAGTCGATTGTTGAACACCATCAAGGACGGATCTGGGTAGAATCGATGGCCGGCGAGGGGGCAACATTCACAGTTGTGCTGCCGGTTGCATCCCCGGGCACTGAATAATTTTTCAATATTTCGTTAATTGAATAGAGGGTTAAAGAAGTACCCACCGGGGCGGTGAGGATGTTCCCGGTGGGTACTTTCGCCAAAGGAGGAAACAGCGATGAATAGGAGGGGATTGGCTCCCTCACTAGCCATATGATACCAAACTGATGGTGGAATACCACTGGTCAAATATCATAAATTCTATGTGATTAATCTCCTTACAGGAGTCAATTGTCAGACAAGTTATCGATTAATATTGTGCATAATATTTGGCAATTTGTTGAATAATTCAATATTAATCGATATTCAACCGTTATTTATCGTATTTCAGGCTGGCTAACAAACCAGGTTCCTTCTTTTTACCACTCCGACGGTCGACCCAGGACGCTTTATAGCTGTCAAATTCCGTACTGAATTTAAGCCAGTTGCGGATTACCAGCAATAATCCCCGGGTCNNACATCTCTCTTGGCAGAAAGATTCGCAGTATCTTTTCGTCCAGCGGATAACCGGTCATCTCAATCCCTGCGGAAGTCAGACCGTAATATGGTTCCAGGACAGAAACGATGGAAGATTTTGCATCTTTTGGTGGGTAGATTTGGTTCAGATTGACCGGACGAACGCTCTGAATTCGCTGGTAGGATATCTTTAATCTCAACAATGGGGTCACGATTTTAAAATATGTCGGATATGGCTGTACATAATTCAATCGTTCTGCAAAAAAAGCAAAAATGCTGAAAGCCAGACATACTGCCGCACCGAGGAACAGCCATCGATCCCGGGGTGGCAAGATTTGTGGTATCCGACCGACGGAGGCATGCCACCAGGCAAAGCCAAATGCGGCACCAAGTGCCAGTGTGAGTTTCCACAGCATCCCCCACTTTTTCTGATAGATGATCAAAGGATATTTATTCCCGGGTTTTCGTTTTCCCATATCAATCTGCATGATTACTTTTGTATTTCGGCAGCGTGAACCAGAATGTACTACCCACCCCAATTGTACTGGAAAAACCCATCTGCCCTCCCATCGAATTAACAAGTCTTTTCGTGACATGCAGACCCAAACCCCAGCCGCTGACTTGGCGAGCTGATGGATTTTTTGAGCGGAAAAATTGAGTAAAAATCTGCTCTTTATCTTCTTCCGAGATACCAATCCCTGTATCCTGGACCTCAATGCGAACATGAGAATTCTGGGTAAAAGCGCGGATGTAAATCTGACCACCGTCTGGTGTGAACTTCCATGCATTGTTGATCAGGTTGGTGAGTACATGGAAAGTTCGATCTGGATCGGCGTGAACGGTGGGAATCATATCCGGGATGTTGATCTTGATTTGTTGGGATTTCTCCTCGATTTTGGGTCGCAAGATATTTACTGCCTTGCTCACGATGCGAATAATATTAAATGGTTCAGTGTTCAAGAGCACTTTATCGGAGTAAATATGCGAGATGTCCGAGAAACTGGAAATCAGGGAAGCCATCTGGTCGGTATTGCTGCGGATTACATTGATGAATTCGACTTGCTTTTCGGAAAGATTGCCGACTGCTTCAGCCTTGAGCAGGTTTGCGTAGCCGCGGATGACGGTCAGGGGAATCAGCAGTTCTTCGGACACAGCGGACTCGAAATCAGCCTTTGATTGGTTTGCCTGATTTACTATCTGATACAGCCGGGCATTTTGTAAGGCAACCGCAGCTCGTTTGGAAAAGCGATCGACGAAATGGATTTCCGCTAAGGTGAAGGCTTTTGGGGATACGATTACGAGACCACCGATCGTTGTATCCGCATACCTCAGAGGTGCGAGCAGGAAATGAGCATGGGTGCCCGCCTGTGTGCGCATGCGTGCTCTGGTCAAAATTTTAAAGATTTGTATGATCTCGACCGGTGGGGCGGGGATCGATATTTCCTTCAGGCTGGAAGCAATCTCAAAATCACCAGTTTTTTCGTTGGGAAGCAGTACCCAGCCATATTCCCCCCCGGAAATTTTCAGCGCCCATTCATAGGTCTTCTCGACAATCCGGTTAATATCCAGGTGTTCATTCAGGTTGCGATCGACTTCGGATAAAGTCTCTAATTCCCGGATGTGCTCCTGGAGTGCCTGGTCAGTTTGGGTGTATAAGCGCGCATTATCGATGGCGATTGCCGCCTGCGCAGCGAAAGCATTCAGCAGGTCCAGATCGTGATTTTTGAAGATTCCCGTCTGCGCACGGTTATCGACATAGATCACGCCGAGGATGTTTCCTCTGGCACGCAGTGGTGCACACAAGATTGACCGCAGCGCGTAGCCGACAACTGAATCCTGATGGGAAAAGCGAGGATCGTTTTGTGCATCTGTCGTAACGACACCATTTCCGCTTTCAACTACGGAGCTGATGACCGTCTTGCTGACCTGGATGTCTTTGCGACCGAGGGATTTTTTCCCGAAATTGCGGGCAGCAACCATTTGATATTTGCGATTCTCCGCATCGATCAAAACAATAAACCCACGTTCTGCACCGGTCAGTTGGATTACAGAATCCATCACATTGTTTAAAACTTCGTTGATTTTAAGCGACGTCCCCAGAGACCTGGATACACGGTAGAGTGCTTCCAGGCGTCCTCTGTCTTCCCCTCTATCCGTCTGGATTGAATTTGAGAATGCTTTCAGCTTAAAATGGGCTGAGTGGAGTGGGTTCCGGGTTTCTTCAGGCAACGAATGCTTGTTAAGCGCAACGAGTGCCTCTTGAAGATCATCCAGTATGGGTTGTATAGTTTCTTTATCCATAAGTCACTTTCTAAAACCTGACCTCCCCCATATTATGATCCAAAAACTGGTTTTTATGCCTTACAGTGACTTAACAATTCTATTTATCAGGTTATCCTGTGACTTCCCGGGCACAGCGGACGAAATCCAGGACCACGGGAATATTGCGCATCATATAGGCCATACTGCCTTTAACTCGCAGTTTTCGAGTAATCATAGCTTGCATCGGGTCGATATTACCCTGCAGCACCTGGAAAAAATTGGTGTATGAGCCGGCTAATGTAAATTTAGCCTCCGTGGTGTTGTCCTCATCGAGTGAATAGGCTTCACGGCATTTCCCGTGCCACAGGTCAAGATACAATCTTCGCCTCTGGTGGAACTGGTTGTCTGGTTCAATATCGAAGATGAAATCCCCCTCCCATTTACTGGCGATTTCTCCATAGCGCTCATCCTGGTTCAGTTTCGTCTTAAACGTTTCCAACCATTCATCGTCGGGAAATGTTCCACTCATTTGCTGCACTCCTGATGGGTTATCTCATATTTTTGCAGGGATATTTGACATTGCTCTTTCAGTAAGGGCGGTGATCGTCAGTGCTGGATTGACACCGGGGTTAGCGGAGATCGCAGATCCATCGCATACATACATATTCTTATAACCAAAGACCCGGTGATCT
>JABAOG010010014.1_pt1 | contig 20606 bp, 19 predicted proteins | sample 7062131 | NCBI WGS metagenome assembly JABAOG01 (sample SAMN14538629, study PRJNA623070) | marine sediment metagenome | biome: marine biome [ENVO:00000428]; feature: marine pelagic biome [ENVO:01000023]; material: deep marine sediment [ENVO:00002113] | place: India: Arabian Sea | collected...
ACGCCCCTCGAGCCGTCACAGCGTAACACCAACTGTTACGCGTCACGCGTAACACCTCCCCCGGATCGGGAGCGTAACACTCGCACCCACATCGTATTCCTCAATGATTTCGTAGCCCGAGCCGTTGGCACGGCCACTGCAGAGGTGGTGGGCACGACGCGGCAGCGAGCCGCCAGAAGAGGACGCGATGACCAAGACGAACACGCAGCAGCTCGAGGCAAAGGACTTCACGGACGAGGAGCTTCGGGGGCGCATGCTCCTGCGCGACGGCCAGGCCTGGCGGGAATTCCACCGCCGCTTCGACCGCCTCATCTACCGCTGCATCCACAAGGTCACGGGCCGCTTCCGCCGCGTCNNCCGCGTCGTGAGCGAGGACGACGTCCAGGAGATCTACGCGCAGTTCCTCCTGAACCTCACCGCCCGCGACATGCGGAAGCTCCGCCAGTTCGACCCCGAGCGCGGCAACAAGCTCGGCAGCTGGATCGGGCTCATCGCCACCAACGCGGCCTGGGACCACCTGCGGGCCATCTCCCGCCGGCCCCCCACCGCCGACCTGGTGGAGGCCCAGGACCTGCGCTGCGAGGCCTACGACCCCTACGACGCCACCCGTGACAAGGAGCGCTGGGACCTGGTGAACCAGGCGCTGCAGGGCTTCTCCAAGAAGGACCGCAAGTTCGTCCAGCTCTACTACGTCGACGGCCTGAGCCCCGAGGAGGTCGCCCAGGCGATGGATGTCTCGGTCAAGACCGTCTACTCGAAGAAGCACAAGATCCGCTGCCGCCTCGAGGAGGCCGTCGCCGAGATCGCCGCCTGATCGCCACCCCATCCTCTTCGCGCCCCGCCCGGCCTCGCCTGGCGGGGCGTTCCAATTCCGTCCCCCCAATCCCACCACGCGTCCTTCGATCCACCCCCCACTGAGCTCTTTGCCTCGCGAAGCGGTTGCGGGGCTGGGGTGGGTGCCCTAGGGTTTAGACCAGGTGGTCGAACCGCTTGGTTTGACTGACCGGTCGCACGATGCCGCTGCCCCGATTCCAGAACCTCGAGAGCGAGAAGCAGGACGCGATCCTGCGGGCCGCCGCGCAGGAGTTCGCCGAGCACGGCTTCGCCCAGTCGAGCTTCAACCGGATCATCAAGGCCGCCGGCGTCAGCAAGGGCGCGATGTACTACTACTTCTCGGACAAGGACGATCTGTTCCGGACCGTCCTGAGCGAGGCCACGCGCCGCTGGCTCGCCGAGGTGGGGCTGCCCTTCGAGGCCGATGGGCCCGAGGCCTATTGGGACGCGCTCGAGTCGCTCTACGCGCGCAGCCTGCGCTTCATGCTCCGCGATCCGATGAACGCCGCCCTCTGCCTCTCGATCAGCCGAGCCCGCGAGCGCCTCGAGGGGCACCCGGCGCTGCTCGAGCAGCAGGAGCTGATGGTCGCCTGGACCGAGCAGCTGGTCCGGCAGGGCAAGGCGCTCGGGGCGATCACCATCGAAGGGCCGGACGACCTGCTCGTCCAGGCCGCCATCGCGATCATGGACGCCGGCGACCGCTGGCTGGCCACGCGCTGGGGCGAGATGAGCGAAGACGACGTCGAGCCGACCGCTCGACTGATGATCGGCATGTTCCGACGACTTGGAGGCGACCGATGAGCAAGATGATGGATGCCGCCGAGGGGCTCGCCCGCCGCGTGTTCGGCGACGAGGCCCTTCGCACCCGCGCCCCCGGACCGAGCGCCAGCTTGCTGGGGCTCCGCGCCACCGCCGGCTACGCCAAGAATCCGCTGCGCTGGATGCGCGAGCTCCGCGACGAGTTCGGCGACGTGGCCGAGACCCAGGTCCTCGGCCGTCCCTGGTTCCTCATCAGCCACCCCGACGACATCGAGTGGCTGCTGGTGAAGAACGCCAAGAAGATGGGGCGCGACGCCTACATCGACATCCTCGAGCGCACCCTGGGCAAGGGGCTGCTCACCGCCGACGGCGAGCTCTGGAAGCGGCAGCGCAAGCTGATGAGCCAGGCCTTCACGCCCAAGCGCATCCAGACCTACGCGGACACCATGGTGGCCGTCACCGACCGCGGCGCCCACTGGCACGACGGGCTGACCATCGATCTGCACGCGGAGATGTCCCGGCTGACCATGGAGGTCGTCGCCGCCGTGCTCTTCGGTGCCGGCATCGGCGCCGAAGAGGTCCGCACGGTCAGCGAGTCGATGGAGGTCATCAACGACTTCTACGCCAACAGCCCCGAGGCCATCCTCAAGGTCCCCGAGTGGGTCCCGACCAAGCGCAACCGCGCCACGAACGCCGCCATCAAACGCATCGACGGGGTGCTCTTCGACATCATCGGCAAGCGCCGCCGTTCGAAGGAGAAGCACGACGACCTGCTCGGCACGCTGCTGGCCGCCGTCGACGACGACGGCTCGGCGATGACCGACGAGCAGCTCCGCGACGAGGCGATCACCCTCTTCCTCGCCGGCCACGAGACCACCGCGCTCACCCTCGGCTACACGCTGATGCTGATCGCGAAGTACCCCGACGTGGAGCAGCGGCTGCTCGAGGAGCTCGACCAGGTGCTCGGTGGCCGGCTGCCGACCGCCGAGGACAGCAAGAACCTCCCCTACACCCGGCAGGTGATCGAGGAGTCGATGCGCCTCTATCCGCCCGCCTGGACCACGGGCCGCGAGGTCCTCGAAGAGGTCGAGGTGCGCGGCTTCACCCTCCCGGTGGGCTCGCAGATCCTCACCTCCCAGTGGATCGTCCACCGCGACCCGCGCTTCTTCCCGGACCCCGAGGCCTTCGACCCGGACCGCTTCGAGAAGGCCGCGGCCAAGAAGCGCCCGAAGTACGCCTACTTCCCCTTCGGCGGTGGGCCGCGGGTCTGCATCGGCAACCACTTCGCGATGATGGAGGCGATCCTCATCCTCGCCATCGCGATGCAGCGCTACCACTTCGAGCTGGTGCCCGATCAGGAGCTGAAGCTCGCGCCGAGCGTGACGCTGCGGCCGAAGAAGGGCATGCGCGCGGTGGTCAAGCACCGGCGGCACGCGCCCGCCGTGGTCAGCGCCGCCTGAGGCCCCGCCTCAACAGGGACAGCCCGGTGCACACAGGGGCGAGCAGAACCCGCTCGCGCACTCCCCCGGACACTCGGCGCTGAACATGCAGGAATCACCGGTCGTGCTCCGGCTGCAGGCATCGCTCTGGCTGGAGGTGCTCCCGTTGCAGGAGCCGCCGCCGCAGCGGTAGGTCGTGACGCTCCGGTAGCGGGTCGCGCTCTGATCGCAGGTGCCCGAGTAGTCGCAGGCGCCCCAGCCCCCGTAGACGGTGTCACTGCAGGTCGTGCCGTCGGTGTCCCGAGTGCAGGTGCCGTTCTCGGTGCTGGCCTCCACCGTGCAGGCCCCGTCGACGCAGCGCGGAGTCATCACCGAGCGCGAGCGACTGGCGCGCTCGTCACAGCCGTTGGCGTAGTCGCAGCCGCTCCAGGAGCCGAACGATGGCGAGCCGCACTCGGCGTCGGTGGCGCACTCGGCGCAAGAGCTCGCGCAGTCGGAGTCGGCGCAGTCCACGTCCCCGTCGCAGTCGTCGTCGACCCCGTCGTCGCAGGTGGTCTCCGTGGCCTCGCATCCCCCATCGGACGCAGGCATCCCACCGTCGGTGGGCTCGCTGGCGTCCACGCAGCCCTCGAGGGGATCGCAGACCTCGCCGGTCGCGCAGAGACTCTCGTCGCCGACCACGAAGCAGATGCCCTCACGGCAGATGCCTTCGGCGCAAGCGACCGACGATGAGCAATCGGCGTCCGCCGCGCACTCCGGTTCCTCGCAATACTCGGGGGTCTCTTCCGAGCATCGCGGGTCCACACAGCGACCACCGAGGCACGCCTCGAGCGAGGGCGCGTCGCCCGGCAGCGGGCACTCGACGCTCTCGCAGCTGGTGGTGATCACGACCGTCGCCGCAGCCCGTCCATCGATCTCGAGCAGCTGCACCCGCTCGGCGAGCGTTCGCCCGAGCCCATCGAGGAGCGTGACCCGGACCTCGACCCGACCGGTCGGTGGGTCGGCCATCTCGGCGATGCGAATCCCGCGAACGAAGTCCTCGTCGGCGAAGGGGATGTAGGGGCTCATCCAGGGCTCGCCCTCCGCTCCCTGGATCTCGGTCCGGACGCCGACGAAGTCGCGGACGGGCAGGTAGTCGGTGCGGAGATTCACGCGCAGCACGCCCTCGCCACCGCCACTGCAGGCGAGCATCCCGCCGAGGGCGAAGAGCCACCAACCGATCCGTGCCACCACCTGCATCCCGACGTGGAGGATAGGGGATCGACGACGGCGCCGCTCGGTCAGGGTCCTTCCGGATCGATCGCGCGCCGCTCCTGGACCTCCTCGAGCTCCCGCTCGGCGCGCTCCGCCGCCATGGTGAAGTGCGGGTCGTCGAAAGGCTCGCTGGTCAGCTGGTCGAGGGAGTAGGGCTGCGTGGTGTGCACGTTCTGCTGCAGCTCGTTGAAGCCGGCGGGCATGCCCTCGACGGTGGCCAGCGAGAGCGAGGTGATCTGGTAGGGGCCGGCAATGCCCGCGTCGTGGAACATCACGCCGTGGAAGGTGATCTCCAACCAGTGGGTGCCGGCCTCGAGCACCCCGGCGGTCTGGCCCCAGCCGATGAGCTGGCCGCCACCGGCGATGGTCGCCTGCATGTGGAAGCGCCCGGCCTGCCGAACCTCGACCTCGGCCCCGAAGACGACGCTCCCGTCCCGGAGCTGGTCCCGGTAGCTGCCGGTGAGCAGCGACCAGGGGTTCGAGTAGAGGAAGCCCGCCGTGTTGCCGTAGCGGCGCCCCTCGACCACGCCCTCGACCAGCACCCGGAAGGCACCGGCCTGACCCGGCACGTGGTCCTCGGGCATCTCGAAGGCGACGGTGTAGACGCCGTCCCCTCGCTCCGCGTCCGCACCTCCGCCGTCGTCCAGATAGGTCAAGTCGGTGACCCGGTCGCCATCCTGGTTCAGCACCCGGCCGGTGATCGTGGCGGACATGGGAATCGGGTTGCCCTGGCTCATGAACGCCGCGTGCAGCACCACCGGCTGCGGGTGCTCGAAGCCCACCACCTGCGGCCAGGTGGTGAGGATTCGGCCATCGCCGTGCTGGTCGGGCGCGGAGACCTTCGAGGGCAGACGATCGCGCAGCACCGGGTCGCGGCTGCGATCCCCGACCTCCCCTTCCAGCTGCTCGTTGCTCTGGGGCAGCCGGGCGGCGCGGCGGTAGTCCTCGATCTCCTCGCGGTAGAGCCCCTCGGTGTCGAAGGTCACGCCCTCGGCGACCGGATCGGTGCCGTGGGGGTCGCCCTCTCGGCGATCTTCCTCGTCCGCTCCGTGGCCGTGGCGCTCGTCACTACCCGCGCGGTCTCGGCCTCCGGAGCGCTCGATCTCGCCCTCGCGGAAGCGGACGTCCACCACCTCCTCGTCCTCGCCCATGGCGGCCTCCTCGTCGTCGAGCCAGAGCCAGAGCCCCACCCCGAGCAGCGCGACGAGCACGAGCCAGGGCCATCGCGGCCGCTGGGGCTCCGGCGTCGTTCGGCTCTTCTTCGAGGGCAAGGGTCGGTGGGGTCAGTCTGACGTGAAGAGACCGCCGCGGGAAGGCGGCGGTCTCTTCGGAAATCCCGGGAAGGGGCTCAGTACATGTAGTTGATGACCTGAGCGGTGCTCTTGCTGCTCCAGAGCAACCGGTCGGTCGCGCAGAGCGAGTTGGTGTCGCTGCACCACCAGTAGCCACCGGGGACCGCGCGGCGGTCGTCACGGTCGTTGTCGTTGCGGATCTCGTCGTGGTCCTCGTGGGAGCTGTCGAGGTTGTAGAAACGGTAGCTCTCCTGCTTGTCGCCGTTGCCGTCGCTGCAGGTCTGGCTGCGGCTCTGGCTCGCGCCGGGGTCGCCGCTGCAGGCGAACATCGACGGGNNGAACATCGACGGGTACTGGAGCACGCCGTCGTCCTCGCCGGAGAGGCACATGCTGGTGCCCGCGATCGCCTCCCAGCCACCGGTCAGGTAGATGGGGCGCGCCGGCGAGTTCGCGTAGGTCTTCACCTGCGCGCTGTCGGCGCTGCGGAGCCAGCTGGTCGCCGAGTCGCAGTCGTTGTCGGTGAAGAAGCCGGCGACGTCACCGATGGCGTCGCAGATGACGTTCAGCTCGTTGCAGGCGGCGTCCGCGAGCTGCGAGCCGCGGTGAGCGCCGGCCACGGAGATGACTCGGCTGATGTTGGAGGCGACCCCCGCGTAGTCACCGTTGTAGTTGTAGTAGGGGTCGCTCGAGTCGTTGTTCCCGAGGATCCAGTCCATCACCGTGTTGCCCATCGAGTGGGCGACGACCCAGTAGCTGGTCGCGCCGGTGCAGCTGTTGCCGCCCCCATCGGCCCCACCGTTCACCGCATTCATGATCTCGCTGGCGACCCTACCGGCGGCGCGGGAGCTCCAATAGGCGGAGCTGCCGTCGTAGCCGATGATGTAGTGCTTGGCCCCGTCCGCGGTCGCCGCGTCGACGAACTTCTCGTCGCCGTTCCACCAGTCGTAGTCGATCCAGTAGTCGCGAGCCTCGCTCCAATTGTCGTAGGTCCCGGCATTGGTCCGCTTACCGTGCATGAAGATGAAGCACGGCTGGGCGGCGGCGATCTCGCTCACGGCGAAGACGGCGAGGAAGGCGACGATCAGGGTGAAGGGTGTACGCATCGAGGGACTCCGTAGGTGGGGACCCACCGAGGTTGCAGAAACAGTGCCAGCCGAATTTCACAAGGATCTTCCAGGACCCTCGACTGGTGACCCCAACTTTTGGACACATGGAGCGTCAAACTCCTGGACGATCGCCCAAATTGGTGACACCGCCTTGGGACGGTTCGCTTCCGCATTCGGGCGCCGCCGGTCTCGACCCCTCGGGTCGGGGGGTCCTCGGGTCCCGTCGCTGGCGGTTTGCTTCCCCACCGGGGCCGGAGCCATGCTCGCCGCCGTGTGGATCGGGCCCACCCTGACGGCGGCGGCGTACCTGAGCGGCTCGGTCTGCTTCGGGTTGGTCGCCGCGCGTCGCGCGGGGGTCGACCTGCGAGCCATCGGGAGCGGCAACGTCGGCGCGACCAACGTCGGCCGTGCCCTCGGCGGACGGACCGCGCGCATCGTGCTCTTCCTCGACGCGGCGAAGGGCGCCCTACCCGTCGGCGCCGGCGTGCTGTTTCTCGGCCGGCTCGATCCCTACACCGGCGGCGCCGCCTTCGCCGCCGTCGTCGGTCACTGCTACCCGCTCTACTTCGGCTTCCGCGGCGGCAAGGGGGTGGCGACCGCCGCCGGCGTGGTCGCGGTGCTGCAGCCGATCGCGCTCGGGGCCGGCCTCGGCGCCTTCCTGCTGCTGCGACAGGCGACCGGGAAGACGAGCGTCGGATCGCTCGGCGGCGTGCTGGTGGCCCTGGGCACCGTGGGCGCGATCGATCGGCTGAGCCCTCCGACCTACGCGGTGGCCGCCATCGTGGTGCTGGTCATCTGGCGGCACCGGGAGAACCTGAGCCGACTGAAGAAGGGCGAGGAGCTCGACGCCCCATGACCCGCGCCTTGCTCATCGCCGCTCTGCTGCTCAGCGGCTGTCCGCCGCGGAGCGGTGAGACGACCCCGCGGCCGGAACCGGAGCCGCAGCCGCAGCCCGAGGTCGCCCGGGTGGGTGAGCTGCAGCTGGCCCTTCGGCCCCGGGCCACGCGCGGGCTCGTGCGCGCGTCGTTGTGGATCGACGCCGGCAGCCGGGACGGCACGCCGCCGGCCACCGCGACCCTGGCCGCCTGGGCCGCTGGGGAGGGCCTGGCCACGCCGGACGCGACGGTCTTCGAGGCCCGCTGCGAGCAGAACGATCTGGACGCCTGCCTCGCGCCCCTCGGCGAGGCGCTGGCGACGCGCGCGATCGATCCCGAGCGCCACGCCGCCTTGCGTGCGCGCCTGGTCGAAGCCCGTCGGCGCGCGGCGGCGGACCCGCGACGGCGCGCGGAGGTCCTCGCCGTCGCGGCGGCGCTCGAGTCGCCGGCGGTGGATCCGCTGGGCGACGCGACGGACGACGAGGCGCTCACCCGCGAAGCGATCAGCGACTTCTTGGGCGCCCACTACGGCATCGGCCGCGCGCTGCTGATCCTCCAAGGCGACCTCCCGAGCGACGTCCGGGAGCACGTGGCGCGCGTGGCCAGCGGCTGGCCTCGGGCAGCGGCGCCGCGCGGGACGCGCGAAGCGCCCGCGGCCGGCGCCCGCACCCGGACCGAAACCGCCGCCCAGGGGGCCACCGCCATCGCGGCCCTCTTCGACGACCCGGCCGCCGCCGAAGCCGCCGCCGCGGCGACCGCCGGGACCCGGCTCTTCGCGCTCCGAGGCGGCACCGTCGTCCTCTCCACCGGAGGCACTCCGGACCTGCAGGAGCGGACCCATCGGCTCGCCACGCTGACCCTGGCCGGCGAGCCACCCGCCGCGAGCGCGACGGGCGAGGCGGACGAGTCGGATCCCACGGTGGCGATCGTCAGCCGCTGGCTCGCCGCGGGCTCCGGCGGCGTCCGCGCGCTCGGCGTGGGGGCGTCCTGCGCCGAGGGACGCGGACGCCCGGAGCTCGAAGAGTGCACCCGCCGGGTGCGGGCGGCGGTGGATGCCGCGGTGGCCGCGGCCGCCCCCGAGCGCACCGGTCCCGTCGACGGTCACTCCGGCGCGGTGCGCCTCCCGAATGGCGCGCAAGTGCGCAGCGAGCGGGTCCCCGGAGCGGTGGGTGTGGTCGTCCGCTTCGCCGGCGGACCGAACGAGTCGCCGCCCGGAGCTCACGGCCGAGCCGCCATCGCGGCGCGAGCGCTGGCCCTCGAGTGCGACCGGCCCGTTCGCCCCTTCGCCGAGAGCACCGGCTGGGGGCTGATCCACGTGGGCTCGCCGAGCGAGCTCGGCGCCGTCGTCCGCTGCGCGATGGCCGAGCCGGACCCGGAGACCGTGGCTCGCGCCCGGAATCGCGTCCGGGCCATCGCCCGCCGGCGGCCGGCGCGGAGCTGGGCCGCCCGGCTCGTCGCACCGGGCAACCCCGGGCTGGTCGCACCCGAAGGGAGCGACTCGGGAGCGGCGTCGGTCCGGTCCATCGACGACTTCCTGGCCGAGGCCCGGGTCGGCGCGCGGACGGTGGTCGCCATCGTCGGCGACGTCGATCCGACCGAGGCCACCGACCGCGTCGCGCCGATCCTGGGTGCTCTCCCCGCCGGTGAAGCCCCGGGGAGCATCGAGCGTTCCCCGGCCGACATCACCCTGCGCGCGGAGCAGCAGGCGAGCGACACCCCGCGAGTCGCCGTGGCGCTCGCCGTCGACGCCGAGGGCCGTGGCGCGGCGACCGCGGCCCGTGCCTTCGCGCGGGCCCTCGGCGAAGCCGCGACCGAGGCCGGGCTGCCGGTCCACGCCTGGGACGGCGGCGCCGGCGAGGGCATGGCCTGGGCGCTGATCGCCTTCGACGTCGCCGAGGAGGCGCTCGACGGGGTCCCCGGTCGGATCGAGCGCGCCATCCGCACCGCCAGCGTCGACATGGAGGCGATGCACGAGACCCTCCGCTGGGCCACCGGCGACCCGCGCCGCGCGGCCCGCCGCCTGGCCCGCGACGGCACCACCGAGCCCCCGGTCCCCGACCGACTGGTGATCGAGGCGCTCCGCGACGCCGAGCCCTCCTACGTGATCGGCCGCCGCGAGCCGGGCCTCGGCTTCCCTTCGCTCCAGCGCCGCCAGGCCGCCGAGACCGACGACGACTAGAAGCGGAGAGTCATCGTGCCGCCGTCGGAGGTCCGCAGCGTCGCCTCGCCGTGGAGCTCGCCGGCGTCGGCGGGCTCGGCGATGAGCACCAGCTCGCCGCCGGCGATGATCGGACGCGGCGCGGTGGTGGTGCCGAAGCGGGAGACGTAGGCCGAACAATCCTCGCCCCGAGTCCAGACGTCGGTGAACTGGGTCAGCCAGGCTCTGGCCGCAGGGGTCCCATCGACGGCTTCGAGCAACTCGATGTCGATCACCTCGCCGAACTCGGACGGGTTGCGAAAGGCGAGGGTCCTTCGGTCGATCGCTCCCGGGCTGCTGGCTCGGCCACGCATGATCCAGTCCCAGCTGCAGATGCCCAGGCCCACGCCGTCGCATTCGACGGAGGGGTACTCCGGCACGGTCAGCGCGGGATCGATCCGCAGGTCCAGCAGCGGACGGGAGGTCGCCGTGACCACCGCGTCGCCGAGCAGGTCGACCTGGTCGCACATGCTGTCGGGGAAAGAGCTGTCGTAGACGCCCGACTCGTAGGGCCACTGGCCGTCGGCCGTCTCCACGCAGAAGGGATCGCCGAGCGGGCAGTCGATCGGTCCGCTTGGGTGAGCGACGGAGGGGACGGAGCCGTTGACCGCTCACCACGGGTCGTGCTAGCTGCCCCGCCGATGAATGGCGGTTCACCGATGGTGCGTGGATGAGCCCGAAGGGCAACAAGCCGGCCGGGAAGAAGAAGGGGGCGTCCGCCGAGAAGCGGGAGCGCATCCTCCAGGCGGCCATCTCCGTCTTCGCCCAAAAGGGTTTCTACGACACCCGGGTCAGCGAGATCGCCAAGGCCGCCGGGGTCGCCGACGGCACCATCTATCTGTACTTCGAGAACAAGGACGACGTCCTGATCTCGATCTTCCAGGACCGCATCGAGACGCTCCTGGAGATCCTCGGCGAGGTGGCGGCGAGCGATCGCTCCATCGAGGAGAAGGTCCGCAAGATCGTCGGCATCCAGCTCGGCCTGCTCGAGGACCAGCGGGACCTGGCCGAGGTGATCACCGTGAACCTCCGCCAGTCGTCGCGGCTGCTCAAGCAGTACGCGGCGCCGCTCTTCATCCGCTACCTCGAGCTCGTGGCCGGGGTGATCGCCGTGGGGCAGAAGGAAGGCGTCTTCCGCCAGGACCTCAGCCCCCGAGTCGCCGCCCGGGCGCTCTATGGGGCGCTCGACGGGCTGGCGCTCACCTGGGCGCTCGGACCGATGGCCGAAGAGGGCGAAGACGCGAAGAAGCCGGACCCGGGGCAGCTGCGAAAGGCCGCCATCCAGCTCACCGAGCTCTTCCTCGACGGGCTCCGAGCACGCGCCGGAGGCCCTGCTTGACACAGCGCGTCATGCTCTCTAGATCCCGCCTGCCGGCGATACGCGCACTCGGCGCACTCGCACGGCGGCAGAAGTCACGCGCGACGTTCGTCGCGTCCCATCCCCCCAGCATGGAGGAAACAGGATGAAAATCCTCGTCCCCGTCAAGCGCGTCGCCGATCCGGACAACGCGAACAAGGTCAAGGTCAGCGGCGACGGCTCGAAGGTCACGTCCGATGGCCTCGAGTGGAAGATGAACCCCTTCGACGAGTGGAGCCTCGAGGCCGCGCTGCGGCTCACCGAGGACGGCTCGAAGAAGGAGCGCATCGGTGAGGTCGTGCTGGTCTCCATCGGTCCGAAGGACGCGGTGCAGACCATCCGTCAGGGTCTCGCGATGGGTGCCGAGCGCGGCATCCTCGTCGAATCCGACGACGACGAGCTCGACTCCCACGTGGTCGCCCAGGTGCTCGCGGCGATCGCCAAGGAGGAGGAGCCGGACGTGATCTTCCTCGGCAAGCAGTCGGCCGATGGCGACTCGAACGTCGCCGGCACCAAGGTCGCCGACATGCTCGGCTGGCCGCTCGTGAACTACGCGATGTCGATCGTGACCGATGACGAGGGCAAGTCCTTCACCGTGAAGCGCGAGCTCGACATCGGGCAGCAGACCCTGAAGGTCCAGGGCCCCTGTGTCTTCACCAGCTCCGACCGGATCCTCCAGCCGGAGTCGGTCAAGAACGGCGTGACCCCCGCCGACTTCGCCTACCCCGAGTCCGAGGGCGGCCGCTACGCCTCCCTCAAGGGCATCATGAAGGCGAAGAAGAAGCCGGTGGACGAGAAGTCGATGGCCGATCTCGGCGTCGAGCCGAAGCGGGTCAACGAGTACGTGAAGTTCGATCTCCCCCCGGCCCGCACCGGGGAAACCACCTTCGTGGAGTCGGTCGAGGAGCTCGTTCAGAAGCTCCACACCGATGCCAAGGTCCTCTGAGGAAGGCGATAGCGAAATGACGGATGTTCTAGTCGTAGCAGAGCTCACCGAGGGCCAGCCTCGGAAGACCACCCTCGCCGCGGTGACCTTCGCCAAGCAGGTCGCCGAGGGCACCGGGGGCGCGTTCGACATCCTCGCCATCGGCGAGGGTGCGGAGGGCGCCGCTGGGGGATTGACCAACTACGGAGCCCGCAAGGTGCTCCACACCGAGATCGGCGGCGGGTACGTCTCCGAGACCTTCGCCCCGACGGTCGCCAAGGCCGCCGAAGGCTACGGTGTCGTCGCCGCGTGCGCGTCGACGTACGGCAAGGATCTCTTGCCGCGCGTCGCCGCCAAGCTCGACGCCGGTGTCGCGTCGGACATCTCCGCCGTGACCATCGAGGGCTCCGACCTCGTCTACACCCGGCCGATGTACGCCGGCAACGTCTTCGGCACGCTGAAGGTCACCACCGACGTGCAGGTCGTGACCGTGCGTCAGTCGGAGTTCGACGCCGCCGAGGAGAGCGGCTCGGGCAGCCCGGTCGAGGCCTTCGACGCCGTCGACGGCGGCGAGGCCGCCTCGAAGATCGAGGTCACTGGCCTCGAGGTCGTCAAGAGCGAGCGTCCGGACCTCACCGAGGCCGACGTCGTCGTCTCGGGCGGCCGCGCGCTCAAGAGCGCGGAGAACTTCGAGAACGTGCTCGAGCCGCTCGTCGACGCGCTCGGCGCCGCCATGGGCGCCTCGCGCGCCGCGGTGGACGCGGGCTACGTCGCCAACGATCTGCAGGTCGGCCAGACCGGCAAGGTCGTCGCGCCGAAGCTCTACATCGCCGTCGGCATCTCCGGCGCCATCCAGCACCTCGCCGGCATGAAGGGCTCCAAGACCATCGTCGCGATCAACAAGGACCAAGAGGCGCCGATCGCGCAGGTCGCGGACTACTTCCTCGTCGCGGACCTCTTCGATGCGGTCCCCGAGATGACGAAGGAAGTCGGGAAGCTGAAGGCCCAGGGCTGAACGCTCCCGTCGAATCCACGCCACGCGCCCTGCCACGTCCCACGTGGCGGGGCGCTCGTGGTAAAGGGGTCGGCATGCTCTCGGCGCAGGTGCCGTCCACCCGCTCGCCGAGCCGGGTCGCGTTCGTCGCCCTGGCGGCGGCGCTCCTCGTCCCCGCGCTGGCTCGTGCGGAGGGTCCCTTCGAGGGGGAGTGGCGTGCCTCTTCCCGGCGCATCGGCATCGAGCTGCAGAGCTGGGGCGACGACTGCCCCGGCGGCATCCCCCTGCGTCAGTCGGAGCCCGGCGGCGCCGTGCGGATCTCGCAGAGCGGCGATCACCTGCGCTTCAGCGGGGCCGTCCGTGGCAGCACCCAGGGCTGCTGGTCCGATCAGCCGGGGATCCGGCGCACCGGCGCCACCATTCGCGGCAACACCTGGACCATCCGCTGCGCCACTGCCCCGAACGTGGCCCAGGGCGAGCGAGGCACCTACACCTTTCGCGCGGAAGGGCAGGACCGGCTCGTCTTCGAGGAGACCACCCGCTGGGATTGGCAGCTGCGCAACTCGCGCTGCACCGCCACCCGTCGCTCGCGCCAGACCTTCACCCGGGTCGGCGAGGAAGCGCCGGCCGAGCCGGACCGACCGGAGCCGGCGAACTGCACCCCCGGATCGCCGGCTCGACTGATCCTCTCGCCGCGGCGAGCCGAGCTCCGCGCGGGCGAGCGGGTCTGTTTCCGCACTCGCGTGACCGACGCGTCCGGCTGCCGGGTGCCGGGCCAGTCCGTGCGGCTCCGCCTCGAGGCCGACGAAGGACGGAGCGCCCGCATCGACGGGCAGTGCTTCTTCGCCGGCGAGACGGCCGCGGACGCCGAAGGCACCTTCCGCGTGCAGGCGACCAGCGGAGACCTGAGCGCGAGCGCGCAGGTGACGGTGGCCGTCGACGACTTGACCGATCTGGTGGCCCAGGGCTCGAGCACACCGACGCCGGTGTCGCCCGGCAACGCGGAGGCGACCGGCTCGAGCGGCGTCGCGGCCCGGGCGGCCGACGGCGCGGGCGGGTTCCAGCTCTGGTGGCTCGGCGCCGGCCTCGGGCTGCTGCTCCTCATCGGCTTGTCCGTCGTCTTCGTGGTTCGTGGCCGGAAGAAGCCCGAGCCGAGCGTTCCCGAGAGCCCGGCGCCCCCGAGCCGGGTCGCCGCGCAGCTGGCGGCGGCCGACGACGCCATACGCGCCGCGGGCGCCACGACCGAGCGACCGGAGCGCGTCTGTCCGGTCTGCTCCTTCCAAGCGGACGCGGACACCGAGTTCTGCCCGAACGATGGAGCGCGGCTCCTCGACCCGGAGAGCCCGGAGGTGCAGGCCCGCGGGATGATCTGCCCCGCCTGTCGCCGGGGCTACGCGGCGGGCAGCGCCCGGTGCAGCGCGGACGGCGAGGAGCTGATCCCCTATACGTTCTTCGTCGCCCGTCAGAAGCACGAGGAAGCGTCGGGCAAGAAGGTCTGCCCCCAGTGCGGGGCGACCTACGGCCCCGAGAAAACCTTCTGCGGTCAGGACGGCACTCCCCTGGAGACCGTGAATTGACCCTGGACCGGCCAGAAATCGCCCTTCGCACCCAAGTGTCGCCCGCTTGGAGTGTCAGAACTCTACGAACGGCGAGGAAGGTACCCACCGGTTGCTTGATCGCTCCACGAGCTGAGAGCTATCATCGCGCACCCGTTCGGGAATCTCCTCCCCACAACCCCCTACGTTACCGAAAGCACAGGTCAGCGCTCGATGAAGATCGTCTGTGACAACTGCTCCGCCAAGTACTCGATTGCCGATGAGAAGGTCGCCGGCAAGGTCTTCAAGATTCGCTGCAAGAAGTGCACGAACGTGATCGTCGTCCGCGGCGATCAGATCGCTGCCGCAGAGGAGGAAGAGGCCGCCACCCAGGTCTTCGACTACGGCAGCGACCAAGTCTGGCACGTCGTCGTCGACGGCGATCAGCAGGGGCCCTTCGCCCCGCTGCAGCTGGGCATGATGATCACCGAAGGCACCATCGATTGGGAAGCCTACGTGTGGAAGGAAGGCTTCGACGGCTGGAAGCCCGCCCGTGACGTGCCCGAGCTGGTGACCGCCATCAGCGGCGAGCAGCCCGCCGACGATGGCGCCGCAGCGGCTGCGGGCGGCGCGGCCGCTGGCGCGGCCGCTGGCGGGATGGGCGAAGACCCCTTCGCCGGTGGTGGCGACGATCCCTTCGCGGGTGGCGGCGAGGACGCCTTCGCCGGTGGTGGCGCGGCCGCGGCTGCGGATCCCGGCGCCGACCTCTTCGCTGGCGGCGGCGAGGCCGCCAGCCCCTTCGGTGGTGACGAGGCCGCGGCGGGCGACGACGACGTGGTCGCCTCGCCGAGCCCCCGAGTCTCGCAGGAGCAGGCGATGACCGGCGCGCGAAACGAGAACTCCGTGCTCTTCTCGCTCTCCAACCTGCAGGCGCTCGCCACCGGTGACGGCGGCGGCGGCGGCGAGGCCCCCTCGCCCGCGCCGGTCAGCTCCGGCCCGGCCCCGGGCCACGCCAGCGGTGAGGGCTCCGGCCTCATCGACATCCGTGCCCTCGCCAGCGCGACGGCGGCCACCAGCGGTGGCGGCGGCGGCCAGGCGGCGGTGGCGGCGGCGGCGGCGGCGCCGACGACCTGCTCTCCATCGGTGGCAGCGGCGGCATCGGCTCTTCGCTCGGCGCCCCCGTGCTCGCCCCGGCGGCCCCGGAGCCCGAAGAGGGCAACAAGAAGATGCTGGCCATCTTCGGCGTCGTCGGCCTGCTGGTCGTCGGCCTGGTCGTGGCGCTCATCGTGGTCCTGACCCGCGAGCCGGCCCCGGTCGCTCAGGCGGGTGCGCCCGGCGCGAACACGGCGGGCCCCGGCACGCCGGAGACACCGGCCGCGACCGAGGCCGCGGGCAACGCCGCCGAGGCGGCGACCCAGAACGCGGGCCAGCCGGTCACCGGTACGATGACCGAAGAGGCCGACGAGAGTGACGACGAAGGTGGCGAAGAGGAAGTCGACGAGGGCGGTGACGAGGGCAGCAGCTCGAGCCGTCGCCGGCGCCGCTCCCGCCGCTCCCGCTCGGGCTCCTCGAGTGGCTCGAGCGATAGCTCGGCGATGAGCGACCCGGAGCCCGCTGCGATGCGCAGCGCGATGGGCAGCATCGACGACCTGCTCGACCAGGCGATCGGTGGCGGCGGCGGCATGAGCTCGCGCATGAGCTCGGCCATGGCCGCCTCGAACCTCCCGGCCCAGCCCTCCCGTGACGACGTGGGCCGCGCGCTCCGCGGCGTCGCCGGTCGGGTCGCCGGCTGCGGCAACGGCACCAGCGGCGTCGCGAACGCCGCCATCAGCTTCGCGAGCTCCGGCCGCGTGCGCAGCGTCCGGGTCACCGGCGTCCCGCCCGCCGTCCAGAGCTGCGTCTCCCGCGGCGTGCGCTCGGCTCGGGTGCCGGCCTTCTCGCGGAACAGCTTCAGCGTGAACTTCCCCTTCCGGGTTCGCTGACGCCATCGGCGGCTCCGGTCGCAGACGCCCCGCTCCAGCCTGGAGCGGGGCGTTTTTCATTTTCGGGGTGAAAGAACTCGGGGCCCAATCGCGTTGTCAGGGGGACATGGGGAAAGAGAAGAGCGGGTTGGTCGCGCTGTTGACGGCGTTCATGGTGCTCTCGGTGGGCGTCGCGGTCTGGGCGCTCAGTGGAGGCTCGGGCGCCTCGAGCGCCGCCGCAGCGGAGGGCCGGGTCGCCCAACGCGCCTCGGAACGCGGCCACCGGTCGCGGCACTGGGGCGAGCCGGGCTCGCCGTCGGGGACCCATTGGGGCGAGGGCCCGCGGGACATGGGGCCGGCGGCGGCCGACCCACAGGTCGCGGCCTATGAGCGGAGCTGGCAGCGCTTCGGGGACGCCGGACCCGGCGGCCACGCGCCCGACTTCTCACCGGTCACCCACCTCGGCGTCCTGCACTCGGTCGAGGGCAGCGCGCCGGTCTCCGAGGGGGCGCGCTGCGAGGTGCGGCTCCTGCCGGTGCTCAGCAGCCTCTTCAACTGCGTGGTCCGAGTCGCCTGTGACGACGTGGTGCTCTATCCGGACGAAGCGCAGCAGGCCGGCTACGCCCCCTGCGACGTGAACGACGGCGTGGCCATGCGCGCCACCGACGACGGCGTCACCCACGAAGACGGAGACCCCACGGTGGACGTCGACGTGGCCGCCCGGCGGGTCCGGGTCCACGATCATGGGCCGGGCGTGTCACCTTTCTCGGCCGACATCGGCCTAATTCGACTCATGTAGACGAGTCGCCGCACGCGGACCGATCGAAAGCCCCCCGCAACTGGGGTCGATTGGGGTAGGATCCGCGCCATGCGTAGCCGAACTCTCCTCGCGATCGTCGCCTTCGCCGCCGGGTGCGGCGGGCTCAGCCTGACGATGGTGGACTCCTCCTATCAGGAGCCGAGCAACGTCGCCGTCTTCTTCACCGTCGACACGGCTGGGGGCGACCCGGTGGCCGGTCTCGAAGCGACCGACTTCAAGATCTATGAGGATGGCCAGCTGGTCTCACCGGACGAGAGCCAGCAGNNGCCAGCAGACGATCATCAACCCGGAGGTCGCGGCCGAGCACTACACGCTCCTGCTCGTCGACATGAGCGGCAGCGTGACCGAGAGCGATCAGGTGGGGCTCATCGCCGACAGCGCCCAGTCCTTCACCGCCGCGCTCGAGGGCGTCCAGAAGGTGGCCGTCTACGCCTTCGATGGCTCGGAGGAGCTGCACCCGATCCAGCCCTTCCGCGCGACCAGCTCGGGCATCAACCGCCTGCGCGGCTTCCGGACCCGGGACCCGTCCACCAACCTCCACGGCGCGCTGGTGCAGTCGGTCGAGGTGCTCGACGAGGCCATCGCCGAGGGCGAGAACCCGCTCCGCTTCGGCACCATCGTGGTCTTCACCGACGGCACCGACCGCGCGTCTCGGGTCAGCTTCGGAGAGATGGACAGCGCGCTCGACGACTCCGGCTACGACGTCTTCGCCATCGGCGTGGGCAACGAGATCGACGAGGCGGTCCTCGATGACATCGGCCACTCCGGCTACGTGCTGATCAACGACAGCGCGGCCATCGCGGCCGCCTTCGAGGCGATCAGCGAGCGCATCCTCGGCTTCACCAAGCGCTTCTACCTGCTCAGCTACTGCAGCCCGGCGCGCGCCGGCATGCACGAGGTGAGCATCGAGGCGGTGGTCGGCGAGAACAGCGGCTCGCTGGACTACACCTTCGACGCCACCGGCTTCGGTCCCAACTGCAACCCCGAGCGACCGCCGCCCTTCGACATGAGCGGGCGGAACGTGAACATCCGTGGGCCCGCCCGCGGCCGCATCGAGGTGCAGGTCGACGCCAGCGCCCGAAGCAACGCCAGTGCGGGTGCGAGCGCCGGGGTCGAGGTGGAGTGAGCCGACCTCGCGCTCCGTGGAGCGCTTGGCACGAGCAAGGGCGGAGGCTAGCCTGGTCGAGTTGGAAGTGAGTCTTCCAACTTCCTGAGAAAGCCTCCAGCGTGGCGACCAAGAAGAAGAAGAAGCCCGCCTCCGGCGACGAGGTGGAGCGGGTGAAGATGAGCAAGCTCGCTCGGATGAGCGGGGTGCCGGCGGCCACCATCAAGCACTACGTGAAGGAGGGCCTGCTCCCGGAGCCGCAGCGCACCAGCCGGAACATGGCCTACTACCCGGTCTCGGTGGTGCCCCGGATCCGCGCCATCAAGGAGCTGCAGTCGACGCGCTACCTCCCGCTCAAGGTCATCAAGGAGGTCCTCGACGAGGCCGCCGCGACGGGGATCACCCTGGGCCAGGCGGTGGAGGCGGTGCTCCGGCGACAGGCCGGCGACGAGTTCCGCACGCGCGAGCAGCTGCTCGAGGCCGGCGTCCCCGAGGGGCAGCTCGAGTTCTTCGAGTCCGTGGCGCTGGTCGAGCAGGTCGAGCGCGACGGCGAGAAGGGCTTCACCGGCGACGACCTCTCGCTCTTGCGGGTGCTCGGCTCCGCGCGGCGGGCGGGCATCACCCCGGAGATGCTGCCCTACACCATCCTGCAGCCCTACATGAACGCGGTCCGCGACCTCGCCGAGCTCGAGCTCGACCTCTTCGAGAAGGGCGTCGTGCCGCACGCCGGCGACGAGCTGCAGCACCTGGTGTTGGTCGCCTCCGAGCTGAGCGAACGGCTGGTCGTCGTCCTCCGCCGGAAGATGCTGACCGCGCTCGCCCGCAAGCGCCGCAGCTAGAGCACCCGCTCGAGCGTGGCGATCGCCGCGTCGATGGCGGTGGCCGTGACGAGCGGACCGACACTCAGACGGACGGCTCCGTCGGGCGCGGTGCCGAGGGTCTCGTGGGCGGCCGGCGAGCACTGCAGGCCCGCGGAGACGATGACGCCTGCGTCGGCCAGCTCGGCGCCGAGCTCGGCGACCGGACGGTCCGTGGTGAAGGCCACCGTGGGCATGCGCTCGGGGCCCGGCGGCCCGAGCACGCGCGCGCCCTTCGCGCGCACGACGGCTTCGAGGGCGGCGACCTGCTCGCGCGCGCGCTCGAGGGCGGCGTTCTGGGTCTGCATCCATTGGAGGCCTGCGGCGAGGCCGGCGAGCGCGATCCGGTCGACCGAGCCCGCGTCGCAGTAACCGGGCATCGGCGCGCAAGCCGGCCCGTCGTCGAGCGTGCACACGGCGGCCGGGGTCACCATCGCCAGCCCCGGTCGAGCCACGAGACCGCCGACGCCCCAGGGCGCGTGCGGGCCCTTGTGCCCGGCGAAGGCCACCAGGTCCGCGGCGGGCAAGGGCAGCCATCCCGCCGTCTGAGCGGCGTCGACGAGGACCACGGCGTCGTGGGCATGGGCGAGGGCGATCGCCTCGTCCACCGGCAGCAGCGCCCCGGTCACGTTCGCGGCGTGGCTGAGCGCGACGCAGCGGCCGCCTCGGACCAGCGCCCGCTCGAGCGCGTCGAGATCGAGGGGGCGCTCGCCGGCGGGCGGCAGCGTGACCACCTCCACGCCCCGACGGGAGAGGAGCTCCGCGGGGCGCATCAGCCCATGGTGCTCCATGCTCGAGACGAGCAGCCGGTCCCCGGCCTCCCACGGGAGGTCGGCGAGCGCGAGCGCCAAGGCCGACGTGCAGCCCGGCGTGGGGAGCAGTCGGGCGGGCTCGACCGCCAGCCCCTCCGCCACGGCCGCGAGGTCCTCCTCGAAGCGCTCGGCCCACGCGGTGGGCTCGCTCTCGGTGAGCGCTCGAACGGCGGCGTGGACCGGCTCGGGCTTGGGCCAGCTGGTGCCGGCGCTGTTGAGGTACGCGCGCATGGGGCGATCGTGGGTACCACGCTATGCTCCGCGGTGATGNNACAGCTGCGTGAAGGGGCTGCGGCAGGCGGAGTACCTGCGCTCGCCGGACCGGCTGCAGTTCCCGCTGATCCGCCGCGGCGGCGAGCTGCAGCGCGCGACCTGGGAACAGGCCCTATCGAAGGTCGGCGAGGTGGTCCGGCGGGAGCGGGCGATCCACCCGGACCGCATCGCGATGTACGTGGGCACCGCCGCCGGCTTCGGGGTGCTGCAC
>JABAOG010008060.1_pt3 | contig 20599 bp, 19 predicted proteins | sample 7062131 | NCBI WGS metagenome assembly JABAOG01 (sample SAMN14538629, study PRJNA623070) | marine sediment metagenome | biome: marine biome [ENVO:00000428]; feature: marine pelagic biome [ENVO:01000023]; material: deep marine sediment [ENVO:00002113] | place: India: Arabian Sea | collected...
GCAGCGAGGCCTTGATGGGGCTCAGCAGCGGCAGCATCAGCGACAGCACGATGCCGATGATGAGCAGCACCACGAACTCCTTGGTGCGCATGATGCTCGGAGCGGTGATGGCGCCGTCGGCCACATCGAGGACGATTTCGAAGACGCCGCTGGCGTTGAGGACGAACAAAGCGAAGACGGTGAGCACCAGGACCACCTGCACCCACTGGCGGCGCAGCGCCCTGGCCAGCCAGGGCCAGACGGAGGCCAGGCGCGACGGCGAGACGGCCGATTCGGGGGCCGCCCACGGTTTCGCGTCCGGCGCGGCTCCGGTGGTCGGGGCCCCGGCGTGTGTTTCGGGCGAAGCGATAGACGTGGGTCTCGGGGTCAGGGGGACGACCTGAGTCTAGTAAGGGCCCCTGGGGCCCGCAAGCCGTGCAGGGCCGCGTCGCGTGGTCTACGCTTGAGCATCGAAAGTGTGCCCGCAGCGGGGACGCACGCAGGTCCCGAGCGGCACTCCCGGCGCCTCGGCCAATAGTTGGCACGTGTTTTGCTAACTATTTTTCTCAACTGTAACGAGCAAACCACGTGCATACGCCATCTCAATCGGGAGGACTCGACATGAGGCAACAGCATAAGGGATTCACCCTCGTGGAGATCGCCATCGTGCTGGTCATCATCGGCCTGCTGCTCGGCGGCATCCTCAAGGGCCAGGAGCTGATCAACAGCGCCCGGGTGCGCAACCTCGCGGATACCACCTCGGGGGTGCAGGCCGCCTATTTCGGATTCGTCGACCGCTACCGCCGGGTTCCCGGTGACTGGGGTCAGGCAGCCGCCCAGGCGGCCATCGGCGGCACCGTCAACAGCGGTGGCAACGACAACGGGCGCTTGGACCACCCTGCGGGCACCGAGTGGACAGAGCCGAATGCGCTTTGGGAGCATCTTTCCAAGGCCGGCTTCATCAGCGGCTCCTATGCCGGTCCGGCGGCGGAGCCCACCACCGCCAACGGCGCCGGGCCGTTCAATCCGTTCAACTCGGCCATCGTCGTCGCGCGCACCGCCCACTACCTGGATCGCGGCACGGCGACCGCGCGCCTGCAGCTGTTCATCGGGCGCGGCACGCCGGTGGACATCGCCCGCGAGCTGGACACCAAGCTCGACGACAGTGCCCCGGATACCGGCAACGTGCGCGCCTCCCTGGAGACGGCGAACGCATCCCTGGCAGGGACTTCCGGCTGGGGTACTGGCACCGGAACCTGCACTCTGGCCGCGGGTACTCCCCCGACCAGTGTCTGGAACATCGCCGCGGATTCCCAGGACTGTAACGTGGTCTATCTGTTCTAGGCGCGGTACACCCCAGCGTTGCATTCGGCCGGCGGGCTTCGTCCCGCCGGCCGGCAAATCCTCTCAATATTGGCGACCCCGAGCCGGCGATTGCCGGCCGCCCCCTTGCCGGGCGCGCGAGGCTCGCCGCCCTCGTGGCCTGCAATTATCCCCCGGCTATTGTCATAATACGGCCGTCCGAGCCACAGAGCGCAGAGCGCCCCGATGCCGCTGTCGCCACCTCGCGCCGCCGCGCCCTCCGCGATCCGCATCGCTAAGGTCGCCAAACGCTATTCTCGCCTTCAGGTTCTCGACGGGCTCGATCTGGAGGTAGGCCGCGGCGAGTTCTTCGGCCTCGTCGGCGTGAACGGCGTCGGCAAGACGACCTGCATCAAGGGCCTTCTCGACTTCACCAATATCGACGCCGGCAGCGTCGAGATCTTCGGCGTGCCGCACCGCGAGACGCGGGCCCGCCGGCATCTGGCGTTCCTGCCAGAGCGTTTCCTGCCGCCTTACTATCTGAGCGGCCGCGACTTCCTCGACTACATGGGCCGCCTGCACGGCCGCCCCTGCGGCCAGGACGAGCGCCTCGAGATGTGCGCCAGGCTGGATCTCGACGCCGCCGCGCTGGCCAAGCCGGTGCGCGACTATTCCAAGGGCATGGCTCAGAAGCTGGGCCTCGCCGCTTGCTTCCTCAGCGGCAAGGAGCTGCTCGTGCTCGACGAGCCCATGAGCGGTCTCGATCCCAAAGCGCGCATACTGGTGAAGCGCCATCTGCGAAGCTGCCGCTCCCGGGGGCACAGCGTATTCATCAGCACGCACATGCTGAGCGACGTCGAGGAGCTCTGCGACCGCATGGGCATACTGCACGCGGGAAAACTGCGCTTCGTCGGCTCGCCCGAGGAGTGCCGCCGGACGTATTTTTGCGATACGCTTGAAGAAGCGTATCTGAACTGTATCTCCCAACCGGCATCCTGACCCGATGCTCTCTGAGGAGATTGCGCTCGCAACCGGCTGAGGCCGATGGACCAATTGATGCCACCATATCCAGGGTAAGTCACCATGCAATCGACCATTTTCCGCTTCATTTTGAAGTTCAGCCGTAGGGAGCAGATTCTTCTGCTGATTTTCACGGCGCTGTCGTTTCCATTTCTGTACATGTCCCTGGATTTGCCCAAGACCATCATCAACCAGGCGATCGGAGGCCAGGATTTCCCCCGCACCGTCCTCGGCTACGAGTTCGAGCAGATTCCGTTCCTGCTGTTGTTGTGCAGTCTCTTCCTCAGCCTCGTTCTCGTCAACGGCGGCTTCAAGTACTTCATCAACGTATATCGCGGGGTCGTCGGCGAACGCATGCTTCGGCGGCTGCGCTACCAGCTGTTTGCCCGCATGTTGCGATTTCCGCAGCCGCAATTTCGCAAGACCTCGCAGGGAGAAATGGTCTCGATGATCACTGCGGAGACCGAGTTGCTCGGAGGATTCATCGGAGACTCCATCGCGCTGCCGGCCTTTCAGGGAGGAACGCTGCTCACCATCATCACCTTCATGATGATTCAGGATTGGGTGCTCGGACTCGCCGCGATTTTTCTCTATCCGGTTCAGGCATACCTAATCCCGAAGCTTCAACGTCGGGTCAACCAGCTCCGCAAGCAGCGCACCCTGAAGGTAAGGAAGCTCTCCGAGCGGATCGGCGAAGTGGTGGTTGGAATTCGGGAGGTGCACGCAAACGATACGTCGCAGTACGAGCTCGCTGACTTCTCTGAGCGGGCCGGGGAAATATATCAACTTCGTTACAAGGCGTATGTAATGAAGTTCCTGATCAAGTTCATCAACAATTTTCTCGCGCAGATAACGCCCTTCTTTTTCTACTCCATCGGTGGCTATCTGGTCATAAACGGGGAGTTGAGCTTCGGTGCCCTGGTGGCGGTACTGGCCGCTTACAAAGACATGTCCGATCCCTGGAAAGAGTTGCTCAACTATTATCAGAATATGGAAGATTGTCGCGTGAAGTACGAGCTGCTGGCGGAGACATTTCAACCACCGGGTATGCTTCCTGAGAATATGCTGTCCGCCGACGTTGTCGATGACCGGCCGCTGCTCGGAGAGCTGGTGGCTGCAAACGTGGATCTTTCCGAAGAGGACGAGGTCGAAGGCCTTTTCGCAGGCAACCTTTCGATGCGCCTGCCTTTGCCTCAATCCGTTGCTTTGGTCGGCGAACACGGCAGCGGCAGGGAGCGCTTTGCGTCAGTCATTACGGGAATTTTCAGGCCGCGAGCAGGCAGCGTCAGCATCAACGATGTCGACGTGACCCAGGCACCGGAAGCGGTCACCGGTCGGCGCACGTCCTATGTGGGTCAGCAGCCCAGTCTGCGATCGGGTTCGCTCAAAGACAATCTCTACTACTGTCTCATGCATCGGCCTGTGACGCCCAAGGAGTACGACGAGGAGGAGGGCAAGGAAATTGAGCGTAAGCGCCATGAGGCGCAGCTTTCGGGCAACAGCGATGCCGATCTCGCCGCCGATTGGATCGATTATCAGGCAATCGGCGTTGGGGATCCGGACGGATTAGTCGAGCGAACGCTGCAAGTGTTAAACATCTCGGGAATGAGTGACGACGTATACCAGTTCGGACTGCAGGCGACTTTGGATCCGCAGGCGAATCCCGAACTCGCTGCGCGCGTACTCGAAGCGCGACACGCTCTGAAGCAGCGCCTCGAGGATCCCGAGATCGGATCACTCGTCGATCAGTTCGATCGAGATTCATACAATGACAACCTGACGGTCGCAGAGAATCTCATGTTCGGAACCCCGCGTGACGATTCTCTTCAGATCGATCAGCTCGCGGACAACGAATACATGCGCCGGGTGTTAGAGGAAGCCCGACTCACCAAGCCCTTCCTCCAGATCGGACGGCAGATCGCCGAAGTGATGGTTGATCTTTTTGCTGACGTTGAGGCGGACAGTCATCTGTTCGAACAATTCAGCTTTATCAGTGCCGATGATCTCCCGGAGTTCAAAAGCTTGCTGGCGCGAACAGCCGACAGTGATTTGGAGCAGCTCGAAGAAAGCGATAGACGCTTGTTATTGTCGTTGCCGTTCAAGCTGATTCCTGCCCGACATCGCTTGGGGCTCGTGACCGAAGAGCTCAAACCGCGTTTGCTCGAAGCACGCAGGATTTTCTGCAAAGGGTTCGAAGATGGCCCACCGGCGGTGGATTTCTTCGACCCGGAAAATTACAGCCGATCCATCTCGATTCAGGACAACATCCTGTTTGGAAGACTCGTTTACGGAATGCCGCGTGCCCAGGCCACCATTGGCGCGCTCATCGAAGAGGTCGTCGCCAAGCTCGACCTGCGACGTCCAATCACGGAGCTCGGACTGGATTATCCCGTCGGTATCGGTGGTACCCGCCTGAGTCCTGCTCAGCGGCAAAAGCTCGCGATCGCGCGCAGCGTGCTCAAGAAACCCGATGTGCTGGTGCTCGATGAAGCCACGGCCATCCTCGACGAGTCGGCGCAAAAGTCTTTGATGGGCAGCCTGTTCGAGGAGTTCAAAGGGCGCGCCTTGATCTGGCTCGTGCACCGTGCCAGTCTTGCAGAGCAATTCGACTCTACGGTCCTCATGGAACGGGGAAAGTGCGTGGCGCAGGGTTCGTATGCCGAGCTGAAAGAGGCAATTCCGGGTTGAGCCCTGTACTGTTGGCTGGTTGAGACCTTCAGCCTGTTAGAGAGCACGAGGACGACGTGGACATTCAAAGGGAAACGGAGACGCTCAGTAAGGTGCCGCTGTTCTCCAAGCTCGAGCAGTCCAAGCTCAAGCTGCTGGCCTTCACCAGCGAGCTGCAAACCTACTCAGACGGCGAGGTCGTGGTTAACGAGGGTGACGCGGCCGACTGCGCGTTCGTGATCATGGAAGGACAAGCCGATATCTACGCCAACACCGAGAGCGGCGAGGTGGTCGTGGGCACGCTCATGGCCAACCAGCTGCTCGGCGAGCTCGGGGTGCTCACGAACGCGCCGCGGGCGGCCACCATACGTGCAAACGGCAAGGTGATAATGCTGCGGATCGGTGGCGAGATGTTTCTCAGGCTGCTGGCGGAGAATCCGTCGGTCGCGCTGGACGTCATGCGCCAGCTGAGCGGCAAGCTGGTGCTCGCGCATCGCCAGAACGAGGAGCTCCAGGACCGTCTGCATCAGTTGACCGGGTCCTGAGTGCGGGCCTGGCTCGGCGGTGTCTCGCGGTCCAATCCATTCGATGGCGACCGCGCAGAGCCGTGAACCAGGTCGCATTTCTCCCCGTTGATGATGCGCGATGAGACGCGGTTCAGGTGTGCCCTGGGACGGTTGGGGTAAACTCCGTCCAATTCGGCGGTAGAACGGGTAGAATGTCCGCCCCGCCGCCGGCAGGGCCATGTGTTGACGGGGAGTGAGGCACCTGACTCTTAGCGAGTGCTCGCGTGGATAAGCAGCGATTCATCTCACTGTGGAAGCGGTGTCAGAGCGCCAATGGTAATGGCACCGACGCGGAAGACGCGTTCGCCGAGGTGCTCGCCCGTTATTCCGAGCCCGGCCGACACTACCACACGCCCAAGCACATCGAGCATTGCCTCGAGCAGTTCGACCTCGTGACAAAGCACCTCGACGACGCCGATTCCGTCGAGATGGCCATCTGGTTCCACGATCTCGTGTTCGATGTGACCTCGAAAGACAACGAGTTCAACAGTGCACAGCGCTTCGTCGAGCTCGCGAGCAACTCGATGGACCCCGAGTTCAAAGCCCGGGTTCACGCGCTGATTATGGCCACCGCCCCTCCGCGGGTTCCCAAGACGAACGATGAACAGTACGTGCTCGACATCGACCTTTCGAGCTTTGGCTTGCCGTGGGAGGATTTCCTTCGAGACAGCAACGCCGTCAGGCAGGAGTGCTCGCAACTGTCCGACGGAGAATTTTTCCCCGGGCAGCTTGCGTTCCTGAAATCGCTAATCGCCCGCGAGCATTTTTATTTTACGGAGTTTTTCCGTTCCCGGATCGAGATTACCGCACGCGAGAACATCGAGCTCCATTTGCAGAATCTGCGCGAGAAAGGCGTCGTCTGATTACGCTACCGGTGCGTGCTCGCCACTGTCAGTCTCCGTCTTTCTTCTCGACCGTGTAAATGACGACGGGTGTCTTGCGTCCCCTCACGGCTGTCGTGCCCAGCCTCCTGAAGTGAAACGCCGTCGGACCGGCCAGCTCGCGTGCTCGTTCCGAGACGATGATGCGCGTGCCGTACTCCTTGTTCATCTGCTCCAGGCGTGCGGCCAGGTTGACCTCGTCGCCATGAACCGTGTAGCTGAGCCGCTCGCCGGCGCCTACGAGGCCACCGACCACCTCACCACTGTTGATGCCGATGCGGGATTTCAAAGCGACGACGCCACCGAAGCGGCGATCTCTCAGGCTTGCCTCTATGGCGAGTGCCGCCCGCAGGGCCGCCGCGGCATGGTCGGGCAGCGCCTCGGGTATGTTGAATGTCGCCAGGATAGCGTCTCCCTGGAACTGGTTGATGACGCCGCCTTGCTCGATGATGGGGCCGGTGACCACCGCGAAGTACTCATTTAAAGTGGCGATCAGCTGCGTCGGCGTCATCGTCTCGCTGATGGTCGTGAAGCCCTCGATGTCGCTGAACAGGATGGTGGCTTCCCGCACTTCACCCTGACCCGCCTGCATCTGCTCCTCGCCCGCCTTGGCCTGTCGTGCGACCTGCTCGGGAACGAATTTGGACAGCTCCCGCGCGGCACTTCCCTCCACCACGGAGTCGACCAGCAGTCGCCGGGCCCTGGCGATTGCCACGGCAAGAATCCCCGTGACCATCAGGATTGATATGACCTTGTCGAACTCGGCGCCCAGAAGCACGCTGTTTGAAGTCATGTATTCGACGTAGTTGCGGGTGATCATGGGGTTCTCGGGGTCGACCGTGACCACGTACAGGACCATCAGCAGCCAGCCGAGGGCGGCGACCCCGCCGGCAATGAGAACGTAGCGGACCTCGAATCGCAGCGCTCGCAGGGCAATGAAAATGAAAACGTAGAGCAGTGTCGGAACTTTGAGATAAAAGGAAGCCGGTTGGTCGTACTTCAGATGGAAGCTCCAGATGAGCGCAAGCAAAAGCGCCATGTCCATGACCACCGAGACGTACAGCAGCCAGGTGGGCAGTCGCCGCCGATAGGCGAGGCTGAGGCGCACGAGCGTGAACACCACGTAGCCGGCGAGCACCCAGGGCTCGGCGGCGATCATCGGGTTGGCGCCGGCCGGCTTCGGCGACAGGTAGTAGAGCGTCGCGAAGGTGAGAACCACCCCCAGCTGAATCCAGCCGATGAGGATTTCGCTCCAATCCTGCTCGCGCGAAATGACCTCGCGCACCCGCGCCGGGAGCGCTTGAATCGAAGCGGCGAACAGGTGCCGCCGGGATGCCTCAGCCATTCCCGGCCTCCGCGGGCAATCGACGCGGCGACGCAAAACGGCGCGCCCCTTGTGCCGACTTGAATGCAACGATCAGCGGTTGCCGGCTCTTGAGCCCATGGCGTCGCCTGAACTCCGCGCTCGAGGACTCGAACAGCTCGTCGACGCGTACCTGGAATCCCGCGTCCTCGAGCCGCTCAAGATAATCCCGACCGTACACCCACTGATCGCCGTTCTCCGCGAAATATTCGTCACCGAGCTCGGGGTGCGCACGCCGATACTCGCTCACGGGCAGGGTCCTGCCGCTCGTGTGGCTGGAATCGAGCATGGCCAGACCATCGGTCTTGAGGCAACGGAAAATTTCGCCGAGCGCCTCACGGTCACGGCGCACGTAGGGCAGGGTGTGATTGCAGAGAATCACGTCGAAGCTCTCGTCTGCGAAACCCATGCACGTCACGTCCATGCGTATGAAACGATGCGGCGCTCGCACAGAACGATGGAAGCCGAGCGTACGGATATCGATGAACGTGTAACGGGCGTCGCCGATCACCCGCCTGCAGCACAGCTGCTCCACGGCGAAGCGCGAGCCGCCTGCCTCGAGCACTTCCGAGTGCGCATCGAGTCTCGGGCGCACGACCTCGCGAAGATACCAGTGCACCGCGCGATTGCGCGGCTTGGCGCCGCAGTGGGGGCAGCGGCCCGGGCGCGGGGGTATGCCGTAGGGTAGGAACTCGGCGACGGGATTTCCGCAAACCCAGCAGATCACGGTGTCAGTGTATGTTCTTCGGCACGCCGAGGTCCACAGCATTCGTCGCCCCCGAGCGGCGCCAATTGCGGGGATTCCGGCGATCGGATAGTCTGCCGAAGGCTCCAGGATCCGGTTTTTTGAGTGCCCCTCTTGACTCGCATGACGCAGGTTGATGCAACTGGCGGCGCCCGCCGGCGTGCCACGTGGGCGTTCGGCTCGCACGCCGAACGCCCGGCAAGCGCAGCGGCGGCTTCGTCGACGCACGGAACCGCCTGCTGACGAGGACGGTACGATGGCCGGCGCGATTGCCTTCCTTTTAAAAGGTTATCCGCGCCTGTCGGAGACCTTCATTGCCAACGAGATCCGGGCGCTCGAGAAACGCGGCCTGGATATCCGCATCGTGTCCCTGCGTCGTCCCACCGACCGCGAGAGGCATCCGGTTCACGCCGAGATACGCGCGCGCGTGCACTACCTCCCGGAATATCTCTACCGCGCGCCTTTCAGGGTATTCGCCTCATGGCGACGTGCGCGCCGGCGACCCGGCTACCGTGACTGCCTGCGTGCCTGGTGGCGCGACGTGCGCCGGGATCCGTCGCCGAATCGCGTGCGCCGCTTCGGCCAGGCGCTGGTGCTCGCCGCCGAGATCGATGACGACGTCATTCACCTGCATGCGCACTTTCTGCACACGCCCGCCTCGGTAGCGCGCTATACGAGCCTGTTGCTGGATCTTCCCTGGAGCTGCTCGGCCCATGCGCGCGACATCTGGACCACCCCGGAGTGGGAGAAACGCGAGAAGCTCGCCTCGTGCCGCTGGGCCGTGACCTGCACCGCAGCCAATCACCGTCACCTGGCGGCGCTCGCTCCGGATCCGGCGCGCGTGTCGCTGGTCTACCACGGTCTGGATGCGGCGCGCTTCCCGGCGACAGTCGCCGACGGGTCGTCGCGCGACGGCAGCGATGCGGGCGATCCGGTGCGCATTCTCTCGGTGGGCCGCGCCGTCGAGAAGAAGGGGTACGACGACCTGCTCGCGGCGCTCGCGCGCCTGCCTGCGGATGTTCACTGGCGATTCGAGCATGTCGGCGGCGGGCCCAGGCTGCGTCGGCTCAAGCGCCTGGCCGCCTCCCTCGGCATCGCCGAGCGCATCCGCTGGCGCGGCGCGCTGGCCGGACCCGCGGTGCTCGCCAGCTACGCCCAGGCGGACATGTTCGTGCTGTCGAGTCGCATCGCCAGGGACGGCGACCGCGACGGCCTGCCCAATGTGCTGATGGAGGCGCAGAGCCAGGGGCTCGCATGCGTATCGACGCGGGTCTCGGCGATTCCCGAGCTGCTCGAGGACCGGAGCAACGGCCTGCTCGTCGACGCCGGAGACGTGCAGGCGCTCGCCGATGCCATGCTGGGGCTGATACGCGAACCGGCCCAGCGCCATCGCCTGGGGGCGGCAGGGCGCGCGCGCGTGGCGCACGAGTTCCGCTTCGAGGACGGCATCGACCGCCTGCAGGCGCGTCTTGCCGGCGCCGGTTAGGGGGGCGGGTGAAGATCGCCTTCTATGCGCCGATGAAGCCGCCGTGCCATGGCCGCCAGTCCGGCGACCGCCTGATCGCGCGGCTGCTGATGGCGGCGCTCGCCGGCGCCGGGCACCAATCCTGTCTGGCCTCGGTATTTCGCAGCCGCGACGGCAGCGGCGAGCAGCGACGCCAGGAGCGTATTCGCAATCTCGGTGCGCGCCTCGCCGAGCGCCTGGTGCGCCGCTACCGCGCCGCTGCGCCGGGCCTGCGACCCGAGCTCTGGTTCACCTACCACCTCTACCACAAGGCGCCGGACTGGCTGGGACCTGCGGTGGCGCGGGCGCTCGACATCCCCTACGTGGTCGCGGAGGCCTCTTTCGCGCCCAAGCAGGCGGACGGTCCGTGGGCCATGGGTCACGCGGCGGCCCGCGACGCCATCGCCGCCGCCGACGCGGTGTTCTGCCTCAATCCCGCCGACGCGGTGTGCGTGCGGCCGCTGCTCGACGACGCACGACGCCTGGTGCCGCTCAAGCCCTTCCTGGAGGTGGCGCGCCATCCGCCGCGCGACCCCTCGGGCGACACCCGGCGCGCGCTCGCCGCGCAATACGGGCTGGCGCCCGGCGACCCGTGGCTGATCGCCGTCGCGATGATGCGGGTCGGCAACAAGCTCGACTCCTATCGATTGCTCGCCGAGGCGCTCGCGGGGCTCGAGGGCGAGCGCTGGCGCCTGCTCGTCGTCGGCGACGGCCCGGTGCGTGCCCAGGTCGAGTCTTCGTTTGCCCGATTCACCCGCGGACGCGTGGTGTTCACGGGCGCGCTGGCGGCCGATCGCCTGCGGCCACTGGTGGCGAATTCAGACCTGTTCGTGTGGCCCGGGGTGCGCGAGCCCATCGGTATGGCGATGCTGGAGGCCCAGGCGGCGGGCGTGCCGGTGGTCGCCGGAGACAGCCCGGGGATCGCCGCCATCGTCGACGACGGCCGCACCGGTCGCCTGGTCCCGAGGGGCCGGGTAGAGGCTTTCAGCGACGCCGTCGCGGCACTGCTGCGGGCGCCCGCCGAGCGCCTTGCCCTCGGCGTGCGGGCGCGCCAGGCGGCGCTGCGGGACCACGACATGGACACCGCCAGTGCCGCCCTCGACGGCGTGCTGAGGGGTCTGCGCGCGGGGCAATGGCCGTGAGCGGGCTGCTGCTCATTCGCCACGGCCGCACCCCCTGGAACGCGTGCGGCCGGATTCAGGGCCACCGCGACATCGGTCTGAGTGCGGCCGGTCGGGCCGAGATCGCGGCCGCCCGGGTGCCCCCCGAGTATGCGCATTTCCGCTGGTACGCGAGCCCGCTGCGGCGGGCGGTGCAGACCGCCGAGCTGCTCGGCGCCCGGGAGCTCGAGACCGATGCGCGCCTCATGGAGCTCGACTGGGGTGAGTGGGAGGGCTGGACCCGCGGCGAGCTGCGCGCCCGCCACGGCCGCGCCTACGCGGAGAACGAGGCCCGCGGCCTGGACTTTCGCCCGCCCGGCGGGGAGAGTCCCGCGGAGCTGCGCGTGCGCTTCGGCGCCTGGCTCGCGGAGGTGGCCGCGGGCGGCGCACCGGCCATCGCCGTCACCCACAAGGGCGTGATTCAGATGGCCTTGGCGATGGCCACCGGCTGGGACCTGACTTCCCGGGCGCCGACGCGGCTGGACTGGCAGCGCGGGCAGCTGTTTCGCCTCACGCAGCCGGCGGGCGGGCTCGAGGTGGCGCGCCTGAACGTGGTCCTGGGCGGCAGCGCCCCGGCGCCGCGCCGCGCGGGCGGGGAGGCCGGCCCGTGAGCGCGTGGCAGCGATTGTCCGAGGAGCTCGATCGCTGGCAGGCGTGCGGCCGCACCGCGACGCTGTGGTGGCGTGACGACGATGCGGTGGCGGTCACGGCGGCGCTCGAGCGCCTGCTCGAGGTGCACCGGCACAGCGGCGTGGCGCCGGCGATTGCCAGCATTCCGGCTCATGCAGAAGAAGAGCTGGCTGAAAAACTTGAACACTACCCCTCGATTGCGGTATTGCAGCACGGGTACGCGCACAAGAACTACGCCAACCAAGGAGAGCGCGCCATCGAGCTGGGAGGAGACCGGCGCCGCGAGCATGTGGTGGCCGAGCTGAAAAAAGGTTGGGGCAGGCTGGCGACGCTGTTTCCGCAGCGTCTGCTGCCCGTCATGGTCCCGCCGTGGAACCGCATCTCCCCGGAGCTGTTTCCGGAGCTGTGCGCGCTCGGCTTCCGCGCGCTGTCCGCTTTCGCTCCTCGGGCGCGGCGCGAGGCCATCGCCGGGCTGCTGCAGGCGAACTGTCACGCCGATCTCATCGACTGGCGCAACGGCCGCCGATTTCGCGGCGAGGATCGCACCCTGGATCAGATCTGCACCCATCTGGAAGCCCGGCGCAGCGGCGCAGCGGATGCCGACGAGGCCACCGGCATACTCAGCCACCATCTGTGCCACGATGACGACTGCTGGCGTTTTCTCGAGACCCTGCTCGAGCGCTGCAGCCGTCATCCGGCGGCGCGTTGGCTGGAGGCCGAGCAAGCATGCCTGCTGCCATGACCTACCGCTATCCGTGGCAGGCGATGGTGCCGGACTACGCTCGCGCCGCCATCGGTATCGTGTGCGCCGGCGCGCCGCTGGCGCTCACCGAGCTGCCGCTCGCGGTAACGGCCGTGCTGGCGTTTCTGGCGGCGATATTCGCCGCGTTCGCCGCTCAGGCGGCCCTCAGGCACGCCACCCGGATTCTGGTGAGCGGGCGCGACATTCGCGCCCTGCCGATGGGCATCCGACTCGACTGGGACCGCCTGACGCGGCTCAGGCTCGCCTATTTCTCCGTGCGCCGGGACGGGCGCCAGGGGTGGATGGAGCTCAAGCTCGCCAGCGGGCGGTGCACGCTGCGTATCGACTCGCGTCTCGAGGGCTTCACCGAGGTGGTGCGCCAGGCGGCGGCGGCTGCGGGCGAGGCGTGCGTGCCGCTCGAGCCGGCGACGCTCAGCAATCTCGCCAATCTCGGTATCGCGGTTGTCGACGCGCCCCCATTAGAGGAGCATCGCTGAGATGAGCGACAATCTCATCGAGGTACGCGATCTCAGCATCGACTTCCGTCTCCATGCGCAGGGCGTGATCCAGGCGGTGCGAGGCATATCGTTCCGCATCCGTCCGGCCTCCACGGTGGCCCTGGTGGGGGAGTCCGGCTCGGGCAAGTCCGTGATCTCCCAGGCGATCATGGGCGTGCTGCCGAAGTCTGCGCAGCTCGGCGGTCACATCCTGTTCAACGATGCCCAGGCTGCGCGCAACGGGCCGCTCGACATCGCTGCGCTGGATCCCCGCGGTGCGCAGATGCGCGCCATTCGCGGCGGGCGCATATCCATGATCTTCCAGGAGCCGATGACGTCGCTGTCACCGTTGCACACGGTCGGCAATCAGATCTCCGAGGCGGTTCTGCTTCACCAGAACGCCGACCGCGCCACCGCGCTCGAGCTGACCCGTGAAATGCTCGCCCGGGTCGGCTTTCCGGATCCGAGCAAGGCGCTCGACACCTATCCTTTCGAGCTCTCGGGCGGGCTGCGCCAGCGCGCCATGATCGCCATGGCGCTGGTGTGCCGGCCGGCGCTGCTCATCGCCGACGAGCCGACCACCGCCCTCGACGTCACCATCCAGGCGCAGATCCTCAAGCTGCTGCAGGATCTGCAGAGCGAGCTGCACATGGCGGTGCTGCTGATCACCCACGATCTGGGCGTGGTGGCGAACATGGCCGAGGAGGTGGTGGTCATCTACCACGGCGAGCTGATGGAAAGCGGTACGCTCGACGATATCTTCGGCGATCCCCGTCATCCCTATCTGCGGGCCCTGATGCGCGCGGTGCCGCGGGTCGGCATGAAGGCCGGCGAGCGGCTCACGCCGGTGCGCGAGGTCGAAGTCATCGACGGCGGCCACCTGGGCTCGGAATCGCGAACTCCCGAGACGGCGAAAAACGGCGACGTCCTGCTCGAGGTGTCGGGAATCAGCAAGCGCTTCTCGATTCGCCGCACCGGCTGGTTCGGAGGCGGCGGCGATGCCGGCGTGCAGGCGCTCGACAACGTGAGCTTCGACATTCGCCGCGGCGAGTGTCTGGGTCTGGTCGGTGAGAGCGGATGCGGCAAGACCACGGTCAGCAAGATCATCCTGCGGGTGCTCGACCCCGACTCCGGCAGCATCCGTTTCGACGAGGGTCGCGGGCTGCACTCGCTGCTGGCGCTGAGCGACGACGAGCTGGCGGCCCTGCGGCGAAGGATTCAATACATATTCCAGGATCCGGTGAGCTCGCTGAATCCGCGCATGACGGTCTTCGACATCATCAGCGAGCCGCTCATCATTCACGGCCAGTCGGACGCGAAAGCCCGGGTCGCGATCGTCAAGGAGCTGATGCAGCGTGTCGGGCTCGATCCGCGTTTCCTTTCACGCTATCCGCACAGCTTCTCCGGCGGCCAGCGCCAGCGCATCGGCATCGCCCGGGCGCTCGCGCTCAATCCCGAGCTGATCATCTGCGACGAGCCGGTGTCGGCCCTCGACGTGTCGGTTCAGGCCCAGGTGCTCAATCTGCTCAAGGATCTGCAGGAGCGCTTCGGCCTCACCTATCTGTTCATCTCCCACAACCTCGCGGTGGTGGACTACATGGCCGACCGCATCGCGGTCATGTGCGCCGGCTATCTGGTGGAAATGGCGCCGCGAGAGGTGCTGTTCCGAAACCCCGTGCACCCCTACACCAAGGCGCTGCTGGCCGCCGTGCCGCGGCCGGATCCGGGGCGCAAGCTCGACTTGAGCGCGCTGATGGAGGGCAAGGTGTCGAGTCCGGCGGCGTGGGAGGCGCCGTTCGGCGTCACCGACGATGAGCGCCCGGAGCTCATCGACATCGGCGAGGGGCACTACGTGCGCGCCGCTCATTCGTTGCTCACGCAGGTATGATGGGTCCATGTTCCGGTTCCTGATTCGCCGCACGCTGGTCATGATCCCGACCCTGCTGGTGATCAGCGCCATGGTGTTCATCATCATTCAGCTCCCCGAGGGCGATTACCTCACCAGCTACATCACCGAGCTCGAGGCCCAGGGCGAGAAGGTCAGCGCCGAGAAGATCGCCTTTCTGCGCGAGCAGTACGGCCTCGACAAGCCGCCCATCGAGCAGTACTTCGCGTGGCTCTTCGGCATGCTCAGGGGCAACCTGGGGTTCTCGTTCGAGTACAACCTGCCGGTGTCGCAGGTGGTGGGCGATCGCCTGTTTCTGTCGTTTCTGCTCTCTTTCTCGACGATTCTATTCACCTGGGTGGTGGCATTTCCGATTGGTGTGTACTCGGCAACGCATCAGTACAGCTGGGGTGATCACGGACTGACCTTCATCGGCTTTCTCGGGCTCGCGACACCGAACTTCCTGCTCGCGCTGGTGCTGCTTTACTTCGCCAACGTCGTGTTCGGCACCTCGGTAGGCGGCCTCATGGATCCGCAGTATCTGGATCAGCCCATGAGCTGGGCGAAGTTTCTCTCCGTGCTCGAGCATCTCTGGATCCCGGTGATCGTCATCGGCACCTCCGGCACCGCCGGGATGATCCGGCGCCTGCGCGCCAATCTCCTCGATGAGCTGCAGAAGCAGTACGTGATCACCGGCCGCGCCAAGGGCCTGTCGCCCTTCAAGCTGCTGATGAAGTATCCCCTGCGCATGGCGCTCAATCCGTTCATTGCCGATATCGGCAATCTCCTGCCGCAGGTGGTCTCCGGTGCCGCCATCGTCTCGGTGGTGTTGTCGCTGCCGACAACGGGGCCGATGCTGCTGACCGCCCTGCAGAGTCAGGACATGTACCTGGCCGGCTCCTTTCTCATGTTCCTTGCCGCGCTCACCGTGGTCGGCATGTTTCTCTCCGACCTGGCGCTGGCGGCGCTCGACCCGCGCATCCGCCTCGAGGGAGGGCTGCGACGATGAGCGCCGCGAAGCAGGACCGCTTGGAGCACTTCGTCTCCACGGCGCCCTTCGATCCGTACTCGATCGAAGCGCTCACCGCCGAGCAGGAACGCTACTACATGGCGTCGCAGTGGCGCATGATGTGGTGGCGTTTCAAGCGTCACCGTCTCGCCGTGGTGTCGGGCTTGATTCTTCTCGTCATGTACCTCTCCATTCTCGCGAGCGAGATTCTGGCCCCGTACAACCTGCACAGCCGCCACACCGACTTCATCTATGCGCCGCCGCAGGCGATCCACCTGTTTCACGAGGGCCGGTTCGAGGGCCCGTTCGTCTACAGTTACAGCTTCGAGCTCGACATGGAGAACCTGCGCCGTGTGTACAAGGAGGATCTGGACGAGATCCAAAAGCTGCGATTCTTCTGTCTCGGTGATGCCTACAAGTGGATGGGGCTGATTCCCGGCAGCTTTCACCTGGTATGTCCTGCCGAGGACGGAACCCTGTTTCTGGCGGGCACCGATCGCCTCGGTCGCGACGTGCTTTCGCGCATGATCTACGGCGCGCGCATCTCGCTCACCGTCGGCCTCATCGGCATCGCCATCAGCTTCGTCATCGGCATCGTGCTCGGCGGACTCGCGGGCTACTACGGCGGCTGGGCGGACAGCATCGTGCAACGGCTCATCGAGATCATCCGATCGTTCCCCGAGCTGCCCCTGTGGATGGCGCTGTCAGCCGCGCTGCCGGTGACCTGGAGCCCGGTTGGCGTGTTTCTGGGCATCACCGTGATCCTCGGCCTGGTGGACTGGACCGGGCTCGCGCGCGCGGTGCGCTCCAAGCTGCTGGCGCTCAGGGAGGAGGATTTCGCCACCGCGGCGGTGCTCATGGGGGCGCGCCCGGCGCGCGTCATCGGCCGCCACCTGCTGCCGAACTTCATGAGCCACCTGATCGCGTCGGCGACCCTCTCGATTCCCTCGATGATCCTCGGCGAGACGGCCCTCAGCTTCCTCGGCCTGGGACTGAGGCCGCCGGTGACCAGCTGGGGCGTGCTGCTCACCGAGGCGCAGAACATCAACGCCGTGGCGCTCTATCCCTGGCTGATGCTGCCGGTGGTGCCGGTGGTGGTGGTGGTGCTGGCCTTCAACTTCCTCGGCGACGGCCTGCGCGACGCGGCCGACCCCTACAAGTCGGACTGACCTTCCCGTCCCGGCAAAGCGCGCCGGCCCTAGGCCTCGACGATCTCCACCTCGTGGCGGATATCCACTGTCGGGCGCAGCATGGCGGTGGCCGAGCAGTACTTCTCCGCCGACAGGGACACCGCCCGCTCGACCGCCGAGGGCCGCAGATCCTTTCCGGTGACGACGAAGCGCATGCGCACCCGGGTGAAGACCCTCGGGATGCTCTCCGCGCGCTCGGCCTCGAGCTCGACCACGCAGTCGGTCACGGCCTGGCGCGCTTTTTTCAGGATTGAGACCACGTCGAAGGCGCTGCAGGCGCCCATGCCGATGAGGACGGCCTCCATGGGGCGCACGCCCGCGTTGCGGCCGCCGTGCTCCGGCGCCCCGTCCAGAACCAAGCGGTGGCCGCTGCCGGACTCGGCCTCGAATGCAACCTCGCCCAGCCATTTCAACCTCGCCTTCATGCGCCGCCCTCCGGGATATCACGTCGACAGGTGCCCAACCCTGTCATAGACTTAGAGAGATTTTGGATTGTACCAGTCGCCAGGACCCGGCGGAGCAAAATATGTCGCTAGATCAAGCGTTTGACCGACAGGGCGTGATTTCCAGGTTCCTCGAGCACTGCCATCGCAGGACCTTTCCGGCCAAGACCGTAATCATCAACGCCGGCGACTACTCGGACGAGCTCTACTACCTGGTCAAGGGGTCGGTCTCGGTGCTCATCGAGGACGACGACGGCCACGAGATCGTGCTCGCCTATCTGAACGAGGGCGACTTCTTCGGCGAGATCGGCATGTTCGACGAGAAGCGCGAGCGCAGCGCCTGGGTGCGGGCCCGGACCCAGTGCGAGGTCGCGCAGATCAGCTACGAGCGCCTGCGGACCCTCTCGAACGAGCTCCCCGAGGTGCTCTACGCGATGCTGGCGCAGCTGGCCCTGCGTCTGCGCAATACCAGCCGCAAGGTCGGTGACCTGGCCTTCATGGACGTGTCCGGGCGCGTCGCGCGCGCGCTGCTCGACCTGTGCAAGCAGCCCGACGCCATGACCCATCCGGACGGCATGCAGATACGCATCACCCGCCAGGAGCTCGGGCGCATCGCCGGCTGCTCGCGGGAGATGGTCGGCCGGGTCCTGAAGAACCTCGAGGAGGAGACCCTCATCTCCGTCTCCGGCAAGACCATCGTCGTCTACGGCGCCCGTTAGCCGGCGCCCCTCAGCCCAGATCGAACAGCGCCGCCAGGCGCTCGCCGGGGTGCTCGGCGCGCATGAAGGCCTCGCCGACCAGGAAGCTGTGCACGCCGTGCTCTCTCAGGAGCCGCACGTCCTCGGGCGTGTGGATGCCGCTCTCGGCAATCACCAGCCGGTCGTCGGGGATCGCGCCGAGCAGATCGATGATGGTGTCGAGGCGCGTCTCGAAGGTGCGCAGATCCCGGCTGTTGATACCGAGCATCAGCCGGTCGAGATGCAGCACGCGCTCGAGCTCGCTCGCGTCGTGCACCTCCACCAGGACGTCCATACCGAGGTGCACGGCGAGCCCGGCGAGATCGTTGATGGCCGCATCACCGAGAGCGGCGACGATAACAAGGACGCAATCCGCCCCGAGCGCGCGCGCCTCGTAAACCTGATAGGCGTCGATCGTGAAGTCCTTGCGCAGCACCGGCAGCGAGCAGGCGGCGCGGGCGTTCGCCAGGTGCTCGTCGGCGCCCTGGAAAAAGTCCCGATCGGTCAGCACCGATAGCGCAGCGGCGCCGCCCGCCTCGTAGTCCCGGGCGATGGCGGCCGGGTCGAAATGCTCACGCAGCACCCCCCGGCTCGGCGAGGCGCGCTTTATCTCGGCGATAACCGCTGCGTCGCCTTTGCCGAGACGCGCCCTGAGCGCGTCGGCAAAGGGGCGGGGGTCGGGCATGCCCTCGATACGCGCACCGAGCTCGCGAATGTCGACCTGTCGGCTGCGCTCGGTGATCTCCTCGGCTTTGCGCGCGAGGATCTTCTTGAGAATGTCGGGCGTATCGGGCGGCATGCAGCGGCGCGACGCAATCAGAAACTGTTGCTCAGCTCGACCAGTTCGGCGAGGCATCGCCGGGCCGCGCCGCTCGAGATCGATTCCATGGCCGCGGCGACGCCGGATTTCAGATCCGCGGCGAGGCCCGAGGCGTAGATCGCCGCCCCGGCGTTGAGCGCGACGATGTCCCGCGCGGGCCCGTCGGCATCGTCGAGCACCGCGCGGACTTTCGCGAGGCTCTCCTCCGGTGACGCCACGCTCAAGCTCGAGAGATCGGCCCTCTGCATGCCGAACTGCGTCGGGTTGATGCTGTGCACGCGCAGCTCGCCGGCCTTGGCCTCGGCCACGTGGGTCTCGGCGCCGATGCTGATCTCGTCGAGGCCGTCATCGGAGTGCACGACCAGAACGTGGCGGCTGCCGAGCTCGGCCAGCACGCGGGCGAGGGGCTCGATGAGATCGCGGCTGAACACGCCCACCACCTGATTGGGCGCGGCGGCGGGATTGGTCAACGGTCCGAGCACGTTGAATATGGTGCGCACGGCCATTTCCCGCCGTGGCCCGATGGCGTGCTTCATGGCACCGTGATGCTTCGGTGCGAACATGAAGCCGACACCGACCTCCTCGATGCAGCGCGCGACCTGCTCGGGCGTCAGATCCAGGTTGACGCCGGCGGCCTCGAGCACGTCCGCGCTGCCCGAGCGGCTCGAGGCGGATCGGTTGCCGTGCTTGGCGACCCGGGCGCCGGCGCCGGCGGCGACGAACGCGCTGGCGGTGGAGATGTTGAAGGTGCTGCTGGCGTCGCCGCCGGTGCCGCAGGTGTCCACCAGATGCTCGGCCTTCACGTGCACCGGGGTCGCGAGCTCGCGCATGACGCTGGCGGCCGCCGCAATCTCTTCAACGGTCTCCCCTTTCATGCGCAGGCCGATGAGGAAGCCGCCGATCTGGGACTCGGTGGCCTCGCCGCTCATGATGGTGCGCATCACCGAGGTCATCTCATCGCGCGAGAGATCGCGATGCTCGGTCACTGCCCGGATTGCCGATTGAATGTCCATGTTGCCTCTCGGTCGCTAGTGTTCGCTCGCCTGCAGGAGCGGATCTGCCCCGGAGCTCTCAGCGACCAGCCCCGCTTGCGCCACGCGCGGCTGCCCGATCGCCAGAAAGTTCGCCAGCAGGCGGTGCCCGTGGCGGGTGAGTATCGCCTCGGGATGGAATTGTACGCCAACGCAGTTCCAGCGGGTGTGCTCGACGCCCATGATCTCGTCGGCACGGCCATCGTCGGAGCGCGCCCGGGCGGTGATGCGCAGGCACGCGGGAAGGGTATTCTCGGCGACGACGAGCGAATGGTAGCGTGTTGCCTCGAACGGCGAGGGCAGCCCGCAGAAGACCCCCGTGCCCTGGTGTCTGATCATCGAGGTCTTGCCGTGCATGGTTGCGTGGGCGTGCACGATGCGCGCGCCGAAGGCCTGCGCGATGCACTGGTGGCCGAGGCACACGCCGA